>ENA-OFCI01001232-OFCI01001232.1-metagenomes-genome-assembly--contig:-NODE-1232-length-11936-cov-3.421093_pt1 | contig 11936 bp, 9 predicted proteins | sample MGYA00153391_OFCI01 | MGnify analysis MGYA00153391
AGGTTCTCGAACGCCTGCCGGGACAGGTCGGGGTCGAGCGACATCCGGCCACCGGCGAACGTGGACGGGTCGATGACGCCCATGAGCACCAGCGTGTCGGTGGACGCCGGCTGCGTGCCGCCCTTGCCGTAGCAGGCCGGGCCCGGGACGGACCCCGCGCTACCCGGGCCGACGAGCAGCTCGCCCGCCGGGCTGATCGTGACGAGGCTGCCGCCGCCCGCACCGATCGAGTCCAGAGCGCCGAAGATCGTCGCATGCCGTATGGCGTGTGGCACCACCCGCGCATCGAGCACCGGCAGGTCACCGGAATCCTGTTCACCGCAGCCACACTCGCCTCCGCAACCGCCTTGGGCGTTCGCCGCGGCGCTCTCGCCCTCGTCGTGGCCCCCGAGAAGCTCATGCATGCCGGCCAGGACCTCCGCAAGTGAGATCTCGCTCGACTCGGCCAGAAGGGGCAGGATCTGCTCGTTCTCCTTGACCAGGTGGGAGTCGAACAACGAACGGAGTGCCTGGGCGTTGGCTGCGGCGCACACCGGGTCGGATGCTTTCCCAATGGCCTCCACCAGCTCGATCAGGTCGCGGTGCTCCACGAGCATGGCGTCGACCAGCAGTCGCGCGCGGGCATCCTCGCGAGCCTTGGGGTACATGGCCTGCTCCTCCGCGAGCGCATGCGGGACCAGCTCGGCATGGCACCAGCTGACCAGGGCGTTGGCTGCCGCACCGGCCCCGGGCCGGTCGCTTCGCGCCGCGGCGTCCAGTAGCGCCTCCACCTGAACTGCCATGGCACCGGCCAGCTGTGCGTGATGATCCTTGACGGCTTCGACAGCCTTGGCGTCTGCGGCGCTGGTTGCGACAACGACCGTACTCATGAGAACTCCTCTGACTTTCGCGCGACGAGGGACCCTGCGGCGCCTCGGCCCGCCTTGGTCGGCGAGGCATGAACACAGTTTATTACATATAATTCCGTGAAAAATACTTAGGTGATGAACAAGTACCTTAGCTGTCGCCGCGAGGGTAGCCAGGAGTGTTTCCCGATCAAAAGCTTGGCTCAGGTCGGGTCGTCCTCGAGCCGGCGCAGGGCAGCTGCGGGATCCAGGCCGTCCTGTTCGGCGACGAACCAGATCAGGGACCGCGCCTCCTCGGCGCAAGCGGCGCAGCCGGCCAGGTGGGTGCGCATCACCGGCTGGTCGTGGTCGGGGTCAGAGAGCAGAGCCTCGACGTACCTGTCGACCAGGTCGAAGCAGTCGTCGCAGGACAGATACGGCTCCGTGTCCAGAGTCAGGCTCCGCGCCGCCTGCGCGCTCAGCGGGGTGTTGGCTTGGGTCATGAGGTGCCTACCTGGGGGTTTGGTGTGGGCTCATGGTGAGCTCGGCGTCGCGATGGGCGAGAGAATCCTGGCCGCGAGCTCGGGTGGACACCCGCGGTCGACCAGCTGGAGCAGGGCATGGACGTCCACTGCCGACGTGGACGCCAGCCGGTCCGCCAGCTCTTGGGGGAAGCCGGACTCCAGCAACCGGCACAGTCGCCAGGTGATGACGTCGACCGGTGGCCCATCCACACAACATCGGATGCAGGGCGCGAGGTGATTGTTCCTCATACCTGGTTGGTGTCGTGAGGGGGGTCGGATCTTACCGAACTCGCTCATCTCCGGTAAGAACTTTCGCCGCGTTGACGCAAACATGTCGTGATCCTCTCGACCACACGCAGTCTCCACCTCGCCCCAAGGAAGCACAATGAACCAGACCAGAATTCACCGTCGAGCCTCGACCCCGTTGGTAGTGCTCATCCTGAGCGCTCTCCTGGGCTTCCTGCTCATCTCTCGGGCCGCACCCGCCCACGGCGAGGAGACGTCAACCGGGGGCCACGCACACGCCGCTGCAGTGGCTCCACGAAACGCCGCACAGAACGCCTTCCACGACCAGATGCGAAAGCTCTGGGAGGACCACGTCACCTGGACCAGGCTGGCGATCGTCACCTTCGCGGACGGGTCGGCCGGCTTGGCCCCAACAGCAAGCCGGTTGCTACAGAACCAGGCCGATATCGGCGACGCGATCAAGCCGTTCTACGGCGCAGCCGCAGGCAACCGACTGACCTTCCTGCTGCACGACCACATCACGATCGCCGTCCAGATCCTGCAGGCCGCAAAGGCCGGTAACACTTCGGCGTTCAACGCTGCCAACACCCGGTGGTACGCCAACGGTAACGACATCGCCGACTTCCTGGCCACCGCCAACCCTCGCTCATGGCCGGACGCCGTGATGCGGGCCGACATGAAGGAGCACCTCGACCAGACGCTGGCTGAGGCTGCACACGAGCTGCACGGCCAGTACGCCGACAGCGTCACTGACTACGAGGGCGTCCACGCCCACATCCTCATGATGGCCGACCAGCTCAGCGCCGGCGTCATCGCCCAGTTCCCATCCCGTTTCCGCTGAATCTCATGACACACCAACAGAAAGGCACCACAGCCATGACCACGACCCAGTCCACCTCCTCCCGCGCGACCACAGCTGAGGGGGGCCTGATAGCCCGGATCCGCGCTGCCGACCCGGCAGAACAGGCGTTCATGATCCTTCGGGCCGCCTTCACGATCGCCCCCATCCTCTTCGGGGCGGACAAGTTCTTCCACCTGATGGTCAACTGGGACAAGTACTTGGCCCCAGCTCTGTCCAACCCGCTGCCCTTGACCCCCCATCAGCTGATGTACGCCGTAGGCGTCACCGAGATCATCGCCGGCCTGCTCGTCGCAATCCACCCCCGCCTCGGCGGCCCGGTCGTTTCCGCCTGGCTCGTCGGCATCATCATCAATCTCCTGCTCATTCCAGGGTTCTACGACGTGGCCTTGAGGGACTTCGGGCTGTTCCTGGCGGCGATCGCCCTGAGCCGGCTGGCCACCAGGTACGACCCACGCCCACTGCTGTGGCTCTCCAGGAAGGGCTGACCCATGACCACCGCGTTCGTCCTGTCCGGCGGCGGCAGCCTGGGCGCCGTGCAGGTCGGCATGTTGGGCGCCCTGAGCGAACGCGGAGTCGAACCGGGCCTGTTGGTCGGGACGTCGGCAGGGGCCATCAATGCGGCCTTTGTCGGCGGACACGGCATGGGCGCCGAGGCACTGGAGGAGCTCGCCGGGCTGTGGCGGTCGATGCGCCGCAAGAACCTCTTTGCGCTCCGGCCGCTCCACGGTGTCCTCGCGGTGGTCGGGGTGCGGTCCTCGTTGTTCTCCGCTGAGCCGCTGAAATCCCTGGTCGAGGCCAACCTGGGATACCGGGACCTGCTGGAGGCGAGCATCGAGCTGCACCTGGTCACCACCGACCTGAGCAGCGGACATGGGGTGATGCTCTCCAGTGGCGATGCGGTCAGCGCGGTCGTGGCCAGCGCCGCCATACCCGGCGTCTTCCCGCCCGTATACCGCCAGGGCCGCGTGCTCATCGATGGAGGCATCGCTGAACACGCGGCCATCCGCCACGCGATCGACTGCGGAGCCGACGAGGTTTATCTCCTGCCGACCGGCTTCCCATGCGCGCTTACGGCCGCACCGACCACGACTGTTGGGGTGGCCCTGCAGGCGCTGACGCTGTTGACCCAGCAACAGCTCATCGGCGAGGTCGCACGCTACGCCGGACCCGCCACGCTCAAAGTCTTACCACCGCTGTGCCCCCTGAAGGTCTCGGCGGCAGACTTCAGCCACGCCGACGAGCTGATTTCCAGGGCCAGGAAAGCCACTGGGTTGTGGCTCGATGAAGGCGGCCCCGATCTGCCCATGCCGGAACGGTTCTTGTCCATGCACGACCACCACCAGGCCTCAACGTCAGCGACCACGCGAACCACCGACCACGAGAGCTACCAGCCTCCCGATGGGCTGACAACAAACCTGACCGTCTAGGGCCTACACCCTGAAGCCACGCAACGACACTGTCATTTGACCTTCTCCCATCCGCGGCGTGAGGGGCGGCTGCCGAGCTGGTCGTCACGACTGCGGTAGACGATGTACGGGCGGGTGAGGTACCCCAGCGGCGCACTGAAGACATGCACCAGCCGAGTGAAGGGCCATAGCGCGAATAGTGAGAACGCGGCCAGGGCGTGGAGCTTGAAGCCGATCGGTGCGGCCGTCATGAGGTCTGGGTGCAGGGAGAACCGGAAGATGCCGCGGAACCACACCGACACGCCCTCGCGGTAGTCGTAGTGCCCAAAGATGTTGGCGACCACCGTGTTGACCAGACCCAGCACGATCACCGTCGCAAGAAAGACGTACATCGTCTTGTCCATCCGTGTGGTCGCCGAGAACACCGGCCCGACCGTCCGGCGCCGGTAGATCAGGATCGCCATGCCCACCACGGTGCAAACGCCGGCTATGGTGCCGATGCTGACGGCCATGAAGTGGTAAAGGCCTTCTGAGATGCCGACGAAATCGGTCCATGGCTTCGGGACTCCCAGGCCCATGACGTGACCGGCCAGGACGAAGAGGATGCCGAAGTGGAACAGCGGGCTGCCCAGGCGCAGCAGCCGGTTCTCGTAAAGCTGTGAGGAACGGGTGGTCCAGCCGAACTTGTCGTAGCGGTAACGCCAGAAGTGCCCGACGACGAACACGGTCAGACAGATGTAGGGGAAGACCACCCACAAGAAGGTGTCCAGACCGGTCATGCTCCGGCTCCGTTCTTGGCGGTTGATGTGGCGGGTGTGCGGGCGGTCGAGTACCTGGGCAGCGGCAACGCGACCGGCCCTCCCCTGTTCTCCGGCATGTACTCCGGCGGGGCGAACGGTGCAAGGCCGACCTCCTCGGCCGGCGGGCCCTGCGCCGCGAGCTTCATCACCGCCTCTCTGTCGTCACCGGCCAGCGGTGGCAATGTGGCGCTGACCGCCTGCAACACGTAGGCCCAGGGCGAGTCGGCGTCCTCCAGGGCCAGACGCAAGAGCTCCAGACCGGCACGATGGTCCAGCAGCAGCACCCGCGCCGCTGCTACGTCCGCAGTCGCACCGAACTCGAGAACCACGGCGAGGTGGTCGGGCAGCTCGTCATCGGACAGGATCATGCCCGACTCGCGGTATGCCGTCTTGAACCGCAGCAGCGCCACTCCCCTGTTGCGGGTGTCGCCGAACTCGAAGTACGTCAGGTAGAGGCAGCAGCGCTTTTGGTGGTCGAAGGTCGCCACGAAGGCTGCGGCCAGCTCCGGCAGAGCGGTGACCTCGAGATGCTGGAGGAAGGCCCTCACCGGGTCCGAGACCGAGGCGGGCAACAGTGCCACTGCGTCACGGATCAGCCCAGCGCGGGCGACGAGCTCCTTGTCGGGGTAGCCCAACAACAGCGAGGCGCTCTGCCAGGCCAGCACCAGCTGCTGATCGGTGAGGCTCCCGCTTTGGGGCAGTCGCAGCCGTCCTCTGGTTCTGGCCCTCACGAGTGTCCCTCCGCTGAGTCCGAGTTCGGTGGATCCGACTGTGATGACTGATCTTCCGGCTCACCGTGATGGCTCTTGGGAAACAGCCCCTCGGGTTTGCCCCGGCCATTCCAGTTGAGCAGGTTGGTGCGCCCCCGACGGTGGTCGGTCTCAACTGGGGAGTCGCTGGTCTGCCGATCCTTGAGCATCTGGAAGTTCTCCACCGCAATCGGGGTCGGCACACCTGAGCCCTCACCGAAGGGCCCTGAGCCGCCCATGCCCGGTCCGCCCTCGAAGTCCAGGCTGCACTCGGTCGCGAGCTCCTCCAGTGCATGCGCCTGCTCGGCGTGGGCCGGCGGGATGACGTAACGCTCGTCGTACTTGGCAATCGCCAGCAGCCGGAACATGTCCTGAACCTGCTCACCCGTCATACCCACTGCCTCGGCGAGGGACTCGTCGGCGGGCCGGCCCATGTTGATCTCGCGCATGTAGGAACGCATCGCAGCCAGACGTCGCAGCACAGCGTCCACCGGAGCCGTGTCACCAGCGGTGAAGAGCTCGGCGAGGTACTCGATCGGGATCCGCAGCGCTTCGATCGCCGCGAACAGGTTCTCACCGTCCTCAGCGTCATGGCCGGTGTCACGCACGATGTCGACCACAGGGGACAGCGGCGGGATGTACCAGACCATGGGCATGGTGCGGTACTCCGGGTGCAGCGGGAGCGCGACCTTGAAGGTGTTGATCAGCGCCCAGATCGGTGACCGCTGCGCGGCCAGGACCCAGTCCCTCGGTATGCCGGCCTGCTCCGCCTCACGCATCACCACCGGGTCGTTCGGGTCCAGGAAGACGCCCCTCTGTGCCTCGTACAGGTCGTGGTCATCGGTGGTGGAGGCGGCCTCGAGGACCTTGTCCGCGTCGTACAGCATCAGCCCGATGTAGCGAAGGCGACCGACGCAGGTCTCGGCGCACACGGTCGGCAGACCCACCTCGATGCGGGGGAAGCAGAACGTGCACTTCTCGGCCTTGCCAGTCTTGTGGTTGAAGTAGACCTTCTTGTACGGGCAGCCCGAGACGCACATGCGCCACCCGCGGCACCGGTCCTGGTCGACCAGGACAATGCCGTCCTCGGCCCGTTTGTAGATCGCGCCCGATGGACAGGAGGCGGCACATGAAGGGTTCAGGCAGTGCTCGCAGATCCTCGGCAGGTAGAACATGAACGTCTGCTCGAACTCGAACTTCACCTTGTCGGCGATGTTCTTGAGGATCACGTCCTTGTGCCCATGCTCGATCGAACCGCCAAGGTCGTCGTCCCAGTTCGCGCTCCAGGCGATATTGATGTTCTTGCCGGAGATCAGCGACTTGGGGCGGGCGACCGGCGTGTGCTCCTGGGCCGGGGCGTCGGTCAGGGTGCTGTAGTCGTAGGTCCACGGCTCGTAGTAGTCCGAGATGGAGGGGAGCTTGGGGTTGGAGAAGATGGTCGCGAGCTTCTGGAGTCGACCACCGCCCTTGAGCGCCAGGCGGCCGCGACGGTTCAGCGTCCAGCCGCCCTTCCACTTCTCCTGGTCCTCGTAGCCGCGTGGATACCCCTGCCCCGGGCGGGTTTCGACGTTGTTGAACCAGACGTACTCGGTGCCGGAGCGGTTGGTCCAAGCTTGTTTGCAGGTGACCGAGCAGGTGTGGCAGCCGATGCACTTGTCCAGGTTCATCACCATGGCCATCTGAGCCATTACCCTCATCCGAGTTCTCCGCTCGCGTGCCTTGGTAGTGCACAACCGATCAGGCCCACCCGCATCAGGCTCGCGCACATCAATACGTCACCTCCTGCGAGCGACGGCGGATCATGGTGACCTCGTCGCGTTGGTTCCCGGTCGGGCCGAGATAGTTGAAGGCGAAGCAGAGCTGGGCGTAGCCGCCAATGAGATGGCTCGGTTTGATCATCAGCCGGGTCAGCGAGTTGTGGATGCCGCCCCGCTGGCCCGAGGTCTCCGCGATCGGGACGTCGATCAGGCGGTCCTGGGCGTGGTGCATGTAGACGGTGCCCTCAGGCATCCGGTGGCTGACGATCGCACGAGCGACCACGACGCCGTTGCGGTTGACCGCCTCCATCCAGTCGTTGTCGTGGATGCCGACCTTGGCCGCATCCTGCGCGCTGATCCAGATCGTCTGGCCACCGCGGGACAGCGAGAGCATGAACAGGTTGTCCTGGTACTCCGAGTGGATGGACCACTTGCTGTGCGGGGTCAGGTATCTCACCATCACCCCGAGCTCGCCGCCCGGCCCCATCTCGCCAGTCGTGCCGACCTCGGGCTCGCCGAACAGCGCGGACATGTTCAGCGGCGGCCGGAATACTGGCAGGCCCTCGCCGAGCTCGGACATCCAGTCGTGGTCGAGGTAGAAGTGCATCCGTCCGGTCAGGGTGTGCCAGGGCTTGAGCCGCTCCACGTTGATGGTGAACGGAGAATAGCGTCGACCGCCGGCCTCAGAACCGGACCACTCCGGTGAGGTGATGACCGGCACCGGCGCGCCCTGGGTGTCGGCGAAGGTGATCCGTTTGCCCTCGTGCTCGGCGGCAAGGTCGGCGAGCTTGACCCCGGTTCGCTTCTCGAGCGTCTGAAAACCCTGCGTCGCCAGGTGCCCGTTCGTGGTGCCAGACATCGCCAGGATCGCCTCACAGGCGTCGACGTCACGAGCCAGGGACGGTCGGCCATCGGCTAGGCCCCCGCGGACAGCGCCGTTCTTGTGCCGCAGGAAGCTGATCTCCTTGTCCAGCTGGAAGGTCACCCCCTTGGTGGTGGCACCGAGGGTGTCCATCAGCGGTCCCAGTGCGGCCATCTTCGCGTGGACCGCACCATAGTCACGCTCCACGACGACGAGCTTCGGCATGGTCACCCCGGGGACGGGCTCGCACTCCCCCGCCTTCCAGTCCTTGACGACGCCATGGGGATTCGCCATCGCATCGACCGTGTCGTGGGTCAGCGGGACCGCCACCACGTCCTTGCGGACGCCGAGGTGCTGCGCCGCCAGCTCGCTGAACCGCTTGCTGATCGTCATGAACGAGTCCCAGTCGGTACGCGTCTGCCAGGGCGGGCTGATGGCTGGGTTGAAGGAATGAACGAAGGGATGCATGTCGGTGGTGTTGAGGTCGTGCTTCTCGTACCAGGTCGCTGCGGGCAGCACGACGTCGGAGAAGATCGTGGTGCTAGTCATCCTGAAGTCCAGCGTCAGCAACAGATCGAGCTTGCCGGTCGGCGCCTCGTCATGCCAGACGATGTCCTTGGGCCGGTCCTTCTCACGCGTCTCGGTCGCCCGGACAGAGTGGTCGGTGCCGAGCAGATGCTTGAGGAAGTACTCGTTGCCCTTGGCCGAAGAGCCCAGGAGGTTGGCCCGCCAGATGGTTAGCACGCGAGGGTAGTTCTCCTCCGCGTCCGGGTCCTCGCAGGCAAAGCTCAGCCGTCCCGACTTCAGCTCATCAACCACGTGGTCGGCAACGGGTCGTCCGGCGGCCTCGGCCTCGTCGGTCAGGTCGAGCGGGTTACGGTCAAAGGTCGGATAGGAAGGCATCCACCCCATCCGGGCCGACTGCGCGATGATGTCGGCTGTCGTCTTGCCTGCCAGCTGCCCACCGGGCGCGGCCTGGACCAGCGTGTCCGCGCCGAAGTGGTCGTACCGGAACTGGTTGCTGTGCAGGTACCAGTACGCCGTCTGGATCATGTTTCGAGGTGGACGGGACCAGTCGAGGGCGTTGCCGATCTGGTTGTAGCCGGTGAGCGGGCGGACCTTCTCCTGGCCGACATAGTGCGCCCATCCGCCGCCGTTGACGCCCTGACATCCGGTGAGGTTGGTCAGGGTCAGGAACGCGCGGTAGATGGTGTCGGAGTGGAACCAGTGATTGGTGCCCGCACCCATGATGATCATCGAACGCCCGTGGGACTCCTCGGCGTTGGCTGCGAACTCGCGAGCGATCCGCGCCGCGGCTCCGGCGTCGACGCCGGTGATCTTCTCCTGCCACGACGGCGTGTATGGCTCGTCGGCGTCGTCATAGCCCGTTGGCCAGGTGCCCGGCAGTCCGTCCCGGGCCACGCCATACTGCGCGAGCATCAGGTCGTAGACGGTCGTTACCAGGTGACCGTTGACGAGGCGGACGGGAACCCCGCGGATGACCAGCCCGGGTTCGCCGCCGGGACCGTCGAAGCGTGGCATCGCCACCTCGAGCGCGGGTTCGGCGCCGCCCTCGGCGCTGAGCATCGGTACCACGTCGCCGAGCTCGAGGTTCCACTTGCCAACGCCGTCGTCGCCGTAACGGTGTCCCATCGAACCATTGGGAACTACAGCCTGCTGGGTCACCGAATCAAGGAGCACGGTCTTGAAGGCGGCGTTCTCGCTCGTAGCCTGCTCGCCACCAAGATCCTGGGCCGTCAGGAACTTGCCGGAGAAGTAGTGGCCGTCACGCTCGTCCAGGCGCACCAGGAACGGCAGATCCGTGTAACGAGAGACGTATTGCGTGAAGTACGGGACCTGGCGGTCGACGAAGAACTCCTTGAGGATGACGTGACCCATCGACATCGCCAGGGCGCCGTCGGTGCCCGGCTTGGCCGGCAGCCACTCATCGGCGAACTTGACGTTGTCGGCGTAGTCCGGTGCCACCGCGATGACTTTCTGCCCGCGGTAGCGCGCCTCGGTCATCCAATGCGCATCCGGGGTCCGGGTGACTGGCACGTTCGAGCCCCACATGATCAGGTAGCCAGCGTCCCACCAGTCCCCCGACTCGGGCACGTCGGTCTGGTCGCCGAAGACCTGCGGCGAAGCGACAGGCAGGTCGGCATACCAGTCGTAGAAGCTGAGCATCGAGCCACCGATGAGGTTCACGAACCGCGCACCGCCAGCGTGCGAGACCATCGACATCGCAGGGATCGGCGAGAACCCGGCCACGCGGTCGGGACCCCACTTCTTGATGGTGTGGACGTGCGCCGCGGCAACGATCTCGGTGGCTTCCTCCCAGGTGGCGCGCACGAGTCCGCCCTTGCCGCGAGCAGCCTTGTAGCGCTTGGACCGTTCTGGGTCGCCCACGATGTCGGCCCAGGCCAGGACCGGGTCGCCGAGGCGCGTCTTGGCTTCGCGATACATCTCCAGCAGCACGCCACGCACGTAGGGATAGCGCACCCGGGTGGGCGAGTAGGTGTACCAGGAGAATGCCGCCCCGCGGGGACAACCGCGGGGCTCGTACTCCGGCCGGTCCGGTCCGGTGGACGGGTAGTCGGTCTGCTGGGACTCCCAGGTGATGATGCCGTCCTTGACGTAGACCTTCCACGAACACGACCCGGTGCAGTTCACCCCATGGGTGGAGCGGACCACCTTGTCGTGAGCCCACCGGTCGCGGTAGAAGGCGTCCGACTCGCGCCCGCCGCTGCGGTGCAGGGTGCGAAGGTCCTGTGAGACCTCGGCCTTGGTGAAAAACCTTCGGGTGCGGACCAACGCCTGAGTGACCGCATCGTCCAGACCGTCGCCTGACGCCCCTGCCCACTTCTCGGTACTCACGTGCGATCCCTCTCGCTGGGGTGTCAAGTCGGTTATGCCAATGCTGTTGATGCCGCCCCGAACTGGTCGCGTACGGCCTCGATACGCTCCCACTGGTCCGCGTCAAGCGCTGCCAGGGCGGCCGGGAAGACGCCGTCCTGCTCCTTGAGGATGTGCTCGCGCAGGAGGTGGAGAACGGCCACCAGCCGGTCCGGCCAGGTCGGGTCATCCGGGAAGCCGTCCGCAGCCTCGCCAAGCACCTTCTCGATCTCGCGATGCTCAGCGCGCAGCACGCTGATGTGATCGGGAAACTCGGCGCTCATCTCAGGAAACAGACCATCCTCCTCGACCACGGTGTGTGGGGCGAGGATGGCGAGGATCTGTTGGCAGCTCTCGACAACATCGTCACGACGTCGGTCGGGCAGTGCGGCCTTGATCTGGCCGACCAGCGCAACAACTGCATCGTGTTCGCGGGTCAGCTCGGCGATCGTGGCGATCTGCTGGCACCCGCAGTACTCACACATCAGGCACTACCCGGCGCCGGGGATGCCACCGGCCGCCCCGACCCACTAGCTTCGGCGGCACGCTGGGCCCCACCAGACCGCACAACAGTCATGGTGAACATCATGGTCGAAGCAGCCACTCCGGCCAAGAGCAGCAGACCCAAACCGTAGGAACCGAGTTTGCCGTGGATGAAGCCCATGACCAACGGCGGGACGAACCCGCCCAGGCCCCCGGCAGCGCCGACGAGACCCGTGACGGCTCCGACCTTGCTGGCCGGCGCCCCCTGTGCCACGAGGGCGAACGTTGCGCCACTGCCGGCTCCCAGCGCACCCGCCATGGTCAGGAAGGCGATGGTGCCCACCGGCATGAGATCGGGGGTGGAGGACTGGACGAGAGCTCCCGCGGTGAGCACCGCATAGACACCGATCAAGACGGGTATAGGACCGAGCCTGTCCGAGAGCCAGCCACCCACGGGCCGCATCGCGACTGCGAGAAGCACGAAGCCCGCCATGCGGTTGGCCGCATCGGCCTGACTCAGGCCGTAGG
>ENA-OFCI01001233-OFCI01001233.1-metagenomes-genome-assembly--contig:-NODE-1233-length-11929-cov-3.804531_pt1 | contig 11929 bp, 3 predicted proteins | sample MGYA00153391_OFCI01 | MGnify analysis MGYA00153391
GCGGAACGGGCAAAAAAGTCCCTCCCTACGACGCTGATCGCGCGAAAATCCCTCCATCGCCGATCCGGCACCACCGGAAAAACGTCGATCCGGCAGCACCGGAGGACGCCCGGATGCGGCGGCGCAGGCGTTCAACACGGCGCTCGAGCCACCGAATCGGCCGCCGCCACGTCTCAGGGTTCGCCACAACTCCCGCACCGCAAAAAAGGAGGGGAAACTGCGGAACGGGCAAAAAAGTCCCTCCCTACGACGCTGATCGCGCGAAAATCCCTCCTTCGCGGGGGGTGGCGGGGGCGTCCTCGATCGGGAGCGAGTACAACGCGGAACGCATGGCGGACGGCGCATGGCGCATGGCGGACGGCGCATGGCGGACGGCGCATGGCGGATGGCGGACGGCGGACGGCGGACAACGCGGAACGCACTGCGCACGACACACAGCTCACAACGCACAACCCACACCGCGGATGGCCCCCGACCGACCTGGCCGGGGGCCTTCCGCGGAGGAGCAATTAGCGCTTGAGGTTGGTGAGCTCCTGCAGCACCTCGTCGGAGGTGGTGATGATGCGGGCGTTGGCCTGGAAACCACGCTGGGCGACGATCAGGTTGGTGAACTCCTGCGAGAGATCGACGTTCGACATCTCGAGAGCGCCGGACTGCAGTGAGCCGAGGCTGCCCGATCCGGGAGTGCCGATCGTGGCGTTGCCGGAGTTGAAGGTGCTCTTGTAGCCGGAAGATCCGGCCTTCTCCAGGCCACCGGGATTGGAGAAGGTCGCGAGTACGACACGGCCGATCGCCTGCGATGCTCCGTTGCTGAACGATCCGACAAGCGTGCCGTCTTTCGAGAGCGTGTAGGACTTGAGCGTGCCGGCGGCGCGGCCATTCTGGTTCGACACCGCAACCGTCGTGAGGCCGGCGAATCCGGTGAGCTTCGACATGTCGACGGTGATGCCGCCGATCGTCATCGTGCCCGCGGAGGTCTGCACACCGCCGGAAAAGGTGAGGGAGGCGGCGCCGGAGGATCCGTTGGGGTCGGTGCCGACGACATCCCAGCCCGCCGTTGTCTTGGTGTAGCTGAGCGAGATGGTGCGAGCGGTGCCGGTGTTGTCATAAACCTGCACGTCGCGCACGAGAGGCGGGCTGGCTGCGGCGTCGGACGGGAGGTTGCCCGAGACGGTGGCCGACGTGGTCGTGGCGGCCGGCGCGACGACTCCGAGGGGAAGTGTGAGATCGCTGGTTGGACCGCCGTCGGAGACGACCCCGTTGACGGCGGTGTAGCCCTGGACGATGGCGCCGTCCGGACTCACCAGGCGACCGGCGCCGTCGAAGTCGAATGATCCGGCGCGGGTATAGAGCGTCTGGGTGCCGGTCTTGGTGACGAAGAATCCGTCACCCGAGATCATGATGTCGGTCGCGCGCCCGGTCGACTGGGCGGATCCCTGCGAAAAGTTGGTGGAGATGCCGGCGACTCGCACGCCGAGGCCGACCTGCGCGGGGTTGGTGCCACCGATCTGCTCCTGCGGTCCGCCCGCGCCCTGCGTGAGCTCGGAGAGGGTGTCCTGAAACTGGGTGGCCGACGATTTGAACGCCGTGGTGTTCACGTTAGCGATGTTGTTACCGGTGACATCGAGCATGGTCTGGTGCGAGCGGAGTCCGGAGATCCCGGAATACAGTGAACGAAGCATGAGGTGCTGCCTTTCGGTTGGATGTGGTGGATCAGGCGACTGCGTTGATCAAGACGTGCTGGTGATTCCGGAAATACTGTCGAGGGCCACGTCGACGCCACCGACCTTGACCTGGGGAACGCTGCCGACAAAGGAGACACTGGCCGCCGTACCGGTGTGACTCACGCCCGCAGCATCCGAGTAGCTGACCTGCTTGCCGACGATCGCGGCAGCCGCGATACGCATCTGAAGCGAGAAGTCCTCCGTGCTGGTGGTGCTGAGCTCGGTCATCTTTTCCATCATCGACAGCTGGGTGGTCTGGGAGATCATCTGGTTGGTGTCCATGGGCGCGCTCGGATCCTGGGTGCGCAGCTGCGTGACGAGCAGTTTCATGAACACTTCTGAGTCCATGGTCTGCTTGGGTACGCGGGTGGTCGACCCGCTGTAGATTCCGGATGCCGGGTCGGCTGCGGCTTTCTGGACCGTTCCGGTGATTCCGTCGATTGCCATGAAGGTGCCTTTCTATGCCAGTACGTCGATGGATGAAGCGGTGAGGATACGGCTCGGCGCGGGAGTGACGTCATCGTCCGCGACGATCCCGGAAGGAACGACGTAGTCGCGCTCGGGGCGCGGCGCCGCGTCGCCGCGCCGGCCGCCAGCATCGCTCGGCTGGTTCTGGGACGACAGGTCGAGGTTGGCCCCGACTCCGGCCCCGGCCAGATCCTTACGCAGGTCGGGCAGGATGGCGCGGATCGCGTCGCGGCCCAGATCCGTCGGTGCGAAGAGCTCGACGCGGATGCCCTCCGGGCCCACATGCGCGCGCACCGTCACGGGTCCGAGGGTGTCGGGCGTCACACTGATGGTCATCGTGTGCGATCCCGGTCCGGCTGCAGCGAGAGTGAAGATCGGACGGACGAGCTGGCCGGCGAAGGGCGTGTTCTGGTTTTGCGGCGGCGCGGAAGTGGCAATCGGTGCGGCAACCGCCTCGAGCCGGGCAGGAGGTGTAGCGATCGGTAGCGGTGCCACGGCATCCGTCGTCACCGCGATCGGCTTGGTCCGGGCGGCGGGGAGGGTGGATGCGGCGGGGGATACGACCACGGGCGATACCGCAGTCAGGAGAGGAAGCACGCTGGGGGTTGGCGTGGCCGCGAGCGGAACCACAGAGCCGGAGATCGGCGCGGCGGTCGGCGCTGACGGGGTGTCGGTCGACACAGCCGCTGCGGGGCTGGCGGTCCGGGCGGGAAGCGCGCCAGACACAGCGGCTGCGCCAGACACAGCGGCAGCAGCGCCAGACACAGCAGCAGCGCCAGACACAGCGGCAGCGCCAGACACAGCGGCTGCGGCCGCGAGGGCACCCGAGATGACAACAGTCGGGGCGGCGGCGGGTGCCGACGGCATATTGCTCGACGCATCCGTCACGGAACCCACGATGGGTGGCGCGGCGGCGGAAAGTGCGACAGTCGACACCAGCGCCGATACCAGAGTCGGCAAGGGCAGAGGCAACGCGATTGGCAGCGCAAGCTCCGGGAGGGCGACCTGCACCGGCTGTTCTGTCGCGAGGGGCGCCATCGGGTCGGTCGCCGAATCGGCGGTTTCCTGCGCGGCGCCCGTTACGGGGGAAGCAGATGTGCCGGCGGTGGCGACGGATGCCACGAGACCTGCGAGCACGGCGGCAGCAGTGAGCGCGCCAGGGACAACAGAAATGGCAGGCGCGGCTGTCCCGACGGTTGCGGCAGAAGAGGCTGCGGCGACCAAAGCGGCATTCGCATCGGTCATCACCGCACCGAAGCCGGTTGCCGCGGCCGAGCTGTTCGCCTGGCCGGCGACCGAGGCCGGGCAGGACGAGTCGCTTCCGGTCGCGTCTACGTAGGTCAGCCCTTTCGGCAGGGTGTCGATTACGCGCACGGCGGTGGCGCTTGAGGGACCCGCATTGGTGACCTGTAGCAAGAAGGGCGTCGTGTCCCCGATGATTCCCCGACCGGTGTGTGACTTGACAATGCGGAGGTCGGCGCTCTGCCCGATAATCTCATTCGCGGTAGCCGTGTTGTTGCCCGGGATGGTGTCGACCGTCGGCGACGACACCTCAGCTGAGTTCACGACAGTGCCGGCCGCCAGGGACGCATCAACCTGAGTGAGCACGGTGAGGGTGCTGGCTGTCACGCCCGCTGCGAGGCCGGCACCGAGGGCGAGGACGCAGGTGAGTTGCTGGCTCGCCGGAGGCGTTCCGGCGGTCGTACAGCGCCATTCCGGAGAGGACGAGAGATAGCTGAGCCCGGCAGGAAGCGAGTCGACGATCCTGACGGGGCCGAGGGCGTCCGACGGGCCGAGGTTCTGCACCGACAGCGTGAACGTGGCAGTGTCGCCAGCGTTCACGTGCGGGTTGACTGCCACTTTCGTCAGAGCAAGATCGGCGACGGCGCGGACAGTCACATCGGCCGCATTCGAATTGGTCTGCGGTGATCCGTTCTCGAGCCACTGCACCGTTCCGATGTTCTGCAGGTCGGTGCCATCGGCGACGGAAGATGCCACCCTCGCCACGACCGTGATCACCGAGCTGCCAGGAGCCAGGCTCGGCCGCGCGCAGGTAAGGGATGCGAGGGTGCAGGTCCATCCGGTACCGGCAAGCGACACGATGGTCATTCCGACGGGCAGCGCGTCCCTAACGCTGAGCGTGTCGGCGGTCGATGGACCAGCATTGTTGACGGTGAGGCTGTAGGTGGCGTTTTCACCGGCACGGACCGTACCGCCCGAGGTCGCGGTCTTGGTGATGGTGACTGCCGAGCTGTCGGTGACCGCGACGCTGTCGGTCGTCGCGGCGAGGCTCGTGTCCGTCGAGGGGAGCGGGCCGTCGACCGTCGCGCTGTTGACGAGGGTCGCCGGTCCAGCATCCGGAGAGACCGCCGCGTTCACCAGGATCACCGGGGCGGTCACCCCGGCGGCGAGGGCCTCTGCCCTGGTGCAGGTGATGACTTCGCCATTCACGACACAGGCCCAGCCCGCACCCGAGATCGAGGCCGTCGTCGCCGAGAGGCCGACGGGCAACGTGTCGGTGACCACGATCGCGCCCGGCGAGTTCGACGGCCCCAAGTTCTTTGCGGTGAGGGTAAAGCTAACCGTGTTTCCCGCGAGCACCGCACCGGCAGGATGCGTCTTCGTGATCGAGAAGTTAGCGCGCGGCGCCGCGGGATCGACCGCACTGCCCTGACTGTCCGGAGCGTTCGCCGACGAGACTCTCGCGGTGTTGGTGACACCCGTCGTGAGAGTCGGTGGCGTCGTCACGGTGATCCTGAGGGTGGTGTTCGCACCGGCGGCGAGGGTTCCCGCGAGGGCGCAGGTCACGGTCGTTGAACCGGCACAGGTCCATGGATCCGTGGAGGCGGCGCTCGCGGCGACGTAGGACAGTCCGTCCGGTAGCGCATCGGTGATAGTGACGGTTCGGGCATCCGCCGTTCCGGTGTTGGTCACAACGAACTGGAACACCGCGTCCTGGCCTGGCACGATCTCCGGGCTGGTTGCGGGCGGTGTGATCGGTGCGATCAAGGACTTGGCGATGGTCAACGCTGTTTCGGTGTCGACGGCGGTGGAGGTGGATGCCGTGTCATTTGCTGGGTTGGTGTTCGCGGGCCCGGCGACCGTCGCGCTGTTATCAATCGTGCCGGTGAACGACGAAGCGAGAGTGCCCGTCACCGTGATCGAGTCCGTGGGTCCGACGGCGAGGGCGCCGCTTCTCGTGCACACCAGCGGAGTGGCCTGCGGGCAAGACCATCCGATGCCGGTGGCGGTGACGCCGCTGAGTCCGGTCGGAAGCGTGTCGGTGACAGTGATGGGTCCGGTCGAGACCGAGGGGCCAAGGTTGGACACACCGATGGTCCACGACACAGCCTGGCCGGCGCGCGGGGTGCCGTTGATCGACTTGGTGATCGCGAGGTCCGCCGCGGTGACGACGGATGCGGTATTCGTGTCCGACGATGCGACGGGGTCCGCGGTCAGTGCGCTGACCGCAGCGGCGTTCGTCACCGTGGTGCCCGCAGGAACATTCGCTGCGATCGACGCAGAAACGCTGACCCCCGGAAATGACGCTCCGTTGGCGAGCGTGCCTGCACGCGTGCAGGTGAAGGCGCCCATAGCAGTCGGTGTGCTGCAGGCCCAGCCGGACCCGGATGCCGCGGTGATGGTGACGCCGGCCGGAAGAGTGGCCGGGGTATCGGTAATCAGGAATGGGGTTGCCGACGTGCCGACGGCCGTGTCGGGCCCGGAGTTACTCATCGTGATCGTCCAAGCGCTTGGCACTGTCGTGCCGGCGAGGAGCGGCGACCCGGCTGACTTCACGACGGTGACATCCGCCTGGTCGATGTGGGCCGTTGCCGTCTTCGTTTCGGTCGAGTACGGTCCGACGGAGTTGCCGGTTGCCCCTGTGGCATCCGTCGCACTTGCCTTCAGCGTGTTGGTCTGCGGGTTGGTCGAGCCGGCGATCGCCGTCGGGCCGGGCGTTGCGGAGTAAGCGACCAGGATCCTTTTGCCGACCGGAAGTGCTCCGAAGCTGAAGGTGAGGATGGTGCCTCCTCCCGTCACCACCGGTTCGATCTGTCCCGCCGAAACCCCGCCAATGGTCACAATCGCCGAGTTCGCGTCGTAGCTCCACCGGTCGGGAAGGGTGTCGGTGAGCACGACCGAGGCGGCATCGGCCGTCCCAGAGTTTGTGGCGCCGATCGTCCAATTGAACGACTGGCCGCGGTAGGCGATCGACGGATTCGGCTGGGGCTTAGACAGTGTGATCTTGGGGAACGAGGGGGTGACGGTACTATTCGCGGCGGTGCCATTGTGGTAGTTCCGACCGCCAGTGGCTAGCGAGTCGTAGGACGGAATATTCGCGGTGTTGATGAGCCCGCCGGAGCCGAGGGTCGGCGATGGGGCGAGGGTGGCTCTATAGGTGAGCACGATGGATGATCCCGCGGCGATGGGGGCGATCGGCGCCCAGGTGATTGTGCCGCCGCCGTTGGGACCGTTGCCGGTGAGGGTGGCGTTTGCTGCCAGGGAGCCGCTGTCGACGATGACCCCGACGGGCACGACATCCTTCACCACGGTGTTGAAGGCGGTACTGGTGTTAGCGGCGCTCGAATTGGTGGCGGTGACCGTGTAGGTGAAGGCGCTTCCCGGGGTGGGAGTTGCGGTGCTCACGGACTTCGCGATCGTCAATCGTGGCTCGGTGATGGTGAGAGCGGCGGTGCCGATGTCACCCGTCTTCTGAAAAGCGTTGTCAGCGCTAGTGGGTACCGGTGCGAAAGAGGTGTCGTTCCAGCTCAGAGCGGCCTGGTTGGTGCGGACCCTTCCGGCCGTGTTGCTTGCTGTGGCGACGGCGACAGTCCCGGTGAAGGTCACCGAGAAAGTACGGGTGGATGCTTGCGGAGCGAGATCGCCGAGGTACCATCCGATCTTCTGCCCGGAGGGCGTCACCGCACCGTCGGTGAGCCTCGTAGCGGGCGGGCACTGGCCCACCGGAGTGCAGGTGACGACGTCGCTTCCGGGGTTGAACGTGATCCCCGGCGGAAGGGTGTCGATGATGCTCGCCGCGTAGAAGTTCTCATTCGGCGGAACGGTGGCAGTGATGCTGTAGTCGACGATGTCCCCGACGGTCGGATTGGTCGGGGTGACCGCCTTCACGGTTGTGGCACCGCGCACCGTGACCGCCGCCGACGAGGACGCCGACTGCACGCTCTCGATCGTCGGATCGTTCGCCCCGGCGGCGAGCGACGAGGTCGTGACTGTCGCCGTGTTCGTGTAGCGCGCGAGGCCGGTGGAATCCGAATTGACCGTCGCCGTGACCGTGATGGTCGACGCGGCGTTCGCCCCGAAGGGGAGCGGCGATGCGAGTGTCCAGGTGTATTGCGATCCTCCGGAACAGCTACCGGACCCGCTGGGCGCCGGGGAGGACGATACGAAGGTGAGGCCGGTCGGCAGGCAGTCGACCACCACCGGGTTGAAGGCATCCGGAGCCCCGGCAGTGTTCCCCGCAGCCAGGGTGAACACCACGGTCTCGCCGCCGGTCGCGAGAGGCTTGTCGACGGTCTTGACCAGCGTCGGCTTTGGGTTGATGACCGCGACCGTATACGTCTTGTCCTGGGACAGGATCGTGCTTGCGGGGTCGACGGTCGTAGTGCTCGCAAAGTTCGCGGTGTTGGTGATGTTGGTGATGGATGCTGCGGAGCCCGGTACGAGCCCTGCATCGACGATCACACCGGAGGCGATCACCGAGAAGACCTGGTCGGTACCGGTCGTGTTGTTGTAGCTGGATCCGAACGACAGGGTGCCGTTCGCCGTGTCAAGGGTCACGCCGGATGGCAGTGCTGCACCGTCACGAGCCGCAGCGAACACAGCGGGGCTCGGGAGTTTCAGCCCGGTTGGCAGTGTGTCTTTCAGCACCCCGTTGAAGACCGAAGTTCCCGCCGGAACGGTCACGCGGTAGGTGTAGTCGATGGTCTCACCAGGCACAGCCTGGTTCGGCCCATCATTGTTCGTCGCGGTGATCGAGGTGGCGCCCGACTTCGCCGCGACAGCAGAGGCGAGTCGAATATCCGCGGTGTCGTTCGCCGGCGTGGTGTTTCCGTCGGTGTCGTGCGCCCCGTTCAGCGAGCCCTTCGGAAAGAACGGCGTGTCGCCCCCTGCGGTGTTTGGGGAGGTGAACGAGACCACCGAGGCAGTATTGGTGAAGACAGAGGAGACGCTGATCGCGGGGGGCACGGTGACCGTATAGGTGACGGGAGCGTGGTGGGTCCCTGCCGCGACGGCGCCCGTGAGGGTCCAGACGATCACGCTTCGCCCCGTCGGTACCGACGAGTTCGTCGGGTAACCGCCATCGCTCGGATCGAAACACGATCCGCCGTTCACCTGCACGCTCCAGCCGGCGCAGGTGTAGGCCGCGGGCAAAGCATCCCAGACTGCCAGGTTGTCCACGTCGACATCGTTTCCCACGAGGGCAGTGCCCGTGTTGGCGATATCGATTGAGAAGGTGACGACATCACCCTCCTTGACTGTTGCATCCTTCGACGGTGTCGCGAGGACGGCCCCATTGATCGCGGTGACCGCCTTTCCGAGCGACACGGTCGGAGCCGGGGCGATGCCATAGTCCGCCTGGTCGCGGAGCGCGAGGACGGTGTTCTTCGTCGAGGCCTCGCGGTATTTCATCAGGTTCGCGGTGATGTCGACCGCGCCGGTGGCCGACGTCGACGTAACCGTTGCACGCACGTAGAGGGTGAGAACCGAACTCTTGGCGACGAAGCGGTCCGTTCCGCCCTGGGTATCACCGAGTGCCCACGCCGCTGGCCGGGTACCCGGACTCGTTGTGGACGCCTGGGTGCCATCGATCGGAGTGACGGTGACGGTACCTCCCGGTGCACTCTGGAAGCCCGAATAGGTCGTGCCGACCGGCACGAAATCAGTCACTCGGGCATTGCGGGTCTGCGTCGTCGTCGCGAACGTGACGGTGAGCTCGAAGCACACCGTGTCTCCGAGGAAGTAGGTCGGAACCAAGGTGTGGCTGTACCCGACACCGGTGGAGCAGTCGATCGGGGTTCCCGCGGTTGGCGTGGGCCGCGGCAGCACCTTCTTTGAGATCGATGGGCCGCTCGAGACGAGAGTCGCGGAGGAGTCATCCGTCGCCTGCTCGACCGTCGGCGTCTGCGCCCCGGTCTGGTCGGTCGTCGTGCCGGCGATAGTCACCGAATTCGTAAAACTGTCCCCCGCGACGATGGGTTCCGTCTGCCCATTTCCGCGGTAGGCCGTGCCCTCGAAGGCGTCGTAGCCAATCGTGACCGCACCATCCTTGGGGATCGAGGTCGGGCTCGGAGTGAGGGTGAGCGTGAAGGTACCGTCGCTGTTGGCGGTCGTGGGCGCAGTAACGGTCGCGTTAGACACAGTGGACGTGGTGGTGACGCAGCCAGCCGGCAGGGCAGAGCCGCTGTTGTTGACAATGCCGGGAACCACGGGACACAGACCGTCCGGGATCGTGTCCACGATGGCGATGGCACTGTCTGCGGTGTACTCGCTTGAACGAACCAGCAGCGTGAAGTGTTTTGTGCCGTTGGTCGTGAAATTGGGGTCGGCGACACCCTTGACGATCGACAGGTCCATGGCTTTCACCGTGAGCGAGTCAGTCGCCGAGGTGGCCCGGTCGGCGGCGCTTGCGACGGGGCCCTGATAGACGCCAGAGGTGGTGACCGTGTTCGTCAGGCCTGCCCCACCGTTCACCTGGCGGGTGGATGGACCGGTGTTGTTATCGAGGTTCGATCCCTGGGTTCCCGAGGCGGCTGGCGGAGTCGCGCCTGGAGGGAACATGACATTTTCCCGAAGAGGAATTCCCGCAGCGTAAGTGAGCGTTGAAGCCGCGCCGGCAGCGAGAGTGCCGATGCTCCAGGTGACTTTCGTGAACACAATACCGGCCGCGAATCCTGGCCGGTCATTGATGGTCTCGACCAGCACAGGGGCGATGCAGTTGGCACCTCCGGCGGTGGTCGCGAGGGGCCCGGACCCGGGGTACTCCTCAAGTGAAACGGTGGTGTTGTCCGGTGCACCGGTGCAGCCGAGAAACTCGAGCCCGGCCGGAAGGTAGTCGACGATCACAACGGAATCGGTGGCGCCGCGCGTTGTATTCGTGGTTGTGATTTTGTAGCTCTGCTGCTGACTGTGAACGCCGCGCATGAGTTCATGCTCAGGACTCGGCTCCGATTTTGACACGCTGAGCGCTTCGATGCGGGTCACCGAACCCGTCGTGGTCGGTGCCGTCGCCGAGTTGTCGAATCCGGACACTGCGGTTCCGAAGGCGTCAAATTTCGCAACGAAACGGGGATCGGTGTTCGTGTACACGCTCGCCGCGCCCTCGATCGTCGTTCCGACCGGCAGGGTGGTGTCGAGACTGAAGGCGACAGTCGCGATGAGCCCGGCCGGAATATCGGCCACGTTGTCGAAGATCAGGATCTGGTGAATTCCCGGAGGGGCCGTGTCGGTCGCGACGATGATCTTCGGATCGGGGAGGGCGGTTCCGTTCGGGCCAACGGCCGTGCCAGGCCGATAGGTGACCCCCTGCGGCAGTTCATAGCGAAAGGATGCGTTGAAGTAGTCGACGGTGCCGGCGTTCGTCGCGTCGAGGGCAACTTTCACCGGGTCGCCCGCAAGCACGCTCGGATCGAGCTTCGCCGTCAGGCTGAGAGGCGGAGCTGCCTGTGCCGGTGAGGTTGTGATGCCGACGACCAAGCCGGTGGCGATAAGCACTGTACTGGCGACGGCGGCGACAAATCTCATGACGCGCGAATGGGCGGAATGCGCTAGTAGCGGGCGTTCCCGCGGAGGGGTGGTCGAATGAGACACAGTCTGGATCCCTTGAGAATCAAGGGATTCAAGCTCGAGTCGGCCAGTTCCCTGTTTCGACGATACTGACCAAAGCCCTCTCTATCCGTCTTCCGGCGGGCCGCTTCGCCACAGTTATGAATTCGTTACTCCAGCCTCAGAAGCTCGCGTGCTGCAGTACCCAGGCGTGCATCGCCACCGCAGCAGCCGCCGACGCGTTGAGGCTGCGCGTGGAGCCGAACTGGCTGATCTCCACGATGGCTTCTGCGGCTACGATCGCCTCCGCGCTGAGTCCCGGTCCCTCTTGGCCGAAGAGCAGGATGCAGGCGGCAGGAAAGCGGAAGGTCTCGATGATCACCGAACCGGGCACGTTGTCGATGGCGATCACCGGAAGTGAAGCATCCCGCGCCCAGGAAGCGAAGCTCGCGACATCCGGATGGTAGAGCACGTGCTGGTAGCGGTCGGTCACCATGGCGCCTCGCTTGTTCCAGCGCTTACGGCCGATGATGTGTACCGTGTGGGCGCCGAACGCGTTGGCGCTGCGCACGATCGACCCGATGTTCATGTCGTGCTGCCAGTTCTCGATCGCCACTTGGAACGGATGCCGCGACTCGTCGAGATCCGCAACGATCGCCTCCATCCGCCAGTAGCGATAGCGGTCGACGACGTTGCGCGAGTCACCGTTCGCGAGAAGCTCGGGGTCGTAGCGCAGGTCGTCGGGATGGTCGCCCCGCCACGGGCCGACGCCGTTGGTCGTGAGCTCGACGCTGGGATTGGCGGTCTCGCCACGCTTGTCGGGAGGGTCTTCTGGCACGATCTCGAGGGTAGCCGCTCTGCTGGGTGGGTAGCCTGCTGGAAGGGTGGGCCTACTGGACGGGTGGGTCGCCGCGCGAGGGTATCGGGATTCGCCGTCCCTTGCCCACTCTTCT
>ENA-OFCI01001234-OFCI01001234.1-metagenomes-genome-assembly--contig:-NODE-1234-length-11909-cov-5.666189_pt1 | contig 11909 bp, 12 predicted proteins | sample MGYA00153391_OFCI01 | MGnify analysis MGYA00153391
CGGCAGAGAACCGGTCGTTACTCGGCAAAAACGGGTAACGCCTTACAAACGGGTAACCCCTTACACAAGGGGTGTTGTCGCAGGTGGTGTGTCGCTAGCCTCTCGGCTGCGGCGATCCGGAGCGGAGAGCCATTAACCCTCAGGAGAGAAAAGATGATGAAAAGCATTCTTGCGGCAGCCGCCATTGGTGCAGTGGCCTTTTCGGCAAACGCGAGCGTCGATGGCGGCGTCGCGGCCAATCAAAGCCCTTCGTCGTTCATTGCGCTGTCGCAGCCGGGAAATGTATTGGGTGGTTCTGTGTACTCGAGCGGTAGCAGCGGGATTGCCGCCATCCCGATGAACACGGCCCCTCCGAAAAACACCGTCGGCAATTGGCTTGCCGCCAGCATAGACAACGGCGGTGACGCCGTTGTGTCATTCGGTCTCGGTACGTCGTTTGTCAGCTTTCTTTGGGGTTCGCCGGACACCTACAACACGCTGACCGTGAACTCGACCATGGGTTCGTACACCTTCACGTCGGCATCACCGTCGTTGTCCGGTATTGTTTTTAACGGCAACCAAGACTTCGCTTACTACGCCGGCTTCTCGACCAACGTCGCGGGCGAGCTGATCACGTCGCTCAAGTTCAGCAGCACCAGCAACGCCTTCGAGGCTTCGAACTTCTCGGTCACCACCCCGGTGCCGGAACCTGAAACCTACGCTTTGCTACTCGCAGGTTTGGGCGTGGTCGGTTTCATGGCTCGCCGTCGCAAGGCAGCCTGAGCGATTTCGATTTGGACGAAAAGGGCCCTTCGGGGCCCTTTTTCACGTGGGCTGCGCATTGTTCGCGCGCCAGATAAACTTTGATTCCGCAAGTTCTACCGCTTCCCCCAATGTTCCAGCGCCTCAACGAAGACATCGCCTGCATCCTCGAGCGCGACCCCGCGGCGCGCAGTGCGTGGGAGGTGTTGACTTGCTACCCCGGCCTGCATGCGTTGATCCTGCACCGCCGCGCGCATTGGTTTCGTGCCCATGATTTGCATTGGCTGGCGCGCTTCACGTCGCACATTGGGCGCTTTCTGACCGGCATCGAGATTCACCCGGGTGCGACCATCGGCCGGCGGGTATTCATCGACCACGGCATGGGCGTGGTCGTCGGCGAGACCGCCGAGATCGGTGACGACTGCACGATCTACCAAGGCGTGACTTTGGGCGGCACCTCGCTCGGCAAAGGCGAGAAGCGACACCCGACCTTGGGGCGCGGCGTGATCGTCGGCGCCAATTCGCAGGTGCTGGGCGGCTTCACGGTCGGCGACGGTGCGCGCGTCGGCTCCAACGCGGTCGTGCTGAAAGAAGTGCCGCCGGGCGCCACGGCGGTCGGCAATCCGGCGCGCGTGCTGCACAAAGAAGCCGACGCAGTGCGCGAGGCCGCGGCCGCGAAGATGGGCTTCTCGGCCTACGGCATCACGCAGGGCGACGACCCGATGGCGCATGCGATGAAGGGCCTGATCGACAACGCTTCCGGCCACGAGCACCAAATTGCGCTGCTGTGGCAGGCGATCGAGAAACTGTCGTCCCGCTCGCGCGAGTTGCCCACGCCGGACTGCGTGCCACATGACGCGAACACCACGGAAAACTTCGACGCCGAGCGCTTCAACCGGTTGATGAAGTAACGCTGTGCACGCTGCGCACAAGCCGCTTCAAAGAAGCAGCAACAAGAGCGGCAACATCAAGCCCAGCCCCGACCAATCGCGCGGCACGTCGACCACCAGGGTCGCGCTGTATGGGCTGACGAAGCCGTCGGGCTCGACGCTGCGGTAGCGGAAATAGTAGCGCCCGCCGCTCGACGGCACCGGCAGCATCCACTCCAAGCCGTCGAGTTCGGCCGATGACACTATCTGCCTGAACTCCGCGTCGCGCGCGAGCTCAACGCGTTGCTTGTCTTCGGCCCGGCCGCTCCACCGGAACACGAGCCCACTGCCGTCGGCTGCGAGCCCGCCTTGCGGGGGTTCGGGCATCGGGCGCAGCTCGAACGATTGCGGATCGCCGAAGGGCCCGTGATCACCGCTCGGCCGCACGCTGGCGAGACGCCAGTGGTACGCGCCCGGCTTGGCGATCTCGGCACGCAGGGCATGTGCGTCGAGGTTGTCCCGATCCGTCACGAGGCGCGTGAAAGTGGCGTCTTCGGCCACCTGCACGCGCGCGCGCGGTGCCTCGAGATTCGGCGCCCACGCGAACTCGACGGTGCCGACTGCCTGCTTCGCTTTCGAGCGGGGCGCGAGATACGCCGGGGGCTCCGGTCGCGCTTTCAACACGAAGGGCCGTGCAGCATCGAAGCCCTCGATGCCCTGCGCGTCGACGCGGCGCGCACGGACATACCACTGCGCGTCTTCGAGCCCGGCGATGCGCACCTCGGCGCCGGCAGCGAAGCGCTGGTCGCTGACGATCTTGTCGAAGCTGGCGTCCGACGCAATCTGCACGCGCAGCGGCGTGTCGATGTCGGTCGGCGCGAAACGCACGATCGGCCGCTCGAACAACGCAGGCACGGTCGAGAAGTCGGGCGCGGCGAGCAAAGGCGCGACGGTCGCGGCCTTGCTGCGTGCATCGGCCGCGGCCCCGAAGCCGCTGCCCAGCTCGGCGCCGTTGCTCGCCGCGCTGGTGACGTCGAAACGCACGTTGCCTTCGAGCACCTCGCCATGGGTGCGCGCATCGGCATCGGCGTCGAGGCCGACGCGGTAGCGCGTGCCGCGCACGCCGACCACCGCCGTGGGCGTCATCACCTCGAGCGGCTTGGCGCGCAGCACCTTGGTCGCAAATACCTCGACCGCGCCGCGCAACACCCGCAGCGTGCCGGCGAACCAGTGGCTCGGCGCGTTCGCGGCATTCGCCTGCTCGGCGCCAGCGGCCGCGCCTGCGGGCAGGCGGCCGCCATAGGTGCGGCTGGCCGCCACCTGCGCGAGGCTCGACGGCGGCAGACGCACGCGGGACCCATCGGCCAGTTCGATCACGGCCGAACCGTTCGCGCCGGTCTGCACCGACTGGCCTTCGCTCACTTTGGTGCCGACGACGGCAGGTACGTCACCGGCCTGCACCTCGCCGCTGACGCTGGTGAGCGTGGCGCTGACGGCATCGCCACGCAGCAATCGGGTGGGGATGCGCAGGCGCTGGCCAGGCACGATCCGGTTCGGGTTGCGCAGCTTGTTGAGCGTGGCGACCTCGCGCCAAGCGGTGGGCGAGATCAGCACGCTACTCGACAGGCCGATCAACGTGTCGGCGCGCACGACGACGAACTCGACCATCGTGTCTTCGGCGCGAGCCCCTGCTGTCAGCGCCGCCGCGAGACCCAATGACATCAGCGAGCGCGCGAACGCAAGATGAAGGCAGCGGCTCGACATGCTCGTGTCCTTGGGGCGTCAGGTGGGTGGGGCGTCAGGCACGGCGCGTTGTGCCGACTTCGGTCGAAACGCCTTGCAGACGGCCGGGTCGGTCTCGAGGTATGGCCCACCGATCAGGTCGAGGCAGTAAGGCACCGCCGCGAAGATGCCGGGCACGGCGGGCCGCGCCGAGTCGGCAGCAGCGGGCAGGCCCGCCAGCGTCTCGGCGATTGCCTTCGGCTGCCCCGGCAGGTTGATCACGAGTGCCTTGCCGCGAATCACTGCGACCTGGCGAGACAAGATCGCGGTCGGCACGAAGGCCAAGCTGATCTGTCGCATCTGCTCGCCGAAACCGGGCATGATTTTGTCGGCGACAGCGAGCGTGGCCTCGGGCGTCACATCACGTGGCGCGGGGCCGGTGCCGCCGGTGGTGAGCACGAGGTCGCAGCGTTGCGTGTCGATGAGGTCGATCAAAGTCGCGCTGATGCCGGCCAGTTCGTCGGCGATCAGCCTGGTTTCCCAGTGGATCGGATTGCGCACTGCCGAACCCAGCCACGATTGCAACGCCGGAATGCCCATGTCGACATAAACGCCGGCCGAGGCCCGGTCGCTGACCGAGACCAAGCCGATGCGGACCGGTTCATGCGCGCTCACGGACGTGTTCATTCCAGCGGGTGCTCCTTGATGAACTGGAACAGCTCGCGGAACGCGCGGCCGCTGCGTTTTTCGGGCTCCAACGCGGCATCTTTGCGTGCGGCGCGGATCAGGCTGCGCAGTTGCTGCACGTCTGTCTCGGGGTGCTCGGTGATCCAGCGCGTGACAGCGTCGTCGCCGGCCAGAAATTCGGCGCGCCAGCGTTCGGCCTGGTGCAACGCGAGCGAATCTTTCGCGCGACCGAGTTGCATGTCGGTCACGGCCTGGCGGATCGGTTCGACATCGTGAATGCGCATCAGCTTGCCGATGTATTGCATCTGGCGGCGCCGGCCCTCGAAAGTCTTGGTCTTTTTGAACAGGCGGATCGCGTCGAGCAATTGCTCGGCGATCGCCAACCCGTCGATGCGCGCGTCGGGCAGCACGACGACTGCTTCGCCCAGCTCCTGCAGTTCGTGCGACGCCTGCTTCATGCGCGTCTTGCTCGGCCGGTCGTCGAACGAGAAGACCGGTACCGGCTTGGGCGCAGGCGCGGTCGTGTCGTCTTCTGGGATTTCGGGCGAGGAGGTCATCGAGGCAATGGAGGGCAATGCGCGAGCGGGTCGGGCTGACCGAAGCGCTGGGTATCATAGTCTTGCATCTGCCTCTCGCCACCCGGCGAAAGCTGCCCACCGGTCACGCTCCACCCATGCCTTCTTCCAAGCCCTCGGCGACACCTCTTTCCGGCTTTGCCTACGCACCCGCGCAGTTCCAGCAGCATGTCGACGACGCGCTGAAGCTCGCACGCGCGCTCGGCGCCAGCGATGCCGCGGCTGAAGTTTCGGAAGGCGTGGGGTTGTCGGTCTCGGTCCGCAAAGGCGAGACCGAGAACGTCGAGCGCAACCGCGACAAATCGATGGGCATCACGGTCTATATCGGCCAGCGGCGCGGCAATGCGAGCACATCGGACTTTTCACGCGCGGCACTCGAGCAGACCGTGCGCGCCGCCCACGACATCGCCCGCTTCACCGCCGAGGATTCGGCCGCCGGCCTGCCCGACGCGCAAGACATCGCGAGCGGTGCCGCCGCGAATCGTGACCTCGATTTGTTTCACCCTTGGGCAGTCGACGCCGAACACGCGCTGCAAATCGCGCTGAAGTGCGAGGCTGCGGCGTTCGGTGTCGACAAGCGCATCACCAATTCAGAAGGCGCGGGCGTCTCGGCGCAGCAATCTCATTTTTTCGCCGGCAACAGCCGCGGCTTTCGCGGCGGGTATCCGAGCTCGCGGCACTCGGTGTCGGTCGCACCGATCGCGTCGACGCCCGGACGGCGCGGCGACGACATGCAGCGCGACGCCTGGTACAGCTCGATGCGTTCGGCCGACGAGTTGGCCTCGCCCGAGGAGGTCGGGCGCTATGCCGCTGCGCGTGCGCTCTCGCGGCTGAAGTCGCGCAAGATCAAGACCTGCGAAGTGCCGGTGCTGTTCGAGTCGTCGCTCGCGGCCGGATTGCTCGGCGCCTACGTGCAGGCGACCAGCGGTGGCGCGCTGTACCGAAAGTCGACCTTTTTGCTCGACAGCCTGGGCAAGACCGTGCTGCCCAAGCACATCGACATCGCCGAGAACCCGCACATCCTGCGCGGCAAGGGCAGCGCGCCGTTCGACGACGAAGGCGTGTTGACGACAGCGCGCGACGTGTTGAAGGCCGGCGAGGTGCAGGGCTACTTTCTCTCGACCTACTCGGGCCGCAAGCTCGGCATGCGCACCACCGGCCACGCGGGCGGTTCTCAAAACCTGTCGTTGACGAGTCGACTCACCCAACGCGGTGACGACCTGCCGGCGATGCTGAAAAAGCTCGGCCGTGGCCTGTTCGTGATCGAGCTGATGGGGCAGGGCGTGAACTACGTGACCGGCGACTATTCGCGCGGCGCCGCGGGCTTCTGGGTCGAGAACGGCGAGGTGCAATACCCGGTTCATGAGATCACGATCGCCGGCAACCTGCGCTCGATGTTCCTGGGGCTGCAAGCAGTCGGCGCCGATGCTTACACGATGGGCGGCAAGACGATCGGCTCGGTGTTGTTCGACCGCATGAAGGTCGCGGGGCTATGAGTCAGCTGCCGGTCGCCGCGCGGTAGAGCTTGCCCGAGCGTGTGCCCGTGCGGCAAAACGCCAGCACCGGCTTCGGCAGTTCGGCGAGCAACAGCGCGAAGCGCGCGATCTCGTCCGGCGTCTGCACCGCGGGCAGCACCGGCAACCAGGCGTAGTGCAGGCCGGCGGCCTTTGCCGCGGCCTCGACCGCAGCGCTGGTCGGCTGATCCGGTCCGCCCTCGAAGTCGGGGCGGTTGTTGACGATGCTTTTGAATCCGTTCAGTGCGGCCCAGCGCATCGCGTCAGCATCGAGTTGCGGCGCGACGGCAAGGTCCGCGCTCAACCGCTGGATAGGTGGCGCATTCACTGGGCCAACGCTTTTTTGACGGCCGCCGAGACCAGCGACATGTCGGCCTTGCCCGCCAGCCGTGCTTTCACCGCGCTCATGACTTTGCCCATGTCGGCGGGGCCCGCTTGTCGACCCAGTTCGGCGCCGAGCTCGGCGACGATCCTTGTGACCTCGGTAGCCACCGCATCGGCATCCATGCGCTGCGGCAAATAGCCTTCGAGCACACTCAGCTCCGATGCTTCGATCGCGACCAGATCGGGTCGGTTGCCGGCTGTGAATTGGGTGATCGAATCCTTGCGCTGCTTCACGAGCTTGTCGACGATGGCGATCACCGCCGCGTCGTCGAGCACGACGCGCTCGTCGACCTCGCGCTGCTTGCAGGCGGCGAGCAGGCCGCGGATCGTCAGCAGGCGCGGCGCATCTTTCGCGCGCATGGCGGTCTTCATGTCGTCGGTGATCCGGTCTTTGAGGGTCATGGGCATTCCTGTCGTTGCACGCAGCGTGGCGTGCGCGTTGATGCATGGATCGGGCGACATTCTAGTGAACGGATCGAGCCGGCGAAACGCTAGACTGGTTTCCTTCAAGGAGGCCACGAGCATGACCAAGCGCTACAGCGCCATCGAGCCGACCGGCGAACGAATCGAGTACGCGGATCGAAAGCAGTGGGGGTGGTTGCTGTCGGTCGTCTACCCGCTGTTGCCGTTCGTCGGCATCGCGGTGCATGCTGCAAGCGGCTACCAGATTGCGCTCGGCCTGCCACTTCTGATCAGCTACGGCCTGATGCCGCTGCTCGATGCCTTGTTCGGCGAGGACCGCAACAACCCGCCCGAGGCTGTGGTTCCGCAGCTCGAGGCCGAGCGCTACTACCGCTGGCTCACGTGGGCCACTGTGCCGCTTCATTTCGTTGCGCTGATCGGCTGTGCGTGGTGGGTCGGAACGCATTCGCTCGCGTGGTGGGCGGTGGTGCTGTTGGCCTACGTAGCCGGAACGGATTCAGGCCTGGGCATCAATACCGGTCACGAGCTCGGTCACAAATACACGGCGATCGAGCAATGGCTGGCCCGGCTGGTGCTCGCGGTGCCGGCGTATGGTCACTTTACGGTCGAACACGGCCGCGGCCACCATCGCTGGGTCTCGACCCCCGAAGACCACGCCAGCGCGCGCATGGGCGAGAACATATACCGCTTCGCAATGCGCGAATTGCCGGGCGGCATCAGCCGCGCGTGGCGGCTCGAGCGCGAGCGTCTGGTGGCCAAAGGCAGGTCGGCCTGGAGCCCGCACAACACGATGTTGCAGAGCTATGCGATCACCGCACTGCTGCAACTCGGCTTGATCATCGCCTTCGGGTGGGTGATGTTGCCGTTTCTCGCGATCCACAACGCAGTGGCGTGGTGGCAGCTGACCTCGGCCAATTACGTCGAGCACTACGGCCTGCTGCGCGACAAGCTGCCCAGCGGCAAATACGAGGTGCCACGGCCGCATCATTCCTGGAACACCAACCACTTGGTCACGAACCTGGCGCTGTTCCATCTGCAGCGCCACTCCGACCACCATGCCCATCCTTCGCGGCGCTACCAGTCGTTGCGCCACTTCGAGGACGTGCCGCGTCTGCCGAGCGGCTACTTCGGCATGTTCCCGCTCGCCTATGTGCCGGCGTTGTGGTTCCGGGTGATGGACCCTCGCTTGCTCGCGCTGCCACACGTGGCCGGAGAGTTGACTCGCGTCAACATCGACCCGCGCCATCACTCGAAGATCTGGCAGCGCTACGGCAGGCGTGAGCAGGCATTGCCCGAGGGCGAACTCGCATTGGCGACGCACTGACGACGCAATGAGACGATCGTCCCGGGCCATGTGCCGGCGTGCATCAAGGAACGCGAAGCGCCGAAAAAAAAGCCCGTGGCGGGCGGGCAATTTTGTCGGCGCGGTGGCCGCGCCGTAGGCGCAGCGGATTCAACGAATTTAGAACAGCTTTTTTGGCAGCTGCATGCTGCGAACGCGCTTGAAGTGGCGCTTCACGGCAGCGGCCTTCTTGCGCTTGCGCTCGGCGGTGGGCTTTTCGTAGAACTCACGGGCACGCAGGTCAGTCAGCAAGCCGAGTTTCTCGATGGTGCGCTTGAAGCGGCGCAGCGCCACGTCGAATGGCTCGTTTTCTTTGACGCGAATCGTAGTCATGTAAAAGGTTGATCCTGAAATTTAATGCGCGCGGCGTCGACGGGCCTTGTGTGGGTCGGCGGGAATCCCAGTTCACTGGTGTCCGGCTTTTGGGGTTCGTCGATCGCAGCGCTAGTTTTTGCCAGCAAAGACTATCGAGTATAGCCCGCGGTTTTGCGAGCTGCAATTCGCGAATCTCGGCTGCTGCCGTGTGCGCCTGTGCGGCGGCAATCAGGCTGTAGCAAGGGCGGTCGCGCAGGCCGCCGCGCTCGCCCATGCCCACTGGAAGTTGTAGCCACCGAGCCAGCCGGTCACGTCGACGACTTCGCCGATGAAGTGCAGGCCGGGCACGCGCCGGCTCGCCATCGTCTGTGAACTCAGCTCCGTCGTGTCGACGCCGCCAGCGGTGACCTCGGCCTTGCGGTAACCCTCGGTCGCCTGCGGCTTGAGTTCCCAGCGCTGTAGCCGTGTTGCGAGTTGCGCTAGGTCGCGGTCGCGTTGCTCGGGCAGCGTGCGGTCAGCCAGATCAGGCGTGGGTGCAAGCCACGCGTCGGCGAGGCGCTTCGGAATCAGCTCGGTGAGTTCGTTCGCGAGTTTGCGGCGCGACGATTGCTTGGCTTCGAGCAACTCCGCGCTCAGATCACGACCCGGCGCGAGGTCGAGCCGGATCGGCATGCCCGCGTGCCAGTAGCTCGAAATCTGCAACACCGCCGGGCCGCTCAAGCCCCGGTGCGTGAACAGCAGGTCTTCGAGGAAAGCGGCGCGCGCCTTGCCGTCGCCGGTCTCGATCGAGGCTTCGAGCGACAGGCCCGACAACGCCGCGAACGGCGCCCAGCTCACCGGATCGAACGTCAGCGGCACGAGGGCAGGGCGGGTCTCGACGATGGCATGCCCGAACTGGCGCGCGATGCGGTAGCCGAAATCGGTCGCGCCGATCTTCGGGATCGACAGGCCGCCAGTCGCGATCACGAGCTGCTTCGCGCTTACCGTGCCGCGATCGGTGTCGAGCTCGAAGCCACCGGCCGACTGCCGCACCACCTGCACGCCGCACGGCTGCCAACGGGTCACGCCTCCTTTCTCGCATTCGCGCAGCAGCATCGCAATGATGTCGTCGCTGCGCTCGTCGCAGAACAGTTGGCCTTTGTGCTTCTCGTGCCACGCGATGCGGTGGCGCTGCACCAGCGCGATGAAATCGGCGGGCGTATAGCGCGCCAGCGCCGAGCGGCAAAAGTGCGGGTTGGCCGAAAGAAAATTCGCGGGCGTCGTGTCGCGGTTCGTGAAGTTGCAGCGCCCGCCGCCCGAGATGCGGATTTTTTCGGCGACCTTCTCGGCGTGGTCGACCAGCAAAACGCGCAAATTGCGCTGGCCGGCGATGCCGGCGCAATGCAGGCCGGCCGCGCCGGCACCGACGACGACCGCGTCGAAGTGCGTGCCTGGAATCAGGACCGCCACACGAACGGAAACGCCAACTGCTTGAAGAACCCGTTCGGCACGTAGTCGCCGACGACGCCGTAGTGCTCGGGCCATTCACGATCCGACCTCACCGCGGTGCCGAACGCGTAGTCGATGAACGCGAAATGCGCGGCGTAGTTCTTGTCGATCGCGACATCGTCCTGCGAGTGGTGCCAGTGATGAAAGTTGGGCGTCACGATCACATAGCGCAGCGGCCCGAGCCGCACGCTTACGTTGGCGTGGTTGAACACCGCCTGGAAGCCGACGATGATGATGTAGGCGTCGATCACTTCCTTGCTGAACCCGAGCACGTAGATCGGCGCGAGCACCAGCGTGCGGGTGATGATCAGTTCCAGGATGTGCTGGCGCGAGCCAGCCAGCCAGTCCATGCTCTTGACGCTGTGGTGCACCGCATGCAGGCGCCACAGCAGCGGCACCTCGTGGTAAGCGCGGTGCGTGGCGTACTGCACCAGGTCGGCCACCAGCACGATCATGAACAGCGCGGCCCAAAAATTCAGCCCCGCCACCCAGCCGCGGATGCCGTCTTGCGCGGCCCAGCCGAACAGCTTGTGCACCAGCAGGTTGGTCGCCAGCAGCACGAAGCCGACGATCATGTGGTTGACGATGAAGTGGTGGAAATCGGTTTGCCACTCGGGGCGGAACACCGGCTGGTCCTTGCGCAGCGCGAACAGCTTTTCGATGAAGATGAAGATCAGCGTCGAGCCGAGCAGGTCGAGGATGAACCAGTCGAGGCCGATGTACGGCGTGTGGTCAGGAAAGTTGCTGTCGACCGGCACCTTGTGCCCGCCGAGCCCGAGCGACAGGCCGATCAGCACGAAGGCACCGAGCGCCAGCCAGCGTGCGCGGCCGCCGATGATGTTGTAGAGCGAGAGGCCACCCGCGATCACCATCGACCAGAACAGCAACTGGCGCATCACGTCGACGTTGTATGACTGGCGCAGTTGCGGTGTCGTCAGGTATTGCGGCCAGTGGAAGGCGAGCACGCCCAAAAAGCACAGGATCGCGAGCGACAGCGCGATCACGCCCGAGATCATCCCCTTGCCGGGACGCAATGCGCCGTGTGATTCGGTAAGCTGGTTCAGCTTGTTGAATTCGGTCTTCATGGTGGCCCTCCCAGGCGCGATTTGCCCGGAATTATGCGGCGCGAGGTCGGGCGCTCGGGTCAGGCCGCGTGCGCTGCGGCAGCCGTGCGTGACAGGTTCCGCACACCCCGCAGCACGTCGCCGACGATCACGATCGCTGGGCTGCCGATGCCCTCGGCGCGCACACTGGCGGCCAACGAGCCGAGCGTGCACAGCAGTTGGCGTTGCTGCGGCAGCGAAGCGTGTTGAACGACCGCGGTGGGTGTGGCGGAAGGCATGCCTCGCAGCAGGCCCGACTGCAATGCCTCGATCGAGGTCACGCCCATGTAGATGACAAGCGTCAAACCCTGCGCGGCCGCTGCGGCGAGTGCGGGCCAGTCGACCGGCTCGCCATCGGCCCTCGCGTGCGCAGTCACGAAAATCACGCCATGCGCATGCTCGCGGTGCGTCAGCGGCACGCCGAGCGAGGTCACTGCAGCCAGGCCCGCCGTGATGCCGTTGACGACCTCGACCGCGATGCCCTGCGCGCGCAGCCGCTCGGCTTCTTCGCCGCCGCGGCCGAAGATGAACGGGTCGCCGCCCTTGAGCCGCACCACCGTCTCGCCGTTCATTGCCTCGGCAGCCATCAGTTTGTCGATGAACGCTTGCGGTGTGCTTTGGCAGCCGCCGCGTTTGCCGACATGCACGATGCGCGCGGTCGGCGCGGCGAAGGACAGCACCGCGTCGCTCACCAGGTCGTCGACCAGCAGCACGGTCGCGCGGCCGATCGCGCGCACGGCCTTGAG
>ENA-OFCI01001236-OFCI01001236.1-metagenomes-genome-assembly--contig:-NODE-1236-length-11899-cov-20.864826_pt1 | contig 11899 bp, 10 predicted proteins | sample MGYA00153391_OFCI01 | MGnify analysis MGYA00153391
CCACAGCTCTTGATAGGTCAGCATTGGGGGTCTCCATTGTTCTCAGCGGCGATCGCTGGTTTCGATCGATGAAGTCATGCTAGCATCAAGCACATCATTGATGTAAAAGATGTAAGTAGCATCAATAGCGATAGATCGACTTTATCCAAATAACAAGGCAAAATAGAGGAAACCTGAATGAGTGATGAAATAATGGCAAAACGTACAACCGTTACGCTCTCTGATGAGACCTACGGCGTCTTGGAAAAATGGGCAGACCGGGATGTGAGAACAATCGCCAACCTAATTGAGGCGATTGTCGTGTCTCATTTACGGGGAATGCCGTTGGATATCCCTAAAGATGTTCAGCTTGTAGAAAAGGCTACCGCCACAACTAGAGCCAAATAAGGAGCGATCGAACCTATGACAGTTGCAACCGATCGAAAACGAATCACCCTGAAGGAGTTCCTGAGCTATGACGATGGAACAGATACGCAGTATGAGCTTGAGGATGGAATTTTAGTTGAGATGGGAACTGAAAGCACGGGAAACACTTCCATTGGGATGTTTTTGATCAGCATCTTCCTAGTGATGGGAATCCCTTATTACCGCCTCGCTACCAAACACAAGATCGAGGTTCGGGGCAGCTATGCCAATGCGCGTTATCCCGATCTGATGGTTCATTCAGAAGAATCTTTCACAGCGATCGACGGACGAAAAGAAGCCTGCGTAGAACTCACAGACCCTAGCCCAATACTGGTGATTGAGGTCGTTTCACCGGGCACTGAGTCCACGAAAAACTACAAACGCGATTATCAATGGAAGCCCCGTGAATACGCCGATCGCGAGATTGCAGAGTTCTGGCAGATTGATACCGAGCGTTCATGGGTGAAAGTCGGTACCCTAGTCTCCGGTTCTTACCAGTTCGCAACCTTCCAGGGCAATGAGCCGATCGTCTCTCCCACGTTCCCAGAGTTAAAACTGACGGCAGCGATCGTTTTGGCTAGAGGGAAACGGAACTAATGGTAGGACAAAATTTTTGATACGTACCAGTCAATCGACTAACATCAGTTGATCAACTAACAAATTGAAGATCGATAGAGTCCTCATTTGAGGACAGATTGTTGTCTCGTTTGAGCCAGGTTAGACGTCCAATATTTTGAACAGTTTAGTCTTTTCTGTTGTCACTTTGGCCTAAAATGACCGTTTGGAAATAGAGTGATACCAAGTGAACTACCAGATTTTTCCCGATCGTTGGGGCAAAAGAACCCGAAAGGAAAGTACGCAATAGCTGTTGAGAAGAGTGCCCTTTTCTGCACTTTTGGTACGTTAGGCAATCAATGTCTCGAAAAGATCGCGAAAACCACTCAAAAAGTTAAAACTTCCGATACTATGTGATTGGGAATAACAAGACATCTATCAAGTACCCCTTTAACCGATGAAACGACGCGGACGACCTAGAGGAACGAAACTGACCGATCGGTTCTCAGTTAGGGTCACGTCGGCACAAAAGCAGCAGATCGAACAATTCTGTAGTGATGCCGGTCTGTTGCAGAAAGAATTCGTGCTGATGGCGATCGATCGGATGATGTCAGCAGCCTAGACGCTAAAAAACCCCTCGGCATACGCTGGGGGTCTTTCAGTTTATCCAGCCTTAAAATCTTCAACTCTAACTGTGGTAGGTCGGGAGGAAAAAGATTTTAGGGATACACGCCATACATTTCTGTGTGGCTCGCACTTAAGATGGTAGCTTTTTTTCAGAATGATGCAAGCCCAACTTCTCTAAATTTCTCTCCTACTTGTACCTCAATTGCATTCACTTCAACATCCGTAATGGGCGTCAAAGCCTTGGTAGTCGGGGGAGGTGGCGATCGCAACCATCAGATTCTTGACGAATTTCGACGATCTGCGATACCCGATCGCTTGACGCTCGCTAACGTCAAATGGATTGAAGGGGACGCCGCTGTCGAGCTACTGGCATCAGAAGCCGTAGCTAATGTCCAACGGGTCACGAGTTACGCCACAAACCCAGCGCGTCAAATTCTCGATCGCTATGAATTTATGGCGGCGGGCGCTTGGTACGCAGTCGGAACAACTCTCGACGGTTCCCCGGCATCCATTCCCTACGTTAAGCCTCTTCATCCTAGAGAAGCGACTGAGTACCGAGGTTTCGGCATTGCGCCCAAAATCAAAACCGTCAAATACGAAACACCTCAAGGCATGGAAGCCGCGCCGCTTCTCCCCTGGATAGACCCTGAAACCGCTCAACTCATCTACGATCGCTACCACGCCACACCAGAACCGGGGGAAAGCTTCTGGCAAGTAGTGAAGCGCTGTTGTCTACCGATCGCCCTGACGGAAGGGCTGAAAAAAGCGCTTGCCCTCATCGCTCACGGCATCCCAGCGATCGCCCTACGCGGCATCACCCAATGGCATCCTAAGGGAGAAGAGAGGCTTCATCCTACGATCGCGGGTCTACTCTCCCCCGGTCAGAAAGTCGTCATCATCTTTGACCAGGACGCAAAAGAATCGACCCAAAAGAACGTCAGAACCCAAATTCTGAAACTAGGGGAGGCCGCGACGAAAGCAGACTGTAAGCCCCACGTTGCTTTATGGAGCGAGACGATCGGGAAAGGAATAGACGATGCCTTATTCGCCCTTGGGAACGGTGCCCCGACCTGGTTAGATGCCGTTATCACTGACGCGATCGACCTCGCCACCTACAAACGGGATAGCCGAATTCTGAACGCATTGGGCAATCTGAAGCGATTGCAAACCCTCAGCTACCCCGTAGAACGCGCTACACAGGGTGAATATCTCCCAACCCTACCGGAATTACAGCCGGGGGCGATCCACGTTCTGAGCGCCAACATGAACGCCGGGAAGACCACGCGGATCGGTGCCGATTGGGTCAAACCATCGGTCGCCTTCAATCTGGTATTGAGTCCCACTAACGCCACCGGACAGCAGACCGCCCATAACTGGGATCTGCCTCACATTCACAACTACGGGACAGATGCCGCGAGTCAAGCCGCATTGTGGGCCGATGCCGTTCACCGGGGTGGGATTGTCATGTGTGCCGAATCCTTGCACCGGATCCCCGCGTGGCTCTGGTCTAAGCCCATTAACTTAATTTTGGATGAAGCGAATCAGGTCATTCATAGCTTGACCCAAGGCGATACCCTAGGAAATCGCTATTCAGACATCCTAGAGCGGTTCACAGCGGCGGCGCGTCACGCGATTCAGACCGGGGCGATCGTCCTATCAGAAGACGGCTTATCCGATCGTGCGGTGAAGTTCATTCAAAAGGTCTCCGGTGGTGAAACCGTCCGAGTTTTCGCTCACAAAAAGGAATCAACCCCGTGGGATGTGAAGCTCTACCGGGGTCAAGCGTCTGGATTCCGGGTGCGGTTGATTCAAACGGTCGGAGCTGGGAGACGAATCATGTTTGTCTCCAGCTCCCAGCGAGAAGGTAAACGGCTAGAACGTATCCTTCGAAATCTTTACCCCGATCGGCGCGTAGTCCGTATCGACTCAGACACTAATGAAAGCGGCAAGTTCACCGGATTTTTTGAACAGCCTGACCAATGGCTACAGGAAAATCAACCTGACATTCTCATCATTTCCCCATCGGCAAAATCCGGGGTTAGCATTGAAGGCGGTGTGAGCGTTGAGGATGCCTATTTCAGCGCGGTATGGGGCTACTTCCCCGTGCTAGACACTGACACCCATTCCCAGCTATTAGGACGCTATCGGCCCTCTGTGCCCCGCATAGTTTTCTGTCCGGATTTTATCCTGAGTGATGCCGATGAGTCGCTACTTTCACCCCGTGCCATAAAGCGCCGATTAGGGTTGAACGCCAAAGCGATCGCCGGGGTCTATGGCGTGGGTGAGTTGGTCGTATCGATCGATGACGGCAGCGCAGAAATTAAGAGCGTCATTCAATCAGCAGTGTTTGACTATCTGGCATCAGCCAAAGCGACGATCGGAAATCAAAAACTCATCGCCCATATTGCCCTCACCCAAAAACTAACGATCGCGGGGCATAGCGTCACCTGTGAAGCACTACAGAAGGATTCTGAAATAGTTAAAAAATGGAAGGCGGTCACTGAAGAGATCGAACGGGAAGAAGGGGCCGAATTCGCAGCGATGGTGGTGGATCCACACCATACGTCCGAATGGGCACGTAAGCACCTCCAAGGGCTAGACGTGAGTAAAGCCGATCGTATCCTTGCCCAAAAAGTCCTCTATCGTGACCAATTCCCCGGCGTGATGTTCGACTGTCCAGAGGAGTGCTACCAGGCTCTAACCCGTGATTATGGGGCGATGGCTCGCGGGGTTAGGCTTCAGGCTAAAGCCGAAAATCTTGACGGGGCTAAGCAAGAGGATGACGCGGCGGTGAAGGCGATTCTTTCTGGAAATGTAAAGGCCGTTCAACACTTACCCAGCGGCTATGTCCGGGCGCTATTGATTTCCCAGTCTGGCGTGTTGGACTTGCTCGACGGCGAAATCTATTCCAATGCCGACCCGCGTTGTCAGAAGGTGAAGGAATGGGCGCTGAAATTCTCTAATGAGATTTCTTATTGGCTCCGTCTCGTCATCAACGACGAACAAACGCCGATCGAAATCGCCCACAAGCTTTTGAAAAAATTGGGACTTGAACGAGACAAGACCGATCGCCCTGGCGCGATTCAGATGGTCGATCGCAAGGGCAAGCGCGGCGCAAACTCCGAACGGTTCCGGGTCAATATGAACCTCGACCCTATTCGGGCACGACTCCTAGACGCTGCACGGCGTAAGCTTTCTGGTTTCATTACGTCGATCTGTAATAAAGAGAATCAACCTATACAGATCGACGTAGCGAGTTATCCCACCCCGATCGTGAAGGCGGTGGATGAGGTCGAAATTTACGAGTTTGAGTACATCGCTACCCCAGATAAGGGGACGAAACGCGAGGCGATCGCAGCATGACCCCGATCGCCTCGCTGAAAACCAATCCAATTCCAGAACTAATCACAAAAATCCTCACCCGTGCGGCGGCGGATGGCGCGGATGCCGTGGTGATTCACCTCCCCCAAACCTCGGAAGACGAAATATGTTTCCTTTGTCTGTTGGTTCCCAAATCGTGTCCCCGACTAGATGCACAGGAACGATCGCACCTTCCCCTTTAAAACAAGGGGCGATCGCTTACTTTGAAGTTGGCATGATAGAGATCAGGAGCGATCGAATAAATTACCAAAAAAGTATCTAGTTCTTGTGAATTCGTCGTAATTTTAGCGTTCTCTAAGGAATATTGCGTTACGCTAAAGCAAACTATCCTACACAAGAGACTTAAGTTAACTTCCTCTCAATATGTGGTTTTTTGACCGGGGCAAGCCTGCGGAACGCAAAGACCAGATGCTGATGATTGATGCCCGCAGTCTCTATCGGGTGATTAGCCGCAAGATTCGTGATTTTAGTGAAGAACAACTGAAGAATCTGACGGCGATCGCGTGGCTGTATCGGGGAGAGCAAGACCGTTATCTAAAACTAGTACATGAGTACTTTATGCAGACTTACCAGGAGTATCTCGCTAGCCTAGGCTTTGACCTCCAGCACCTCATTCAAGCCGAAGGATTTGATAAACTCGCCTGCTTAGATAAAGACAACAAAGGCTCCGCCGTCAATGCCGTCTGCACCAATGATGAATCCCTCGCTCTGTTTACAGTGATGGCCCGAGATGTCTTCAAGAAAAAGCAATCCCTCATCACAGAACCAGCATTAACAGCACCCTTTAAGTTCCAGCACGACGCGATCGTAGCCATCTATGACCAAATCCATCAACAACAGGAACTAGCAACTGATCTCAATGCCGTATTGCGATCAATTTTGCAAAAGACCATCACCTGCCCACCTCAGAACCACCACTCCGATCGATTACCCAGAGACACAAACCGATCGCCCTTGCAATAGTGCTGAACTAGGCAGTGATTGCAGATGGAGTAATCATATATTCAATGGCTTGAGGGTTGTCGATACGCTGAGAGGCTTGAAGAATTTCGATGCTGACAACGTTGCCTGCTGCATCAAAGTCTAGGATGATTCCGGGAATTTCTTCGCCGCTTTCTTCGATTTCAGTGTCTTTGAGTGTGATGCGAATTGCGTCAACTTCGGGATCGTACTTAATCTTCATGATTGGCTCCAATATTTTTGAATTTGGCTGGTGCGATAGACGGTGACGACAATGGCAGGATCGAGCGTTGTGTTGATGAAGATGCGGATTAGATAAAGTTTGCCTGTATCAAAATCAAGTTGAGATTGATAAATTGTGAAGGTACGCTCAACGACCCAGCGTTTTTTAAGCAAGACAAACCCTTTGGTTTGCTCCGGTCGCAGCACAACCTGGACAACCCAATAGCAGCAATCCATCACCCATTGCATAAATGGCGCACCATCAAAGCCCCCATCCGTCCAGATGGTACATAGGCGGCACCCTGAGTTTGATTGCAAATTGGCAGATTGCTCCCGGCGGCATCGGACACGTTTCAATCGGAGCCACGCGCAATGAATTCGACTTTGCTAATCATCTTGCCAACACGATTATCGGGACCATCTGACCGAACTTGCACATTTTGGATGCTCCCCCCTAATCGCCTAATATTGTTACATTTGAGCGTCAATATGGGCAAGATAGGCTTGCATCATTAATCTGCTCATCAATCTACCTCCCTAACATAGAGCAATACTCCGAACAGAACTTAAGCCGATTTTGAAGCTCACCCTATCGCGCTGTATGAATATCCCCGCTGTATTGGCCAAATTTTGAAATTATTTATCATGAAGTCTATACGTTCCAATCATCCAGGGGCTCTTTCCGATTCGGATTCTGATGGCAAACCTTTACCAGGGTATTCGACCTCTGTAAAACAGATGGAAGTCCAAGTGAGGCGCGGGATTCGCCGTCTTAATATTCGCAATAAGATCGGACTGGGGTACGGTATCGCCGTAGGGGTTGCAGTCATGGGAACACTGGCTGGACTGGCGATCGGGGACTACTACCAAGGGCAAGCACTACAACAACGCAAAATCGCGGCTCAGCAAAAAACACTGCTCACAGCCCTGGATTTGGCTGTGATGGATGCCCGAGTGCAACAACAACAATTGATTCCCTTACTGGCAGACACCCCGGCATTCAAGCAACAACGGCAACGGTTACATGAACGAATTACTCACATTGATGCTCTGCTTGATCAACTCAAAACAGCAGTCGAAAAACGGTTTGGTCATGCCAACTTGGATGTTTCTGCCATGGAGACTTTCCTACGGACTTACGACGGTACTATAGAAGTTTACTGGCGCAACTTGGAAACAATTCTTACGCGAGTCAACCCGGCGTTTTTGCAACCATCAACCATTCCAGAAGCGCAACAGCGACTATTAGCCTTCAATACAAGCAAGGCAACGACACAACTGGATCAGTTGTCAGAACAACTAACCAGGCTGGTGAAAGCTGCTGAGGTGGAAGAAGATAAAGCTGACGTTGTGCTCGATCAGTCCGAATCTTTACGGCTGCAAATTGTAGGCATGGCTACATTAGTTGCTATTGTAATTTCAGTCTTGCTTGGGTTGTACATCAGTCGAGAATTGGCTTACCCACTGGAGATAGCAACCAACGTCGCCAAACAAGCGATCTTAGAAGCAAATTTTACCCTGCAAGCTCCAGTCACAACCGAAGATGAAGTAGGGATGTTGACGATCTCCCTCAACCAATTAATCGAGTGGGTCAATCAGTACACTGAAGAGGTGAAGGTAGCCCAACAAACCCTGGAACAACGAGTGCAGGAACGCACGGAAGAATTGGTCGAAAAGCATCAGGAATTGCAAGATGCCCACGAACAACTGAGTCAAACTTTATTGAACTTGCAACAAGCTCAAACCCAGCTTGTCCAGTCTGAAAAGATGTCTGGCCTGGGACAACTGGTGGCAGGGGTGGCTCATGAAATCAATAATCCGGTGAATTTTATCAACGGGAATCTCAGTCATGTGCGCCAGTATGCGGCGGATTTGCTAGGACTGATTGCGCTGCACCAGAAGCATCATCCCCAGACCCATCCTGAGGTAGTGCAGGAATTGGAGGAGATCGACTTTGAGTTTGTGCAGGAGGATTTCCCAAAAGTCCTGAAGTCGATGCAGATGGGATGCGATCGCATCTGCCAGATTGTGCTTTCTCTGCGCAATTTCTCCCGATTGGATGAAGCTGAGCAAAAGGCGGTGAATGTCCATGAGGGGCTAGAGAGCACGCTGATGATTTTGCAGCATCGCCTTAAAGGGAACTCTGACCGTTCTGAGATTCAAGTGATTACCGACTATGGACAGTTACCTGTGATCGAGTGCTATGCGGGTCAGCTCAATCAGGTATTTATGAATATTTTGGTGAATGCGATCGATGCGTTAGACGAGGCATGGGTCAAGCAGCAAACTCTAGAAACAGACCAGCAGCCTCTGACTCAGGAGAGTCCCACCATTAAGATTTGGACAACAGTGAATACTGAGCAGCGCGTCAACATTCACATTGCTGATAATGGAACTGGCATCCCGGAGACAGTGCTAAATCGGCTGTTTGACCCCTTCTTCACCACCAAAGCCGTAGGTAAAGGAACTGGCTTAGGCTTGTCGATTAGCTATCAGATTGTCACAGAGCGACACCAGGGACAATTAACCTGTATTTCTACTCCGGGAACCGGCACAGAGTTCCGAATTGAAATCCCGATTCAGCAAGCAAATTTTGATCCTTCTACGTTGACAAAGGTCTGACAAGATGATGCGATTGCGTTCACGATTATCCTGCTTAGTTCTATCCCTGGTCAGTCTGTGGCTGGTGGTGAGTTGCACATCTACCAATCCTCCGACTGGATCGGCTCCCAGCGTCACCTCGTCCCCGTCAGAGATCGCCGCAGTTCGGTTGGGGTTTAGTGCATGGCCTGGTTGGTTTCCCTGGCAGGTAGCAGGGGAAAAGCGACTGTTTGACAAAAATCAAGTCACAGTTCAACTCGCTTGGTACGACGGTTACCTGGATTCCATTAAAGCCTTGAAGGCAGACCAGTTAGATGCTAATACCCAGACCTTAAACGACACCATTAGCTCCATTGCCGATGGAGCCGAGCAGGTCATCGTTCTGGTCAATGACAATTCTACTGGCAACGATCAGATAATTGTCCGCAAAGAAATTGGAACCATCGCAGATTTGAAAGGGAAAAAGGTGGCGGCAGAACCAGGAACTGTAGATCATTTTCTCCTGTTGCTGGGGCTGAAAAAAGCCGGAATTGCTCAGTCAGATATTGACTTTCAGCCCATGGAAACGGGCGCGGCGGCGGCGGCTTTTGTCGCTGGGAAAGTTGATGCGGTTGGGGTGTTTGCCCCCTTCACCACCCAGGCATTGAAGCGATCAGGGAGTAAGGTACTGTTTACTTCCAAAGACTTTCCGGGTGCCATTCCCGATCACCTGGTCTTCAGCCGTAAGTTTGTTACCGATCATGCTGACAAAGTACAAGCGATCGTCAACACCTGGTTTGACACCCGGAAATTCATTCAGCGAGATCGCCCGGAAGCTTATACAATCATGGCAAAACGGGCAGGAGTGTCCCTGGCAGAATATCAGGAATATGATGCGGGAACTCGTATTTTTACATTAGAAGAAAATCTGAAAGCCTTTGCACCGGGGACAGAAATGGCTTCCCTGCCCTACGCGGCAAAGGAAATTAGCAAATTCCTGCTGGAAAGTAAACTAATTGAAAAAGAACCCGATTTGAGTAGGATGCTGGATGATCGATTCATCAAAGTCTATGCAGCCTCCCATCAAAAGGAGCCACAATGAATTGGGTATTGTCAATTTAACGGGCTGTGTTCAAAACTAAGCACAATCATCTTCCCATCATCAGGGTTGCTCAATTTTACGCAATAGATTTTAGCCCAGCCACTTCTCGCCAATCTTGAAATCGTTGGCGATAGCGTTGTGCAGTCAGTTGATGTTGGCGTTCCCGTAGCAAATGGATCAGAACTAACCTTAAGGAATTTTAGCTAGACAACTGATAAGGTTTGAGGCTACCAACATAAAGAGGAACAGATTGAACGAAGCTTTAAGCTTTGAGGGATCTACTGTCCCGGCTTAAATTGGTAGCCGTTTTGTTAATAGCCTTGTGGAGTCCGGATAGTTGCGTATAGCGCAGAAGTCCCTAAAAATGAGACAGCCCTATAAGCGTTGCTGAGTCAATCAAATAACTCATTTTCTGGCTCTGTGCGATCGTCCATCAGTCTCACGAGTTTTCGACGTTACAGCGTACTACAAAAGTAAGATTTAGTCCGAGTTTAGTCCAGACCGTTTTTGAGACAACCTGTCTCATTCTGAGATAAGCGATGAAGTTTGTCAGATGGAGTGATTGAGAAAAGGTGCCTTATTAATGGCATCGCGCTTGTAAATTATCGCTTTATGATTGAGCGGCGGCGGCTAAGACTTAGACAAAAACGACCATCACCGCCCGTGATTGCCGAAGCTTCGGCTACATTTGCAGCGGGGTCGATGTCGAGAATCTCAGAGCCTGCTTTGTATCTCTAGAGAAATCAGGCTACGGCAAAACGATCGGGTCTAGTAATCGCTTGAAGTTTGAGGCATTCCAACCGACCACGACTAAAGAGGACGAGCCAATGACCTACGATTATGCCTACGAACCAGAAGAGAAAATGTTGGCCACAGCGTAACTGTAGAGACTGTAGAGAAAATCTCTACAGTTCTAAGACCTTGCTACATAAAGGTTTCAGACTATAAATAGTAACTGTAGAGGTGTAGAGAGATCCCCCCTCTATATATCCATATATTTTACCTACTGAAAAACAAAATACTGGGCAACAGATAATTCGTAAATCTCTTCTCTAGAAAACCTCTACAGCTCTACCGTCTCTACAGTTAGGAATCTCTGGCATGGATAGATTACGATCGACCTACTTCACCCAGAGCAAATTTTGAAAGCTTGCCATTCGGTGATCTCCTGGTTTGTTGGATCCTAGAAACCGCAAGCCCCAAGTATCCAGCCGATCGGGATGCACCTTTGCATGTTTAGCGAACGAAGCATAATTCCGCCTGCAACCGCGCCTCTGTGCCAACTTCCACGCCTCATTCGTCAAAAGCCACTGAATCCCATCGGCTAGGGGCTTACCGTCTGGCGGCGGCGGTAGTGATTTTTTTGCTTGTGGTTCGGAACTGACGACGGCGATCGGCTCCGGTGATGACAACGGCGATCGCTCCTCTACCGCCTCTAGCCGCGCCTCAATATGAGTTAACCGATCGCAAACCGCGCCAACCCTTGCCACAAGCTCAAACGGCTTAAAACTGCCTTCACTATAGGTTAACTCAGTTGACCCGGTGGACTCAGCACTGTCTAAGAATTGCTCGATCGCCTGTCTGATGGCGGCGGATTGGTTGACTCCAGACAACTCGGTAAACCGTTTGAGGCGTTCCATGAGTTCGGCGGGAATCTTTGTCGAAGCGAGTTGCAAGTGTGCCATCGGTCTACCAGGGTTTACTCAGAGTCAACTTTACAACTAAGACGCCGATCGACCTAATCCCGAAAAGTCGAGTTACAAGTTTATTCGTCGGAACTTCGACCCGCCGAAATGAATGTGCCAGTTGAATTTTTGAGATGAGGCGATCGATGCCTTCTGAATTCTTTTGCACACTGTAGTTGCTATTTTGGGAGTCAAACTCTGAAAAATAACTCTTATTTTTGACGCTATAAATTGAAACTCATTCTAAGTAAAGCTTTCAGTTTTGACTCTATATAATCTCCATTATTTAGAGTCAAAATTATGGTCACTTATTCGAGACAGACCATAGGCTGAAACCTTGGGAATTCAACAAAGACCTCGACACGTCCAAAAATTACCAGGG
>ENA-OFCI01001238-OFCI01001238.1-metagenomes-genome-assembly--contig:-NODE-1238-length-11896-cov-5.303099_pt1 | contig 11896 bp, 10 predicted proteins | sample MGYA00153391_OFCI01 | MGnify analysis MGYA00153391
CCATGAAGAAGAGTTTGCTCGCGACCGGCGCATCCCTGCTGGTTCTTTCCGCATCGCTTGCGATTCCTGTGGTCGTTCAGGCGCAGAACATCGCCATCGTGAATGGCAAGGCCGTTCCGAAGGCACGCGTCGATGCGTTCATCAAGCAGATCCAGGCCCAAGCCACTGGACAGGGTCAACAGTTACCGGCTGATCTGGACGTGCGCGTGCGCGACAAGGTCGTGCTCGACGAAATGTTCGCGCAGGAGGCCGAGAAGCGCGGGCTGGCCGCAACAGCCGACTACAAGCTGAAAATGGAACAGGCCCGCCAGGCCGTGCTGATCCAGGCGTTGTTCCTCGATCACTCCGCCAAGAATACGGCAACCGATGCGCAGATCCAGGCCGAGTACGTCAAGTTCAAGGCACAGTCCACCGGTACCGAATATCGCGCGCGCCACATTCTTGTCGAGACTGAAGACGAGGCCAAGGCCCTGATCGCGCAAATCAAGGGCGGCGCCAGTTTTGAAGAGTTGGCCAAGAAGAGCTCCAAGGACCCGGGATCGGGCGCCAACGGCGGCGACCTCGATTTCGCGGCCGCGAGTTCCTATGTGCCCGAGTTCTCGCAGGCGATGGCCAAGCTGAAGAAAGGCGAAATGACACAGGAGCCGGTCAAGACGCAGTTCGGCTACCACATCATTCGCCTCGACGACACGCGCGAGGCGCAGTTCCCGCCGTTCGATGACGTGAAGGTGCAGTTGAAGCAGCGGATGGAACAGAAGAAGCTGGCGGACTTCCGCGACGAGATTCGGGTGAAGGCGAAGACCGACTACAAATTCAGTAACTAGGCGCTTCGCTACAGCTACAAGGGCGCCGTGGGCGCCCTTAATTGGTTTTGGGGCTGGCCCTTTGGGCTACGCCTCGGTCTCTGTGGCGACTCTGCCCGCTTCGATCCGCAACTGGCGGTCACAGCGCGCTGCGATGCTGCGGTCGTGGGTGACCAGCACCAGCGTCGTTCCAGCCTCGCGGTTGAGCGCAAACATCAGTTCCATCACAGTTTCGCCCGTTGCGAAATCGAGGCTGCCGGTCGGCTCGTCGGCTAGCAACACGGCCGGTTGCACGACGAAGGCGCGGGCGAGCGCGACTCGCTGCTGCTCACCGCCCGACAGCACTTTCGGGTAGTGCCGCAGGCGCTCGCCGAGGCCAACGCGCTGCAGCATCTCGGTCGCGAGCACGCGCGCATCGTTGCGGCCTTGCAACTCGAGCGGCAGCATCACGTTTTCGAGCGCATTCAGGTTGCCGAGCAACTGGAAACTCTGGAATACGAACCCCACCTTCGCAGCACGCACGGCGGCGCGCGCGTCTTCGTCGATCGTGAACAGGTCGGTGCCGGCGAGCTTGACGGTGCCGGTGGTCGGTGTGTCGAGCCCGGCGATGATGGCCAGCAAGGTGCTCTTGCCCGAACCGGACGCGCCGACGATCGCGGCCGACTGGCGCGGCGCCAGCGAAAAATCGATCTCATGGAGAATGGTCAGCGTGCCGGTGGAGTCCCGTACTCGCTTGGTCACGCGTTCTACAGCAATGATGGATTCAGACATGAATGACGGCGGGGTTCGAGGATCGCGACGAGGGTCTCGGCGCGAATGGCTAGCGCACTTTACCGCGCTTGCCTGTGCGGTCATCGTGACGTTGCCAGCGCCCGCACATGCGGAAGGGACGCCGGGGACGCAAGGCCCGCGCAAGGTCGGCGGCCCATTGATTCTTGTCGTTGGCGACAGCCTATCGGCCGAATACGGCCTCCAGCGCGGCAGCGGCTGGGTCGCGTTGCTCGAAGCGCGGCTGGCGCAGAAAAAGATCACGGCGAGCGTGATCAACGCCAGCATCAGCGGCGACACCACCTCGGGCGGCCGAACCCGTTTGCCGACGCTGCTCAAGCAACAAAAACCCGATGTGGTCGTGCTCGAACTGGGTGGCAACGACGCGTTGCGCGGCCTGCCGCTGCCGATGACCCGCGACAACATCGACGCGATGGCCAAGGCCGCGAAAGCGAGCGGCGCCAAGGTTGTGATCGCCGGCATGCGCTTGCCACCGAACTACGGCCGCCAATACGGCGACCAGTTCGCCGCGCTGTTCGCGAGCGTTGCGCAGGCAGAGAGCGCGGCGCTGGTGCCGTTCCTGCTTAAAGGCGTGGCCGACGGTCCGAAGGCCGACTCGCTGTTCCAGCCCGACCGCATTCACCCGACCGCAGCGGCGCACCCGATCATTCTCGAGAACGTCTGGCCGGTGCTCGAGCCGCTGCTCAAGCGCTGACCCGCATTACTCAACGCGGTTCCCGAGGCTCGCGCGGATCACCGCGCTTCGGCTCGTCACCACGCGGTTCCGGGCGTTGTGGACGCGGCTGTTGTGCCTCTTGACGAGGCTCGGCGCGGGGTTGCGTTTGCGGTGGTTGCTGCGGCGCCTGCGACCGCTGCTGCTGCTGCGCCGCGGGCGCCACAGGGGCCGCTGCAGGGCGCTGTAACTCGGTCGGGCGCTGCGTTTCGGGGGGCCGCTGCGCTTCAGTCGGCCGCGCCATCGAAGGAACAGGTCGCTCGACGTGTGAGGGCTGAAGCTGCGGCGGCTGCACCGGCGTCGGAACCTGCACTTGTACAGGCGGCGAGGCCGGGCGCTGCTGGCGTCGGTCGTCCGTGCGTTGCTCATCACCGCGGCGACCATCGCCTCGCTCGTCGCCACGTTGCACCGGCTGCGCGCGCATCGTCGGCCGCTCCGGCAGCGGCGCGGGTGGCGGTGTGACCGCGGCCGGGTTGGTGGTCGGTGTAATTGGTTGCTGAACCCCCGGCGCCGGCCGGGCGGAGCCGGTTGCAGCGCGATTGGGCTCCACCGGGCGGGCCGATTCGACAGCCGGTTGCGCGGGCAAACCGGGCGGGCGCTGAACCGGAGCGACTGCGCCACGATCAGGCTCGCGCCAGGGTTGCGGCCGGCCATCGCGGCCGCGGTCGGCTTCGTTTCGATCGCGCGGCGCGGCAGGCCGGTCACCGACGCCGGGTGCACGGTCGCGCGCATCCGGTCGCGCACCTGGAGGCAGTTGCACGGCACGCGGATCAGCATTGCGCGCCGGCATCGGCGGAATCGCGATTTGCGGCGCCAGCATCGCCGGCGCACGCGCTCGGTCGTTCGCATAGTCACGCACCCACGGCGCCTGCCGGAACTGCGCGGCTGCCGGTGCCACGGGCTGGCGTTCGGTGAATACGTTCGACGGCACGACCGTGATCGCGCGCGGAAACCGCCGGTTCTCGAAATCACGCGGTCCTTGCGGGTTGGCGAAAGCGTTGTTGATCACGGTCACGTTGGTGACGTTCGTGATGTTGACGTTGCGTGCGTAGCGCGGGCTGACGCGGTAGCTCGGTACGTAGACCTCGCGCGGCGCGAGCGGGAACCAGCCGACCGGCCCGCCGCCGACCGTGACCGACAGGTTGCCGCGCGGCCCGCCGACCCACGCGACGAGCGCCGGCGCGTACACCGGCCGCGCCACGCGCGTGCCCGGCGTCCAGCACCAGTTGTTGCGCACATAGACCCAGCGACCGTAGTGGAACGGCGCAAAGCCCCAAGGGGCGTCGTCGACCCAGGTCCAGCCCCACGGCCGAACGAAGGCCCAGTGGCCCTGGCTGTAGGGCGCCCAGTCTGCAGCGACCGCCGTCGGGATCCAGACCGAGCCGTAGTCGAGGGTCTGCTCCCAACGGCCGTAGTTGTCGAGCTCCGCGCCGCCGGTCATCTCGGGTGACACATAACGCTCCGAGATGCTGGAGCCGATGCGGCGATCGCGCCCATTGCTCCATCCTGCGAACGCATCGTTGACCGGCGTCAACGTGCTGTACTGCGCGACACCACCGGAGTCGATCCAGAACTCGGCGCGCTGGCCGGCGTTGACCGGCAGGCCGCTGTTCGGGCCTTCGTAGCGTGCCTCCCCAGCGTAGACCGTCACATTGCTCTTGCCGTTGTTGCGATCGAAGCGGTAGTTGCCGGTGCGCAGTGTGACGAAGCGGCCTTCGTCGGTCGTCACCTCGAGTTGACCGGCACCGGCCAGGTCGCGAACCTGTGCGATCGCGCTGCCGTCGTGCAAGTCGAGCACAACATGCTCGTCGTCGAGCCGAACGACCTCGATCTCGCTCGATGCGTCGATCCGCACGGTGGTCGAGCCGATCTGCAACTCGGCACGCGCACCGGCTTCGGTGGCCAGCCGGTCGCCGGTCGTCAGCGGTCGGTTGCGCGACGCGGCGACCCACTCGGTGCCGTCGGGGCTGTAAAGCCAAACCTGGCCGCTCGCCTCCGACAGTCGCGCGACACGGCCCGGCGGATCGACATCGACATCCTGCGCGTGCGCTACGCCTGTCAGCGCGACTGCCGCGAGCAGAAAGCTCTGCACCAGGGCGGCGAGTCTTTGTTGCATCGTCATCATCTGGAATCCTCCTGCGCAGCGAGGCACACGCGCGAGCGTGATGCTGCCTCTCCCCAACGCGAGCCACGACTCTCCGGACGACCGGCCGGCGTAGGAGATACGCTCGTTTACGTGCGCGCGCCCAGATCGATCGATCAATCGTCGTCGGCAGGGTCGAGCTCGGGAAACAGCACGCTGGTGTAGCCGAAGCGCGAGAAGTCACGCACCCGCATAGGGTAGAGCGTGCCGATCAGGTGATCGCACTCGTGCTGAACCACGCGGGCATGAAAACCGTCGGCCTCGCGGTCGATCGGCAGGCCATCGGCATCGAAGCCGGTGTAGCGGATGCGTGCAAATCGCGGCACGACACCGCGCAAGCCAGGCACCGAAAGGCAGCCTTCCCAGCCGTCCTCTTGCGTCTCACCGAGCGGCGTGATGGTCGGGTTGATCAGCACCGTTTCGGGCACCGGTGACGCATCGGGGTAGCGCTGGTTCTGCCGGAAGCCGAAGATTACAAGCTGCAGGTCGACGCCGATCTGCGGCGCGGCAAGGCCCGCGCCGTTGACCGCGTGCATGGTCTCGAACATGTCGTCGATCAGCGCGCGCAGCGCCGTCGTGCCGAAAGTTTCGACGGGTGGCGCGATGCGCAGCAGGCGCGGGTCGCCCATCTTCAAAATTTCTCGAATACCCATGGCATGATTTTAGCGTCCCGTCACGCCCACGACCCAGTTCTAGCCAGTTGCCAAGCCGGCTCGGGTGCCGACCAGCGCAGCGGTATCGCGCCGCTGCGCCAGACCGCCGAGCACACCTGCACCTGAACCATAAGCCGTGCACCGATGAACGATCGCAGTTCTGCGCCGTCGTCCGTGACCTCCGCGCGCCCGGTAAGTTGCAGGACGTCGCCACTGTCGTGGTCCACGAAAAGCAGCCCTGCATGCGGGTGCAAGATCAGATTGCCGAGCGTGTTGAAAAAGAAGTTGCCGGTGAACTCGGGCCAGCTCAGCACAGTCGCGCCATTGAGGTCTTCGACGCGCACGAAGCCCGGCTTGCCGCCACGGTGCGAAACGTCGACGCCGCCATTGCGCGCCTCGAGCGCCGATGCAGAAGCAGCGCTGGCGATGAACAGCGTGTCGGCGCCCTCCACGAGCGCGCGCGCCGGGGCGTCAAGCTGCGCACCGAGGTGCCGTGCGCTGGTCGGGCCGATTGCAACCTGCTGCGGCGTGCGCGCCTGAATGTACTGGGCGCAGTTGCCGAAGCACTTGGTCGACCTCGACCTCGAAACCGCCCGAGCTGACCGCCGCGACACGCCCATTCATCCGGTTGCGTCGGCGCGTCGCGGGCTCTAGGCCAAGCACGCCGACGGGCGCGCCGATCGCGAGGTGAGCAGCGAACGGGTCGTCCGAACTGGGCAACGTGTCGATGCGCAAATGGCGTGCGTCCGTCGCGCGCAAAAAAACAGGCTGTCCGATCAGCGCCGAAGCCCAGGGCCGTCCGGCGGCGTCGACGCTGCCGATGAGCAAGGTCGGCAACTGTGCAAAGAACGCTCGGTGCGGCTCTGGCATGTGATCGTGAATCACCTTGTCGCCGATCTCGTCCAAGCGCTGGGCCACACCCATGCGCCGGTGGAGCGCGACTTCACCGGGGTGAAAAGTGCTGCCCATGCTCAGCCCGCGGCGAACGGTTCGACCATTGGGCTGCACAGCAAAACGGGGCGTAAGGAGTTCATGGCTTGGGCGATGGTTTTGATGCTGTGAGGATTACTCAGATCGAGCCGCGAACTGAATGACCGCAATTGACATTTCACCCCTGCACTATCTGTAATACCGAGATGGATCATCTGGAAAATTTGCGCGTCTTCATCGCGGTCGCCGATCGCCGCGGCTTCGCGCCAGCCGCACGCCACCTCTCGCTTTCTGCGCCCGCTGTCACACGCGCGGTCGCGGCACTCGAACGGCGCCTCGGAGCGTAACTTTTTAGACGCAGCACGCGCAGCGTTTGCCTCACCGAGATCAGCGAGCGCTTCCTCGACGATTGCCGCCGGCTCGTCGCCGAACTCGACGAGGCCGAGGCCGCCGCCGGCGGCGCGCACGCGGTGCCGCAAGGTCAACTCTCAACAACGGCTGCTTCGATGTTCGGGCGTTTGCATGTGGCGCCGATCGCGCTCGATTTCCTCTCGCTGCATCCACAGCTGAACCTGCGCAGCCACTTCGTTGACCGCGTCGTTCACCTGCTCGACGAAAACTTCGACGTGGCGGTGCGATTCGCACGGCTGGCCGATTCGGGACTCGCCGCGGTGCGCGTAGGCAGCGTGCGTGAAGTTGTCGTGGCGCTACCCGCTCCCCTCGAAACGCATGGCGATCCGAAGACGCCCGCCGACCTGCAGCACCACGTTGCGATCGGGTTCTCGCAAAGCGGCGCCGTCGGCGCGCCGTGGGAATTCCACCCACCCGGCGCGCCGCGTACAACTTTTCGCCAGCTTGCGCAGCCGCGCCAGCGCTTGGTCGCCAATGCCGTCGAAGTCGGCATCGACGCCGCGCTGCGCGGCCAAGGGCTGGCACGCGCCTTGTCGTACCAGGTCGATGAGGCGGTGCGCGCTGGCAAGTTGCGCGTCGTGCTCGCGGCATTCGAGCCGGCGCAAATTCCAGTGCACGTGGTGTCGGTCGCCGGCCGCAAGGCGCCTGCGAAAGTGCGCGCGTTCATCGATTTCGCGGTCGAGCGGCAGCGGCGCTTGCCGGCGCTGACGAACGACTAGCCGAGCGCGGCGATCACTTCGGGCGGTGCCTGCACGAGCTCGATCAACACGCCCTCGCCGCCGATCGGGAATTCAGCCGTGCTCTTCGGGTGCACGAAGCAAATGTCGAAACCGGCCGCGCCTTTGCGTATGCCGCCCGGGGCAAAGCGCACGCCGTTCGCGACCAGCCACTCGACGGCTCTCGGCAGGTCGTCGATCCACAGACCGATGTGGTTCAGTGGCGTGGTGTGCACCGCCGGTTTTCCCGACGGGTCGATCGGCTCCATCAGGTCGACCTCGACCTTGTGCACGCCATGGCCGATCGCGCAGATGTCTTCGTCGACGTTCTCGCGTTCGGAGCGAAAGTTGCCGGTGACTTCGAGCCCGAGTTTCTCGACCCACAGCGTGCGCAGCGCGGCCTTGCTCGCTCCCCCGATCGCGATCTGTTGCACGCCGAGCACCTTGAAGGGCCTCGTTGTTGTCTTGTCGTTCATCACTGGAACTCTATGATCACCTGATCGACCGAAACACTTTCGCCCTTGACCGCTTTCACCACCGAGACGACACCGTCGTGCGCTGAGATCAAGATGTTCTCCATCTTCATCGCCTCGATCACCGCGAGCTTCTCACCGGCGCGCACGGCCTGACCCACCACAACCGCCACGTCGACGAGCAAGCCCGGCATCGGCGACAGCAGGAACTTCGACAAATCGGGTGGCGCCTTGAACGGCATCAGCGCGTTGAGTTGCGCGGTGCGCGGCGACAGCACGCGCACCTCCACCTGCGCACCGTGGTGCGTGATGCGATACGCCAGCATCAGCCGTTCGATCTGCGCGCAAAACGGCTTGCCGTTCAACTCGCCGTGCATCGCGGTGTCGCGCAGCGGGCGCGCGAAGCGGATCGGGTATGCGCGGCCCGCGACGGTCACGTCGAACACATCGCCCGCGACCGACACGCTCGCCGGCATCTCGTGCCGCGTGCCGTCGGCATCGATTTGCACGACGATGTAGTCGTCGCCCACCTTCAACTCGTGCCCGGGCAATTGCCCGCTGATGCCGGCCGAGCGCGCAAGCACACGGCGGTTCGTCGCGACCGCGAGCGCAAGCAAAAAATTCGGGTCGTCGTGCTTGACGGAAGCCCGCGTGAAGCCCTTCGGGTAGTTCTCGGCGATGAAGCCGGTGTTGAAGTCGCCGGCCACGAACTTCGGGTGCGCCAGCAGCGCTGCCTGGAACGGGATGTTGCTGGAGATGCCCTGAATCACGAACGCGTCGAGCGCATCGCGCATCTTCGCGATCGCGTCCGCGCGATCGGTGCCGTAGGCAATCAGCTTGCAGATCATCGAGTCGTAGTACATCGGAATCTCACCGCCTTCGTAGACGCCGGTGTCAACACGTACGCCGCCTTCCGAGGGAACGGGCAAGGATGCCATCATCGTCTGCACCGGCGGCGCGAACGCCACCAGCCTGCCGATGCTCGGCAAAAAACTGCGCAACGGATCTTCGGCGTTGATGCGGCACTCGATCGCCCAACCCTTACGCGGAATCTGAGCTTGCGTGAACGCCAGCGGCTCGCCCGCCGCGACGCGAATCATCTGCTCGACCAGATCGAGCCCGGTGATGCACTCGGTCACCGGGTGCTCGACCTGCAGCCGCGTGTTCATCTCGAGAAAGTAGAAACTTTGGTCCTTGCCGACGACGAACTCGACCGTGCCCGCGCTCTGGTAATTCACTGCCCGCGCCAGCTGCACCGCCTGCTCGCCCATCGCCTTGCGCGTGGCCTCGCTGATAAACGGCGACGGCGCCTCCTCGATCACCTTTTGGTGCCGACGCTGGATCGAGCACTCGCGCTCGTGCAGGTAGACGCAGTGGCCGTGCGCATCGCCGAGGACCTGGATTTCGATGTGGCGCGGCTCTTCGACGAACTTCTCGATGAACACGCGGTCGTCGCCGAAGCTGTTGCGCGCCTCGTTGCGGCACGAGGTGAAGCCCTCGAACGCCTCCCTGTCGTCGAACGCGACGCGCAAGCCCTTGCCGCCGCCGCCGGCCGAAGCCTTGATCATCACCGGGTAGCCGATGCCCTGTGCGATCGCTACCGCGTGCTCGGCCGTGTCGATCGCCGCGTTGTGGCCCGGAATGGTGTTGACCTTGGCGGCCCCCGCGAGCTTCTTCGATTCGATCTTGTCGCCCATCGCGGCGATCGATTGGTGCTTCGGGCCGATGAAGACGATGCCTTCTTCTTCGACCTTGCGCGCAAATTCCGCGTTCTCGCTGAGAAAGCCGTAGCCGGGGTGCACGGCTTGCGCGCCGGTCTGCTTGCACGCCGCAATAATTTTGTCCATCACGAGGTACGACTCACGGCTCGGCGCCGGGCCGATGAACACGGCTTCGTCGGCGAGCTCGACATGAAGCGCATCTCGGTCGGCTTCGGAGTAAACGGCGACGGTCGCGATGCCCATCTTCTTCGCGGTCTTGATGACCCGGCAGGCAATCTCGCCGCGGTTGGCGATCAGGATTTTGGTGAACATGTTCTTGTTTTGCCGAGGGCTCACAAAGGAATGTTGCCGTGCTTGCGCCAAGGGTCGTCGACCTTCTTGTCGCGCAGCATCACGAGGGAGCGGCAGATGCGCCTGCGGGTTTCGTGCGGCTGGATCACGTCGTCGATGTAGCCACGTGCACTGGCCACGAACGGGTTCGCGAACTTTGTCTTGTACTCGGCCTCGCGCGCGGCGAGTTTCACTGGATCGCCTTTCTCTTCGCGGAAGATGATCTCGACGGCGCCCTTCGCGCCCATCACCGCGATCTCGGCGTTCGGCCATGCGAAGTTGACATCGCCACGCAGGTGCTTGGAGCTCATCACGTCGTACGCGCCGCCGTAGGCCTTGCGTGTGATCACGGTGATCTTGGGCACCGTGCACTCGGCATACGCATACAGCAGCTTCGCGCCGTGCTTGATGATGCCGCCGTATTCCTGATCCGTGCCGGGGAGGAAGCCGGGCACGTCGACGAACGTGACGAGCGGGATGTTGAAGCAGTCGCAGAAGCGGACGAAGCGCGCGGCCTTCATCGACGCGTCGATGTCGAGCACGCCCGCGAGTACGTCCGGCTGATTGGCGACGACGCCGACCGACCGACCGCCGATGTGCGCGAAGCCGACGACGATGTTGGGCGCGTACGCCTCGGCGATCTCGAAGAGGTGTCGGTCGTCGACGACCGCGCGGATCACGTCCTTCACGTCATAGGGCCGGTTGCTCTCGAGCGGGATCATCGCGTCGAGCTCGGGCACCTCTCGCAACGACGGATCGTTCGTCTGCTTGAAGGGCGGGTCCTCTTGATTGTTGGAAGGCATGAACGAGAGCAGCTCGCGCACCTGGGCGATGCACGTCTTGTCATCGGGAGAGGTGAGGTGGCAGACGCCGCTCTTGGTCGCGTGCGTGCTCGCGCCACCGAGCGCCTCTTTGGTCACCTCTTCGTTCGTCACGGTCTTGATGACGTCTGGCCCCGTGATGAACATGTAGCTCGTGTTCTCCACCATCAAGATGAAGTCCGTGATCGCCGGCGAGTAGACAGCTCCGCCCGCGCACGGTCCCATGATCGCGCTGATCTGAGGGACAACTCCGGAGGCGAGCGTGTTGCGCAAGAAGATGTCCGCGTAGCCCGCGAGAGACTCGACGCCCTCTTGGATGCGCGCGCCTCCCGAGTCGTTGAGCCCGATCACGGGCGCGCCGACCTTCATCGCGAGCTCCATCACTGCGCAGATCTTCTTCGCGTAGGCGCCGGAGAGCGAGCCGCCGAACACCGTGAAGTCCTGGGCGAAGACGAACACCTTGCGGCCGTCCACCGCGCCGTAGCCGGTGATGACGCCGTCGCCCAACACCTTCTGCGTCTCCATGCCGAAGTCCGTGCAGCGGTGCGTGACGAAGCGGCCGATCTCGATGAACGAGCCCGGGTCGAGCAAGAGATCGATGCGCTCGCGTGCCGTGAGCTTGCCACCCTCGTGCTGCTTTTTGATGCGCGCCTCACCGCCGCCGAGAAGTGCCTTCTCGTTGAGATCGTCGAGACGTGCGTTGGCGGCGGACGGGGGCGACGTGCGCGAGGTCATACCCGTTCGTATACACCGATTGTCGCCTTGACCGGCGGAGAGGGTTTCACAGAAAGAACAGAAGATCGGAAAGGGGATTTGGGCCGCTCAGCGTGGCGGATCTTCGTACGCGACGATCTCGCCGCGAAAGGTCCGCAGCCACGTGCGACCGGGCTCGCGAGAGACGACGTTGTCCGGGAGCAGCGGGACCTTGCCCTTCCCGCCCGGGGTGTCGCAGATGAGCTTCGGCAGCGCGATGCCCGTGAGCTTGCCTTGAAGCGCGCCGATGAGCTCGATGCCCTTCGCGAGCGGCGTGCGCAGGTGCGCGGTGCCCTTCACGGGATCCATCTGGAGCAAGTAGTACGGGCGCACGCGAGCGCGAACGAGCCCTCGAAACAGCGCCTCGAGCGTCACGGCGTCGTCGTTGATCCCGCGTAGGAGCACGGTCTGGTTCATCACCGGAAAGCCCGCGTTGGCGAGCCGCTCGCACGCGCGCACCGAGGCCTTCGTCAGCTCGTTCGGGTGATTGAAGTGCGTCATGATCCACAGCGGGTGGTGCGGCTTGAGCGCACGCAGCAGCTCCGGCGTGATGCGCATCGGGAGCGTGACTGGTACGCGCGTCGCGAGCCGGATCGTGTCGAGCGACGTGATCGATCGCAGCTCTTTGACCAGGCGCTCGA
>ENA-OFCI01001241-OFCI01001241.1-metagenomes-genome-assembly--contig:-NODE-1241-length-11891-cov-4.137293_pt1 | contig 11891 bp, 13 predicted proteins | sample MGYA00153391_OFCI01 | MGnify analysis MGYA00153391
CCGTCTTTCTCTCCAACTGGGAGAAGGGCTACTCCAAGTACCTCGGAACTCTCCCTTAACTAAACCTTAAAACCGAAAACTTCAGCTAGCGCCAGCAGACTCTCTCGGCCGTCATGCCAGCGCCTGGCATATTCAATTCCCTCAAATGGTCTCGGTTTACTCGCAGCAACTCGACGAATCTCGCTCTCTAGAGTTTCGGGAGTGATGTTAATAATTGGAATCTCACCCGTCTGCGGCGGAACAAAACTCATTACTAACCTACCCGCGGCAAGCGCTTCGATCGGAAAGACTCCGACAACACCGAGAAATTGATCAATAACCAGATCAACATTTGCCATCACCCCGGGAATTTCAGAGTGTTTAAGAGTCTCTCCGGCGGCGAGGTAGCTGTGATAACTAATTATTCCCTCATCCCGAAGCTTCAGTAGCACCGGTTCAATCAAATCTGCTGATTTTAACCAAGAGCGGCTCGGTAGGAAGAGAACGCGCAGCTTCATAGTGGGATCCGGATATATCGGAGAGTCCAGAGCCACACGAGAAAACTTCTCAAAATCAATAGTGACAGGGAGCCAATGAGCATCGGGTAGATCTATCAGTAGATCCTTCGTGGTAACGAAGAGAGGAATCTTCTCAGAACGCAAGAAAGGTAGCAGAGCCACATTTTCTGCAGTGCGGGCCCGCAACTTCTCCAACTCAGGGCTCTCATTGTGAAAAGGTGAGAATGGATTTCGCGCCGCGTGCTCTTTGGCATCTCGAATATCACTACCGTGGAATATTACAGCCACTTTCTTACCCATCAATTTTATTAATTCCAGATCTTCGAGGATGGGATTTCGGCCATCGCGCGCATTGAGCAATCTAAAGATGGGGCGCAGCGACTCAATGAGAACAACGTTCTTGGTCGATGCCACGAGATCGGCGAGTTGTTGCCTCCGTGAAAAGTCCCCCCATTCCACACGAGTGAGCGCAATATCAGTTGTGAACCACTCGTTGGAAAAATCGCCGGAGATGCGAAGAGATTGTGAGGGAAGGCCAACTTTGGTGAGAGTTCGAGCCCACAGGGTCCCTTGATTTGCTGAGTTAGTTGGCCCGATGAGGAAGGTTGGCTTTGATTGAAAGGATGAGGTCAGAAGTTGGAATAGTCGGAATTTCAATGAGATGAGTCGGAGTCGAGCCTCTCTCTGAAAACGTACCCGCCAGCTAGCAAAGAGCAACTTTTTTCCATGAGTAAATCGATGGATCTTCCGAAGGAGCCCTATTAATTGCTTCACGGAGTAAGTATTCCACTCGGCTCATGATTTAGGGTCTGCGGCTTGCAACGCATCCTAAATGCAAAATCACTACCCCTTAGCCTCTCGAAAGGAATCGTGGTCATATTCCTTTACTCGCTCATGAGCTTTTCGCAATTGCAGCTCCATACTCTTTACCGCTTGATCAAAAGCTGCGAGGTCATTAAATGCCTGACCCTCCGCCCGAATAAACGGGCCACTACCGTTTGTAGAGAGCGCTACTAAATGCGACATTTTTCCAAAACGGGGATTTGGTTCATGAATAATCTCTACCTTTATCCCATCAATGATGACTCCAAAACGTTGCAGCGTTCTTAATTTATCGGAGACGATGGAGCGAAAGTCTTCTGCAAGTACGGCATGGCGCGTATGAAAGATGATCTCCATGTAAAGAAGTTACTCCCTATGAATTGGCCCCACAAGGGGGGTTCTCGATTTCTTACTCATAATATTCCGAGTCTTCGGTACTTTACGTGCACTGAAGATGAGACTTAGACTCTTATCCGATGAGAGAATATCCTGCGAAATCTCTTTGTGAGTATGCAGGTTCCATACTTTCGAGAGGAGTCCAAGCCCCAGCTTTTAGTAACCTTACGGATTAGTAAATTACGGCATCACATGTATGCGGCGCATCCGCATTTTCTTTAGTGGTTTTGCCGTGGTGGATTTATGAACTTTCGCGCTCTTACTGAGAGCGGGTTTGATGATTTCTGCAGGTTTAGGCGCGGTTACCGGAGCAACTTTAGGTTCGGTTACCGGAGCGGTGTCAGGACCAGGCTTAATCGGTGTTGTCGCGGCACCCACTGCGGTTGATTGCGCAGCCTTAGATCCTGCCTTGTTCTTCGCAAGTTTTTTAGAAACAGCAACCCCAGCCACAGTCCCAGCAGCCACTGCAGCCGAACCCGCTCCAAGCTTGGCGACCTTCTTTACCCTTGAAGTAGCCGGCTTAACCACGCGTTTGGAAGATAACTTCTTAGGCGCGGCTTTCCGAGACGATGCCTTCTTGGCTGGAGCCTTCTTTGCTACCGCCTTCTTAGCTGGAGACTTCTTAGCTGGAGACTTCTTAGCTGGAGCCTTCTTTGCTGGAGCCTTCTTAGCCGGAGCCTTCTTAGCTGGAGACTTCTTAGCTGGAGACTTCTTAGCCGGAGCCTTCTTTGCTACCGCCTTCCTTGCTGGAGCCTTCTTTGCTGGAGCCTTCTTTGCTGGAGCCTTCTTGGCTGCTGATGAACGCACGGTGCTGGAGCCCGCTGCCATGGCACCGTTACTCTCTATGACGGAGGGCAGTACAAGCGCGCCCAAGAGTGCTATGCCCACTGAACGAGTTAGCCACATCTTGACCCGCTCCGCAGAGCTCGCCTTCTTCTGGATTCTTTCCATTTGGATTCTTACCTTTCATAGTTATAGGCGGTGAAAGACCACCCGAATAGATGGGATTCTTCTCAATACCAGGCAGGCGTGGCGGTGCTCTCAGCCCGACCTGTGTATAGATAGTGGCTTGGGATGGCACACTTACCCCCATGCCCGTGAACGAAGGTTTCGTCTCCAAGATTCAGGTTTTCGAACCTCATCGAGCCTCCCTACCTCCACTTATCCCTTATCTCAAGGAATTTTGGACCAGGCGCGCATTTGCCCAAGAATTGGCGCGGTTCAGTGACAAAGCTGAATATCTGGATTCACGCCTGGGCAAGGTCTGGCTCGTCCTCAATCCCTTACTTTTAGGCTTCGTCTACTACCTGGTCGTCACAATCATCCGCCCGGGGGGAACAGAACCGGGTCTTACTCGCCTTGATCATCTCTTGATTGGCCTCTTTACCTTCTATTTCGCGCAGAATTGCGTCACGGCTGGAGCTGGCTCCATCACATCCGGTGGACGTCTTATCTTGAACCAGGCATTCCCGCGCGCGCTCCTGCCTTTCTCCTCAGCAATTCAAGCTTTCCAACAATTCCTTCCTACGATCCCGGTCTATATCTTTGTGTTAGTTGTAGGAAAGTGGTTTTACCCAACGACCCAAGTCCCCGGCTGGACCTGGAACTTTCTCTGGATTCCATTTATTTTGATATGTACCGGTCTCACGGGGTTCGGCCTCGCTCTCGTCTTTGCCACACTCAATGTTTACTTCCGCGATACCAACAAATTACTCACCTACATTACGAGGATCTGGATGTACCTCTCTCCCGTGCTTTGGTTACCAAATAGTTTGCGCGGCAATATGAAAATTCTTCTCTATATCAACCCGTTGGGGCCAGTACTCACCGCGACCTCTCGCGTCTGGGTTAGTGGAGAATCACTCAATCGAATGTCAATCCTTGGTTCCCTCTTCTGGGCCTTCGCATCGATTCTGATTGGCGGATATTTCTTTATATCGAGGGAGCGCGACTTTGCTATCCGCATCTAAGTCTCCGATTATCATGCCAAATGATTTGGCGATACGCATCGAAAATCTCTCTATCTCCTACAAGGTCAGCTTGGAAGCCAAGCGCACCATCAAGAACGCGGTAATGCGTGCCAGCTTGAAGCAAAAAGAGCGCACTCGCACCATTGAGGCGGTCAAGAAATTAACTCTGGATGTCCCCCATGGTTCAGTTCTCGGAATTGTCGGCTCCAATGGCGCCGGTAAGTCAACGCTCATGCGATGCATCGCAGGAATTCTCTCGCCCACTGAAGGAAGAGTGATCGTCAACGGCAAAATTTCTACTCTGCTCGCCCTCGGGGTCGGATTTAATCCTGCGCTCTCTGGCCGTGACAATATTATTTTAGGTGGCTTAGCGTCGGGGCTAAATATGGAGGAGATTAGCCAGAAGACCGATGAGATCGCTGAATTTGCCGCGCTTCCAGATGGCTTCATTGATCTACCGGTACGAACGTACTCCAGTGGAATGTATGGACGCCTCTCCTTCGCGGTGGCGGTCAGTATGACGCCAGATATCTTGCTACTTGATGAAGCGCTCTCTGCCGGTGATGCAGCTTTCAAAGAAAAATCATTTGAGCGAATGAGACAACTTTGTGCCGAAGCTCGAACAATTCTTATCGTTTCACACGCGCTTGCAACGGTGACGGATCTTTGCGATACCGCTGTCTGGATGCATAAGGGTTCGATGGTTGCCAAGGGCAAACCCGAGGAAATCGTGGATAGCTATCTGAAATTTCTTAATGTGGGTTCATTACCTTCAAGCTACGAAGATATGTAAAGAAACGTTTTGATGTCGAACCGTATCGATGTTTCGATCATCTCATCTGGGGCGAACCTCGCCGATGCGAGGTTACATCGCTTAACGCGAGCGCTTTTGCGGGCCGGATTGAGCGTAGAAATTTTTGCTCCTGGGGCGTTAAAAGATGCCCCGCAGCTCTTTGAAACTACACAGCGCCTCACTATTCGCACCCCTTGGCTCACACCCGCATGGAGTAAGGGGAATCTGCTAGCTCGCTACCTTCGATCTCGGATCTTCACCCTTCGATCCCGAGGTCACGTCATTTATGCGATTTCACCCGAAGCGGTAGCGCCGGCGTATGCGTGGGCCCACCTATTGCGCAGACGGCTTGCCGTTGATCTCTTCGAAGATTACCTGCGCGTACTTGAAGATCGTAACTGGACAAAGAGATATTTTGGTATTTTGGGTGCGGTAGCACGGAGCGATACGAAGTCTGCGCTCTGGTTTGCGAAACGTGCGGACCTCACAACCGTTGCTGATATTCAAGTTCCACCCTTTAACGCGCGCAATCGTCTGGTCGTTCGCAATCTTCCTGATACTTCTATGCTGACTCAGAGTGGGTTCCGTGGAAAGGTACCACGGGCGATCTACATCGGTGATCTTCGGAAGAGTCGGGGGCTCCAGGCGATGTTGCGAGTTGCCGAACTTTCACCTGATTGGCAATTTGATTTCGTGGGTGGAGTAGCCGCTGCTGATCAAGAATTTGTGGATCGCTGGTTAGCAGCAAACAATGCAATGGAGCGAATTCGATTCCATGGCCGACTCGCACCCGCCGATTCGTGGAAGCTGGCAGCAGGGGCGTGGGTCGGTCTTTCTCTCTTAGAGAACACCCCCGCATTTAAAGAGGCGGTTCCCTCAAAACTATATGAATATATGAGTGTGGGACTCGCTGCAATATCCACTCCACTTCCCCGCTGCATCGAATTAATCGCCGTAAGTAAATCCGGGGCAATTGAAACTTCCCCCGAAAGCGCCGCCCAGAGGCTGAAGTACTGGAGTGAAAATCTAGAAGAGCTAGATCAGATTAGAATTCAGGCTGCCCAATGGGCGGCGCAGAACCTTGATAGTGAGCAGGAATACGCCAATTTCGCCGCCGAGATGGTGAAGTTGACCCGCTAGACTTGCATGTATGGTTGTAAAAATTCTACCTAGCGCCGATGTCGACCCCTCGGCAACGCTGGGAGATGGAAGTTCAATCTGGCACCTGGCCCAAATTCGAGACCAAGTCACCATGGGTTCCAACTGCATCATCGGTCGCGGCGCATACATTGGCAGCGGGGTAACGCTCGGAGATAATTGCAAGGTGCAAAATTATGCCCTGGTCTATGAACCGGCAAAGCTCGGGAATGGTGTTTTCATCGGACCGGCGGCGGTTCTCACAAATGATCAATTTCCGCGCGCGGTCAATAGCGACCTGACCCTCAAAAATGGGAGTGACTGGGAGGCGGTCGGTGTCACAATCCTAGATGGGGCCAGCATCGGAGCGCGCGCTGTCTGTGTGGCACCCGTAACAATCGGGAGATGGGCCCTAGTGGCTGCCGGGGCGGTTGTTACCAAAGACGTTCCTAATTTCGCACTGGTTGCCGGAACTCCGGCGAGACGAATTCGATGGGTGGGACGTGCCGGAGTTCCGCTAGAGGATATTGGCGATAATCACTTCCGTTGTCCCCACGATCAAAGTCTTTACCGCCAACTATCTGAAAATGAATTGGTGGCCGAATAATCTCTGAATATTTGCTACCACATCCTTACAACCAAGTATTTTTGCCAACATATCTAATGGAGAAGAGAGCCAAGTGATCCCAGCAGCCCGTCCAATTATTGGTGAAGAGGAACGTGCCGCGGTCGATCGCGTCTTGCGCACAGGAATGATGGCGCAAGGCCCCGAAGTGAAAGCCTTCGAAGAGGAGTTCGCACAATTCGTGGGTGGACGTCGCTGCATCGCCGTCAACTCTGGAACCTCTGCTCTGCATTTAGGCTTCATTGCCGCGGGCATAAAAGCCGGAGATGAGGTCATCGTCCCCTCATTTTCATTTGCAGCGACCGCTAACTCGGTAGCGCTGGCAGGTGGGGTGCCAGTTTTTGGGGATATCGACCCAAAGACTTTCAACTTAGATCCAAGCCATGTTGAATCACTCATCACCCCACGTACCAAAGCGATTATGCCCGTGCATCTCTATGGGCATATTGCAGATATGGATCGCTTTGAGGAGATCGGCAAGAAGCACAACCTGATGATCATTGAAGATTCCGCCCAGGCGCATTTAGCATCGCTCAATGGTCGCATGGCTGGGGAATGGGGCACCGTTGCCTCCTTCTCCTTCTACCCGACGAAGAACATGACTTCGGGTGAAGGCGGAATGATCGTCACTGACGACGCCAACATCGAGCATCAGAGTCGAATGTTACGAAACCAAGGCGGAGTAGTCCGCTACCAGAATGAAATTGTTGGATTTAACAATCGTATGACCGATATTCATGCGGCTATCGGCAGAGTACAAGTTACTAAAGTAAAGGCCTGGACCGAGCAACGGCGCAAAAATGCTGCGTACTTAGATGCACATCTAAAGGGCGTCATAACCCCATATGTTCGTCCTGGTTCGGAGCATTCATATCATCAGTACACGATTCGACTCGAGGGAGCAACCAGTGCTACCCGCGATCACGCGATCGAATTAATCAAGGCCGGTGGAGTCGGGTGCGATGTTTACTACCCAACCCCGATACATCGCCTACCCTCCTTTAACTCCGTTCATGACCTTCCCGTTACTGAAAAGTTAGTGAAGGAAGTTATCTCCATTCCAGTTCATCCCTCACTTACCCCAGATGAGCTACAACAAATAGTCAGCGTGGTAAACGACGCTGTAACTCGAATTTAAGTAGGCGCCGATGACTCACTCGCCGCAACCACAGAAGCTACGCGCTGGGCTCGTTGGCCTGGGAATGATGGGGCGCCATCATGGTCGCGTTCTGGCATCTCTCGACGGAGTCGAACTCGTCGGCGTCTGTGACCCCATGGGTGATCCCCACGGAGTTGCTGGATCTAGGCCTCTGGTCACCCGAGTGGAAGAACTCATTGCACTTGGTATTGATTACGCAATGGTGGCGGCACCTACCGCCTTTCATGAGGATTTAGCGCTGGCGCTAGCAGAGGCTGGTATCCACGCGCTGGTAGAAAAGCCGCTCGCCGTCGATAATGAATCTGCGCAACGGATCACCGATGCCTTTGCCGCCAAGGGGCTAGTGGGTGCCGTTGGACATATCGAGCGTTACAACCCCGCTTTACAACAACTCCGCGCCAAACTCGACGCCGGGGATTTGGGAAGCGTCTATCAAATCACTACTCGGCGCCAGGGTCCCTTCCCTGCCCGTATCGCGGATGTGGGCGTCATTAAAGATCTAGCTACGCACGACATTGACCTCACCGCATGGGTCGCGCGTTCGCCTTTCATAAATGTTTCCGCTAAAACCGCACTCAAATCCGGACGATCTCATGAAGATATGGTGGCAGTGGTCGGAGAACTTGAAAATGGAATTATTACCAATCACCTGGTCAACTGGCTAACACCATTTAAAGAGCGCCTGACAATCGTCACCGGTGAGCGCGGCACCTTCCTCGCCGACACCCTGACCGCAGACCTCACCTTCTATGCCAACGCTTCTGTCAATACAGAATGGGATGCGGTTGCCTCCTTCCGCGGGGTAAGTGAGGGTGATGTCATCCGCTACGCCTTTGCCAAACCAGAACCACTTCGCACCGAACACGAGGCTTTCCGCGATGCCGTGCTAGGAGTTCCTGGCGCAACAGAACGGATCGTCACGATGGAACAAGGGCTTGCAACAGTTCGTGTGGCTAGCGCAATGATTGAGAGCGCTAATACTCGCTCTGTCGTAAATATTTCGAAGGGTCGCTAATTTTATGAAAATCGCGGTTATCGCACTCGGAAAGATCGGACTCCCCCTTGCGGTGCAGTTCGCTAAGAAAGGGCACCATGTCATTGGATGCGATGTAAATCAGAGGACGGTCGATCTGATTAACGCAGGTACCGAGCCATTCCCAGGTGAGAATTTTCTGGCAGAATATCTCGCTGAAGTTGTTGCTTCCGGTCACTTAGTTGCAACGACTGATACAACAAAGGCGGTGAGTGAGTCTCAGGCTGTAGTGATCGTTGTCCCTCTATTTGTTGATAACCAAGGCATCCCAGACTTTGGCTGGATGGATGACGCTACTGCAAAGATTGCCGCGGGGCTTAAGCCCGGAACCTTAATTTCATACGAGACAACCCTTCCCGTCGGCACCACTCGCAACCGCTTCGCTCCCGCTTTAGAAAAGGGTTCGAGCCTGAGAGCGGGCGTCGACTTTCACCTCGTTTTTTCACCAGAGCGCGTTCTCACCGGTCGTGTTTTTGCTGATCTTCGGAAGTACCCAAAACTCGTCGGCGGAATCAATGCGACCAGTACCCGGGCGGGAATCGCATTTTATGAAGAGGTTCTCGATTTCGATGATCGCCCAGACTTGACCGAGAAGAATGGCGTGTGGGATCTTGGTACTTGCGAGGCGAGCGAGATGGCAAAGTTGGCAGAGACAACGTACCGCGATGTCAATATCGCACTGGCCAATCAATTTGCAATCTTCGCCGAGGGCGCCAATATCGATATCGCAAAGGTGATCGCTGCATCTAACTCGCAGCCGTATAGCCATATCCATCAACCAGGCATCGCCGTTGGCGGACACTGCATCCCAATCTATCCCCGCTTCTATCTATGGAATGACCCGCTTGCCACCGTGGTCCGCTCTGCTCGCGAAGCCAACGCCGCCATGCCCGAGCACGGAGTTACACTTTTGGAAAAAGAGTTTGGCGATCTGGCTGGCAAACGTGTTGCCGTACTGGGTATTTCTTACCGTGGCGGCGTAAAAGAGTCCGCCTTCTCTGGGGTCTTTGGAGTCGTAACCGCGCTCAAGACGCGCGGCGCTTTAGTCGTTGTCAATGATCCGATGTACAGCGACGAGGAAGTTGTCGCACTGGGTTTTGAACCCTATGCGATTGGGGAAGCCGCAGATGCAGTGATCTTGCAAGCGGACCACAAAGAATATAAAACTCTCGGTGCAAAAGACTTCCCAGGAGTCCTCGCTGTAGTTGATGGTCGACGCACCATGAATCCGAAAAACTTTCCTGGTGTGAACTTTCGCGTAATAGGAGCCGGCGCCTAAGGAGCTTTTTTTCTTCTTACTCTTCTGTTTCTAGGGGCTTTGGCTCGGTAACTAAAAAGGGCTTGTGCTCTCTCGCTTGGGGCTGTGCCCCAGCAATTCTGTTATACGTCGCAAGCAGCACTTGCGCCTGGCGTTCCCAAGAGCGCTCGGCCAAGACCTCGTTGGTATAAGCCGCACGATATTTTTCAAGGTCTCCAAGCACCAACTTTGCGGCGCGGGTGAAATCTGCAACATCTTCAGCGATAAAGACTTCGCCATTGCCTAAACGGATAACTTCGGCAGACATCGTCTTTACATCGCTTACGAGTATTGGAAGGAGCGCCTGCATATACTCCCCAAATTTAGTTATTAATGAGATCTCGTGATTGAGTCGATGCAGTATCGGAATCAATCCAATATCGGCAGTCGAAAGGTATGAGACTAACTCCGAGTTAGGAACATATGGCACAACATGAAAGCGATCGCTCAACTCTGGAGCGCTGGCGACTAGATCCATCACCGATTTGTTCTTCGGGTTTGCGATTAGCGCTAAGTGGACTCCGGGAAGTTCCGGAAGTGCGGCTAAGGCGGTCTGGATACCGCGTTGGGGGGCGACGGCACCGGAGTAAACCAGCAACGGGATTTCAGCGGTGATACCGATATCGGCCCGTAGATTTCGCGCGGCTCGTTCCTGACCCTCAACGAGGGGATCATTGGCCACAATTGTCGGACGATGGCTAATCTGTAACTGCTCCAACAGTAAGTCGTTCATTGGTTCACTCACCGAAAGAATGGCGGCCGAGCGTTTAGAATATTTACGTTCAATCTTTGTGTAGAGCGTTGCCATGGGTTTGGTGAGATGCGCAACGCCGGGAACATACTCGTGGGCATCATAAACAAGTTGAACGTTTTTATTAGCCCGGCGCAAAATCTCTACAATAGCTCCGGCAACTGGAAGCGCGGTGTAATCATGAGCATGAACAACATCCGGTGAAAAACCTAGCGCAACCGGGGTTATCGCTTTAACTGCACGATTGAGATTTGGAACTACAACCTCACTTTTAACTCCCAGTTTCTCGAAGAGCTTACGACGATAGCGACGCAACCGTCGTAAAACTCCTGAGATAAACCATCGCATAGTCTCGCTCTGGCCGAAGATTCTGAGAACCAGTGGGGTGTGCTCCTTAGATATAACAATTTTCAACGGGAGGCGCAAAATACGCGCATAGCCAATCCCCAACTCATCTGTAACTCCTGAAGGTGTTGCTCCCACTACTAACACATCCCACCCGGCATTTCCCAAAGACCAGGCACACTTAAGAACTCGAGAGTCCTCAGTGACTCCATTTAAGACGATATGCAAGGTCCTCGGAGACGGATTCATTGCATTGCGCTAGTTTCTACTTCTGTGGAATTGGAAGAAGGAATACCAGTGCTGTGACAACAGCAGCCAGCCCTATCGCCTGCATTAACAGGCGAATGGCCGCGCGGCGATCTATTTTGCGATCTTCTTCAGAAATTACCCGTCGCGTACCACCAAGAGTTCCAAAATTAAAGAGTCCTGAAAATCCAAAAGCTAAACAGAATTTATTTCTCGATTGTACGTATCCAATCGACATCACAAGAGCTGGAAGAAATGTCCCAAAGCGCGCGAGATGAGAGGCGTGATGAGCATAAAAACCAAAGACTGTAGATATCGTCAGAAAAAATCCTATTCCACCTATGAGTTGGCGGCGGCGAATTTCACGGACTCCGATGTTACAAGATCCAGCCACATACTCGAGCTCGCCATCTGAAGGCGCGACCTCACTATTAAAATTTTCGGACATGAGGTGAGGTTCGCCTAGAACTGGCGCTCGGACTCCTCTTCATCAACAAAAAGTTCATGATTGTCATTTCCGGTATTAGCTAACCAAGCAAAGACCGACTTGAAGGCACCAAAAACCATCACCAGAACGGTGAAGAGTCCAACGACGCGTCGAATGGCTTTAAGCATGTGCGTAATCTACTCCCCCAGGATGGTTACTTGCTGGATGACTCCTTTGAGCGAGCCGAGAGGTGTGGGTTGTGGGTTAATTCTCGAGTGAGCTGATCAAAGCGTTATCGATATCACGCCACAGGTCTTCCACATCCTCAATACCTACTGAGAGTCGGATGAGATTAGTGGGAATAGTCGGGCTCTCTGCGCTCCAGTGGTGCCT
>ENA-OFCI01001242-OFCI01001242.1-metagenomes-genome-assembly--contig:-NODE-1242-length-11889-cov-3.242437_pt1 | contig 11889 bp, 13 predicted proteins | sample MGYA00153391_OFCI01 | MGnify analysis MGYA00153391
AGAGCGGTCTAAACTGCTAAGTGGACGCGAGGTACGTCGTCTCGTTCTACCTTCTAGCCACGTTGAAATTCGTTCCTCGGATACCGAACTTCGCTTTCATGGAGTCGCCTCGGTAACTTCTCAACGAAGTGGCAAATTGGGAGATGAATCTTCAACTGTCATTCGCGATAACGGCTATGACATGGGCTGGTACACCGAAAGAATTATGGCTGGCGCATTTACTAAAACCTTACGCGAAATGCCAGACGTCCAATTTCTCGTTAATCACGCTGGCCTTCCACTAGCTAGAACCACCAACAACACGTTAACTCTCCGCGAGACCGACCAAGGTCTTGAATATGACGCTACAACAGATGCTAATGACCCAGATGCTCAGGCTATTGCCAGAAAAATTCAATCTGGACTCATGGATCAATGCTCATTTGCCTTCAGGGTGACTCGTCAAAATTGGGACGAGGACTATACGCAACGCGAGATTGCAGAAGTTGATCTCAATAGGGGAGATGTAAGTGTCGTTAATTATGGTGCCTCGCCAACCACTTCAGTCTCAATGAGAGCCTTATTCGCTGATTTTGCCGAACTGGGAGAAACTGAACTCGTTGAACTTCGCGCAGACCCAAACGTCATGGGCGCGGTACGCCAACTCATTGAACTTCCATCCTTTGAGAACTTTGCCGGAGCCTTGCGTGAACTTCGCGCGGGTAACGCCTTCTCAACTAATGGCGAAGAGGCCATCAAACAATTCTTCTCCGCATATTCTCGCAATGACGAGAAGGTAGAGGGAGTCGATGAATTCCTCGATGAACTCCTCACACCAAAAACAGATGTCGCAACGCCTGAAGTGTCCGAAGTTGAAGGACTCTCTCTGGACTTTGCGAAGGCTAAGGCTTTTGCTCTTAGCAAAAAGAAATAACTCGCGCCGCCATCCAATAACCGCACGCCGAATTGAACGCCCTGCGCGTTGCCTTTCACCTGCCGTTATCTAGTAGATCGCACCCGAGAAATACCACACCCATTTAACCTAAACAAGGAGACACCATGTCCCAAGTGACACCTCTTATTGAGGCTGCTGAAAAGCGCCGCAGTAAGACGCAAGACGAACTGGATGCGTTGCTGGCAACACCAACTGCTGAAGGTCGCAAGGCTCTTACGGCCGATGAGGAAGTTCGTTTCAACGAACTCACCGCTTCGATTGATGTAGCCGATGAGCAGATTAAGAAGTTCCGCAAGCAAATCAAGCGTGAAGAGAAGGCCGTTGAAGCCCTCGCTGCCGCTGAAAAGAAGTCCGAAAAGCGTGCTTTTAACGATGGCGTAATCACGTCAGAGCCAAAAGTTTACGACAAGGATAATAAGCGTTCTGGAGGTTCTTACTTTCAAGACCTTGGAACCCTTGCCGCTTCAGCTGGCCGTTTAGGTGGAGTTGACTCTGATAAGGCACTTGAGCGCATGGAGCGCAATGCCCGTCAGGTTGAAGTTGACCTACGCGATATGAAGTCCGAAAAGCGTGCCGAATTTCGTGGTTTCATCGAGTCACAAGGTGGCTCAGTTGAAAAGCGCGTAAATCCAAATACCACATTTGGTCAAGGCGGAGAATTCGTTTATGCCGAAAGGCAGGGACGCTTCGCAGCGTAAGTTGCGAATGAACATGACGCTGTATCGGTGAACCCCGCCAATAATAAGGGGAATACCGAGGGAACCCTTGCAAGGGACTCCGTAGAGACTACACGCGACACAACCTCAATAGATGTAAATAGTTTGCAAAATTATTTATGACTGAGGTTGAAGATATAGTCCGAACTAACACAATGGAAAAGTGTTAGACGCTTTCAGAAATGCGAAGCGGCACTCGAAAGAGTGACTAACAAAATTGCCACCTCTCTGGCTTGTATCACAGTTCGCTCCCTACTTGCGTCCAGCGCGTACCTTCGCTAACCGCGTAACTAACCGCTTCCTCCCTGGGGGCATCGACGTTATTAACCTTCCAAAGATTACTTTGGGCGCTCAGGTTCTCGTTCAAAGCGCGCAAGGTGGAGCTGTTGCTTCTCGTGATATTACGACTACCACAATCTCTGCTTCTGTACGCACGCTATCAGGTCAACAGGATATTTCGCTCCAACTATTAGAGCAATCTCCTCTCCAGATGGATGGAGTGATCTTTGATGATCTCTCCCGCGATTATGACCTCCAACTCGATCAACAGATCATTTATGGAACAGGTACAAACGGTCAGCACCTAGGCGTTCTAAACGTTCCGGGTTCTACCGCTAATACCTCGATCTCCAACTCCAACTATGTAACAGTTTCTAGCGCAGCCTTTTCTGGTGCCGCTGGTTCCACTTACTACTCAATCGTCAATGGTGTAAACCAGATTGAGACACTGCGTATTGCTCCTGCAACCGCTATTTGGATGTCCCCTCGCCGTGCCAATTACCTTCGCGTAACTGGTGTCGATACTCAGGGTCGTCCATTGTTCGTGGCTGCTCAATACAACCCATTCAACGCGTTTGGTAAGGATATGCCTAACGTTCCTGAAGGTTACTCGGGCGAACTGGCGGGACTTCCAGTTATCAAGGACGGAAACATGCCTACCAGCATGTTAGGAACCGTCGTTGGTGGCGGTACCGCTGACCCAATCATCGTCCTCAAAGAGGATGACTTGCTTCTTTGGGAAGGTACTCCAAAGTTCCGCGCTCTTCCAGAGATTCTTTCTGGAACATTGCAGATCCGTTACCAGATGTATTGCTACTCAGCGTTTATGCCTAACCGCTTCGCGCCAAGCATTTCAATTCTGACTGGAAACGTCGGATTGGCTGCCCCAGGCTTTTAATACCGCCTGATGAGTGAGGTCGTCTTAATCGGCGGCCTCATTCTCATTTTCACATTTTTATTATCCCCCATCTTTTAAGGAGAAACAGTGTCCGATCTAGTTCGCGGAAAGTACCCAGTTACTAATCCGCTATTTACAGCACTTGGCCAATCTGCCAACGTCAGCCAGTCCAACATCGCACTTCGCACTAATGCGGTCGTAACTGGTCTAAATGCCCTCACCGATGGAGCAGCCCTAACAACTCAGGTAGCGACAGCCGTCGCCATTCCAGTTGAAATTGGCGATCTCATCTCTAAGGTCACCGTATTTGTTGGTGCTACCGCTGCTGGTACACCTACCAACTCATTTGCCGCTCTTTATTCAGGAGTAGCAGTTCCAGCACTTCTTGGACAATCGGTAGATGGTGCCGCTGCCGCAATCGCCGCATCTGGCGCTTTCGTGTTTACATTCCCAGCCCCGCTAGCGGTAACTGCCGCAGTGGCCCCGTTCGGATATATCTACGCCTCGGTAATGGTGAAAAGCACTGTTGCTCCAACTCTGGCATCGACAACCGTCGCAACAGCCGTTGCCTATAAGTGGTTCGCTAACGCCCCATTGGGTCTAGGCGCACTCGCTCACGGCGCAGCACTTACGACTACCGCCCCAGCAACAATCACGGCACCAACTGCTCAGGCCGTTACCCCGATTGTAGTTCTTTCCTAATTATGGAAATTGACACCCCAGCGCGGCGAGTCCTAGCAACACGATTAAAAGCCCTGTCGGTTAATGACATGGCAATGGTTCGTGAATGTGAATGGCAACTCGCTCGCTGGGGAGTCTCCATCGATGAGGTAGAGCGTGCGGTGGAAATGCCTGAAGTGGCTATCACCGAGAAGCGCGTTATTAAAACGTCAGTCAAGACTTTATCTCAAGCCTCAAAGAAGTAGGGGGTAGCCAATGGCAACCACAACGATCAAGCGGGGAAGTACCACCCCAGCATTAACCGCCTTACTTGTTGACGCTAACAATGTAGTTATTAACCTTGCCACCGCAACGGGTGTAACGATGATTATGCGAAGCCAATCTGGTATCGCTCCATCGACCTCGTTGCCAGCCACTATTACTAACGCCGCTACTGGCGCAGTTTCCTACACATGGACCGCCCAAGATACCTCTGTCGCTGGTCGCTATGACGTGGAATGGCTAGTCACTTGGACTGGCGGAGCGTTACAACGCTTCCCCATTCAAGGTTACCAATCGGTTTCTATCGAAGAAGATTTATCAACTCCCGGCGGGGCTCGCCTAGTCTCCCTAGAGGAGATTCGTGACCACCTGCGTATGGCCTCAGGAGATCGTCAATTCGATGCCCGCCTCTTGCGCCTGCTCGACGCCATCACCCCTGTTATTGAAAACGTCACAGGTCCCATTTTACAAAAGGTTTATCAAAACGAGGCTTACGATGGTGGCAATAACTTCATCACCGTTCGACACCGCCCACTCATTGAAGTCCATTCGGTTATCGAATATCGCGGTCCAATCCCTTACGTTTTAACACAAGTTCCCTCACCCGATCTTGGAACAATTTACTCCTACGAATTCCAACCATCAGGGCGTATCACCCGCCGTACTGTCGGTGGTGGCATCACGGCGTTCCCTCCAGGCTTTGATTCGGTAGTTATCACCTACACCGCTGGACAAGCTGTTGTTCCCCCTAACGTTAAAGAGGGAACTCTTCGGATGATCGACCTTCATTTCCAACGCCAAGAACTCGGCGGAGGCCGCGCCTTTGGCGGTGGCTCTGGTAGCCCAATGGATGATGATCTTCCTAAGGGTCCACCCATCGGTTTCTTCATGCCAGGAGTTGTCCGCGAACTCTTGCAACCTAATCGTCGCCACCCTTCTGTCGCATGAGTGTTTCAACCGCTCCTGCCGCAATCACCCAACTCATCGCGCTTATCTCCGCACAGAGCGTGGCGGTGAGTGTCGACAACTTCACTTTCGGTATCCGTCAAGGTGAGCCGCAACATGACTGGCCCGTTGATGATGGTCTTTATATCTCGCAAGTTAGTCGCCAAATCCAACGCGCTGAAATGCGTGGGTTCTCAGTTGGCGGTATGCGTGAGGATTATGTCCTACAAGTAAATATCGGAGTCTTTCGTGGTGGCGATAACGTCACCGATGTAGAGGCTCGCGTCTGGTCCTTAATCAACGCCATTGAAACCGCCGTCTCATCCAATCGCTCACTTAACGCCGCAGTAGTTGAAGCATGGGCTGAATCTTCCACCGTTTCATCCGAGTGGGACCCTGAATCAGTAGGCCGTCGGGCTATCGCCACTGTAGGCGTTCACTGCTGGTCATTTATTTAAATTTTCTTCATCCCCATAACAAAGGAATAACCCATGCCGAAATACACAAGAACCATAGATCAACAGGTTGAACTCCCCGACCTTGGATTAACCGTCAATTTCGGTGATGTAGTTGAACTCCCAGCCGATTTCTTTACTGACTCCGATCATGCAGTTGCTTGCGGATTCACCCTCACCTCATCCACCAAATCTTCCGCAGTCACCACTCCTTTGGCTCCTGCGCTATCAGAAGGAGTAGATAATGCCAATTCCAAGTAATAGAAGTTACGTCGGTATCGCAAAGGAAACAACACGCGGGACTGCTGTAGCGCCCACTTCCTCGATTCCTGTCACGGCGATAACGGCGCATGATGAGATAACTCAACTCTTAGACACTGGCCTACGTGGTTCGATGGTGGACTTCTTCACCGCCGTTCCCGGTCAGTCTTGGTCGACGTGGGGTTGCACAGGCTTTGCCTATCCAGACACCATTGGATTCTGGCTCGCCTCAGTTCTTCCCGATGTTGTAACAACGGGTGCTGGTCCTTTCGTCCACGTCTTTGCACCGCTGAACTCTGGAAGCGGACAACCTAAAGGTTACTCAATCGCGGATTATTCAGGCATTGGCGCTACATCAGGTGCGCGTTACTTCCCCGGCGCTGGCGTTACAGATTTAACTTTCAAGTATGACGCAATGGGAACACTCACCTACGATGTTAAAACCGTTGCTTATCCTTCATCTCTGGTACCCACTTCAGCCCCGACTAAGACCTTTGGAACCTTGCTCCCAACGCCAGGTTACTTCCCAACGATCACAATCGGCGGAGGCACAGTTACCACAGTGCAATCAGGTGACATAAAGATTTCCCGCCCAGTAACGGCTATTCACGCCGCAACTGGAACGGTCGCACCGTACAACCTATTTAGTGGTCCAGTATCGGTCTCTGGAAATATGCTCGTAGTAGCTGAAGATGAGACAGAACTCCTGCGCTACCTCAACTCAACCCAGCCTTCACTCGACATTAACTTTGCGGGTACCGCTGGCGTGAACACTGGAACGATTCTTAACTTCCACTCAACATCTGTGGTCTATACACCTGCCGATGTTGTAAGAGGCAAGGACTACGTCGAGGTGCAGGTCGCTTGGAAGGCTCGTGCTAATACAACTGACGTAGGCGCTTCTACTGGTTACTCAGCGATGAAGGTAACTCTCACCAACGCTCTGGTATCTGGAACGTTCGCCTAACAACTAACTGTAGGTCGGTAGGACATAAGAGCGCGATGGCCCTTCCCCGTTAATGCGCCTGCTTACCGACCTGCTCTATCTCTGGGGAAGAACCAATCTATGGAAGGAACAAAATGTCTGAAACATTCACACTCCCGTCAGGTAACACCGTTACCTTGCGCGACCCAAAATCAATTCGTCAAAGAGATCGCAAGAAGTTATATGAGGCTTCCAATAGCCTTACAGGGCAACTTGCCGCCATCGCTATGACCGAGGCCGTTGTCGCCCTATCTGTTGAGGCGTGGAGTTTTGCAACTCTCTCGCTACCAAACTTCAACATTGAGGTATTGGGAGATTTAGAGATCCCAGATTATGACGCACTCTGCGAGAAGGCCACGGAGTTAATTCCTGTCCTCTTCCCAGCAACCGCAAAGGCCGAGGATACATCTCCCGGTGATGCCTCACCCTTTTCAGCAACTCCAACGCCTGAGGAATCTGCTTAAAGGTTTCCCGCGTCACGATGATCTGACTTATCCAGATGATGAATTCATGTACTACACGTTGGCTACCGAGTTTCATATGCCTCCTACTGTGGTTGATGAACAACCTGCATATCTTCTCGATTGGCTGATGGCAATCCACACAACGGTAAAGAAGGTTGAAAATGATAACAACAAACCTTAAGACCATTATTCGTGAGATTGACAAGTACGGCGCAGAAACTGTTGCCAATACAAAACTAACTCGTGATGAATTGGCTCGTACTGCTCAGGTGATTATGAAGAAGGAAGTAAGCCAAAAGCGTTCCTATACGGGGCGCGGGGCCAATAAGAAATACATCGCCACTAAAGATGGCGCTCCACCTGCCAAGCGTACAGGCGTTCTCTTTCGCACTATCAAGTCGCGCAAGTGGAATAGGGGCGATTTCTACGGTGCCTATGTAGGGCTTCCTAAACGTTCCAAGGCTTTCTACGGGGTAATTCTCGAATCTAGTAATCGTCCCGGCGCTGGTAAGTATCCACAAAGAGCGCCAGGCGTTCACAAATGGGCTGAACCCGCATTTAGAGAATTTGAGCCACTAGTAAATCCAATCGTGCAAAAGAATATGGGGGGACGCTAAACATGGGTATCTCCCCAGTCAACATTGTCATTGGTGCTACCGCCTCTGAGGCTATTGCCAAATTCCAAACGGTTAACGCTGAACTTGAAAAGATGGAGTCCAAGGCTCTCAGGGCTGGCGGATCTATCTCAAATCTTGACAAGGCTTCCCGCCTTGCTTCAGCCGCGTTAGCAACGGTAGCCATCGGTGCCGCCGCTATGGGGGTTGCCTCAGTCAAAGCGGCTATGGAGTCTGAAACGGCCTTCGCTCGCCTTAATACCGCCATGACTAATGCAGGGGTAGGTTCCACCGCCAATTTGGAGGCCGCTAAGAAACTGGCCGAGGCAAATACTAAACTTGGCTTTACCACAATTGACACCGCCCAGGCTTACGGAACTCTCATCACCGCTACTGGTAGCACGAGAGATAGTCAGCAACTTCTTAATACCGCAATGGACTTGGCCCGATACAAGCATGAGTCATTGGCTGAAGCCGCAACCACTCTAGCTAGGGGTACGCAAGGCTCTGCGCGAGCATTTAAGGAAATGGGTATCACCCTAGATTCCAGCCTCCCAAAGCAGGAGGCCATCAACAAGGCCTTCGATCAGTTGAATCAAAAGTTGTCAGGTCAAAACGCCGCATATCTCGACACCTTCGCAGGCAAACTCTCAGTCCTGACAGCCCAGTTCAAACTTACAGAAGAACGCATCGGTGGATTTCTCATTCCCATCCTGACCAAACTTATGACCTTTATTGAAAAGTACGGCAAAGACCTCCTTATATTTGGTGGGATTGTCGGTGGCGTTGCCCTTGCCATTAAGGCGTGGGAGGCCGCAACCACCGCCTACCTTGCAGTTAATGCATTTATGGCCGTAGCTCTTGCTAAACAGATAGCCGCACAAGAGGCCATCGCCGCCACTGCTCTCGCTGCAGGGGATGGAGTTGGAGGACTTGCTATTGCCGATGGACTTTTAGCTACCGCCGCTGGCGCAGCAACTGGCCCATTGGCTGCAATGTCAGCCGTCATAGATGCCAACCCAATCGGGGCAATGGTTGTAGCAGTGATGGCACTCGTCGGTGCTTTGTACTTGCTAAATAAAGCCTTTCCAAGTCTGACAAATAGCGGAGGTGCCGTCCAATCGGGAGTTTCCGGACGTGGAGTTGGCGCGTCTGCTCGTGGTAATGCTGGAAGGCATTACGACCCAACATCAGGGAAATGGGTTGCGGATGATGCCTCTGGTTCCGTTTCTGGGTCACCCGAAGATGCACAATCGTCTTTCATAAAGGCAGCCTCACAGAATCAGTCCTTGGATGCCTTTGATAAAAGAATGGGTTTCGACCTTTCTAGTTACACAGGCAAGACATCGCTCACGCCCGCACAAAAGGCTGCCGCCGCCGCCGCGAAGAAGGCTGCCACTGCCGCCGCTGCTGCTGCTAAAAAAGCCGCCGCCGCTTCCGTTATAGCCAATAAAAGTGAACTCGCCGAGGTATCAAAACTCGGTGGGGAATTGACCAAGGCCAACGCGAAATACCTCAGCGATCTAGCCGCTAATCAGTTTGCTTTCAACGTCTCCCAGACCGCCGCGCAAATAACCCGCGATGATGCTAACCGATCAGCCCAAAAGACTTTCAATGATTACATGCTCGCAGAGAATAAGCGTTATACCAAGGAGAAGGAAAAGTTATTCCAGTCCAACGCCGATCAAGTCACGGCGATAAATAAGACTGGCGCAGATCAACTCGCCGCAATAGTTAAGACCTCAGTTGACCTTCTACGCAACGCCTTCGCTGGGGCAACTAAGTTCGATGTAGGTTCAATCTTTGCCGCCAATCTTTCATCACTTGGATCCACCCTTAGCACCCAGATCAAGAACGGCATTACCACTGTAGTTTCGTGGTGGGGTACGGCAAACGGCTCTGGTATCACGGCAGTCATTACAGACCTATCTCAGAAACTTATTGCCGCTAAAAAACTATCGGATGACGCTGGCAGACTTGCAGGGCTTGGCTACTCCCAGACCTTTATTCAGCAGATCGTTTCTCAGGGCGCAGGGCTTGGCGATCAGATTTCACAGGCAATTCTTAAAGCCACTCCAACTCAGCAAAAGCAACTTAAAGACCTTTACTCTCAGTTGGATGCCACCTCCAACAATGGCGTTGACGCTCTCGCTAAGTCAATGTCAACCCCTGGACAACTCGCCACCGATGCTCTTAATCAACAATACTCAACGGCGCAGGCTCTCCTAGCCACAAACCTAGCCAAGCAAAAAGACCTTTACGATGACGCTAGTGCCACCGCGCTGGCCTCCTTTAATACCAACATAGGTGCGGCAGAAGTCACTCGTGATACGGCTCTAGCTGCTGCCTCCGATGCTTTTCGCACCGCCATGAACACTGCTAATCAAACCCTTAGCGCGGCAAATACGGCGGCGCAGACATCAATCAAAACTTCCCTCACTGCTATTGCTACAGAATTTGATACCAAATTGGCTAGCGTTAAAAGCAACATCGCTAGCACCGTTGCCGCTATTGCCACACTCAAAGCCGCTATTGCCTCTTCGCAGACCTTAGCAACTCAATCCCCTAATACTTTGGTTCCCTTTGCCACCCAGAACAAATCCTCAAACGATCAACGCAACAACTTTGTCAATGATTACAACAACTCATCGATGGGTGGAACTTTAGTAATTAACGCGCCGATCAGTGTTGATGGTTCAACTGCACCAGCCGATATTGCTACGGCAGTGACGGGAATAATCAAGTACGGCAGCATCGCTGGCGGCACCAGAGCTAGGACGGGAGACTAATGACCGTTTCCTCACTCCTTAGTTACCAGTTCGCGTGGAATAACTTTCTATTTGGCAACGGCACGGTTCACACCCTGCAATCCCTCGATGGTCTCCAGGGACTTCCCGGTATCCGTAATCAGGACGAGGATGCGGGCTACGCCGATTTTTCCTTCTCTGGTAACGATTTCTTCTCAGGGCGCACCATCACCTTTACCCTGCAAACTTTCGCAACGGCTGGCGGGAACTCCGCGCAGGTAAATTACAACCTACTTAAAGCGGCACTCTTGCCTCAGGTAAGCGGTACAACTCCTCTGCAATTTAGACTTTCAGGGTCCAATATGCAACGGATTAACGCTCGTATTCGCGCCAGCATTACCCCCGTAGATCAGAGTTACACCTTTGGAAAGATCACCTCACAGTGGACTTTCTTCTGCCCTGACCCAAAGTTTTATGACGACACCTTGCAGACGACCACCATCACCATCAATAACTCTATTGGTCGCGGATATAACCGCACTTATAACAAGACCTACGGTGGGGGTACGGCGAATACCGCCTACACCACCGTTAATAACTCTGGCTGGGCTAACTCCTACCCCGTCATAACTATCACTGGCCCCATCACCAATCCCACGGTTGGAAATTACACTTCAGGACAATTCGTATCACTCACGGGAACCTTCACGGTGAACGATGTAATCGTCATTGACCTCGCTTCAAAACTCGTCACCAAGAACGGTTTAACTGCCAGAAATCTAGTCACGGGTTCCTCGACGTGGTTTAACGCTTCCGCAGGGGCGCAACAGTTCTACCTCAATGGAACTGGTACCACTACCTCTATCACCACCGCGACAGTCGCCTTTAGAAATGCGTATGTGTAATGGCTAACGCAACAGTTACCCAATGGACCGCACAAACCCTGCCATCATCGCAAAATTGGTACACGGTCACCTACGGCAATGGGATATTTGTCACAGTAGGGTACATCTCCAATGCCGCCGCGACCGCCTACGTCACCAACTTAACCTCCGCTGGAACCACCTATCGCTACCTCTTCACCGATGTAGTAACGGGTGCGACTATTGGCGAGTTAAATATGACGGGCGTTACCTTCGATCAGAAACTTAATACCCCTGGAACTCTGAACGCTCATATTCTTCTCGATGGAATTAACACCGCCGCGCTCAATGTCAACGCCTCCACGATTCCAATGCGGTGCGCGATTCACGTTGATAGAAACGGCACGATTATCTGGGGCGGGGTTATCTGGGCTAGGAGTTATGACTCTAAGACTCAGACTCTCACCATTACTGCTCGTGAATGGCTCTCCTATTTTGAACGGCGCAAGATTACTAACACCATCGCCTTCACCGCGATAGACCAAATGGCAGTAGCCCAACAACTTGTCCAAAACGCTCAGAGCGTGGCTAATGGAAATGTGGGTTGTCTTTACAATACGGCACCCTCAAATAGTATTTTGGCAACCCGCACCAACCTTTGTACTAATCCGTCGTTCGAGGTTGGTATGTCAAACTGGAGCGTCAATACTTCGGGCACAACTACTATGGTACTGGACTCCTCTAAGGCTTACGTGGGGTCTAAATCCATCAAACTAACTAAGTCGG
>ENA-OFCI01001246-OFCI01001246.1-metagenomes-genome-assembly--contig:-NODE-1246-length-11852-cov-26.792913_pt1 | contig 11852 bp, 10 predicted proteins | sample MGYA00153391_OFCI01 | MGnify analysis MGYA00153391
GCTGCTGGCGAAGCTGCACCTGTTGCAGTTGCTGCACCTGCAATCAACGGTTAATTTGTAACCAAAAACCATATTCTTTCATGAGATCACGAGAGTGATTGAGTGAGTAGGACAAAAGCCCCTTCTGGAAACAGGAGGGGCTTTTGTTTTTTGGAAAATTTAGCCGTAAGCCATAGCCGATCGTCTATCCAGCAAAACCAGAATTTTATTGCTTTCCAAGCTCATCGACATCAAACAGGTCTTACCTCACCTGTTGCTGCACTAGCTCTCGGAATCGCCGAATGGGTGGAATTTGAAGTCGATCGTTTGTGGTCACTAGCACCACCTCTCGATTAATCACAGGATCAGTCGTTGGACGCATCACTAGCATCGGGTCTAGGTGCAGATCGGCAATAGCACCCTGGGGCAATAGCGCCATTAGTTCGCCTTGCCGAACCACGCCCCGAAAGGCATCCAGTGTATTCAGTTCTAGCGCCGCATTAAGCGTTACGCCTTCGCGTTGGAATTGTTCCTGAACGAGTCGCTGCATCCCGTAACCATCTTTGAAGACGACCTGTGGATAATGAACGAGCTTGCTCCAGGGAACGGCTATTGCGGAGGCCAGTGGATGGTCCACCGACATTAAAACCTGTACGGGTTCGGTATAGAGCAAATCCACGCTCATTTCTGAACTTGCTGTAAGGAAACGATTGTTCATAACGATCGCAATATCCACTAGCCCATCTTTGAGCACCTTAAGCGCGCGATCGCTTCCCAGCGACGTCACCCGCAACTGCACCTCAGGATACTCCGCACAAAATTGTTGCAACACAGGCGGTAATCGGTACGCACAGACTGAATGAATCGCAGCGACACAGAGTTCGGGTTGTTTCCCATCCAAGAGATCGGCAAGTTCATGGGTCGCTACTCGCCATTCTTGACAAATTTTGCGGGCGCGAGGGAGAAATCGTTCCCCCGCGATCGTGAGCTTCACTTGACTAGTCCGATGCAACAATGGCATTCCCAAGATGTTCTCTAGGGTCTGGATTTGACGGCTGATCGTGGATTGTGTGACGTCACATCGCTTGGCGGCTTGCTGAAAACTGCCCGTGTCTGCGACTGTGAGGAATGCCTGTATTTGTTCAAGACGCATGGGGAATTGAGAATGAAGAATGGGGAATTGAGAATGAAGAGATGGGACTAGAGACGGGCGGTATTAGCTGCGCCATTCAGTGATAGCAAAATGAATGCCGATTTGGAGGGCATCAGGCAATGCGTCAGTTGATAGGGGGATAGATTGGGATTTGAGCCGATCGAGAGCAACCGACGGATCGATAAGCTGAAGCGCGTGCAGGACATGAAGACGAAGACTTGGATCGGGATAGATGAGTTGCTGAATCAGAGGATCGATCGATCGGAGATCTTTGAGCTGGCCCAGAGCTGTAATCGCTAAAGTCCGATCGACCGAATTAAGATTCTGCTGCTCTAGACATTTCAATACTGCATACAGAGCGATGGATTTAGCAATCGGAATATCGACTCGTCCGAGAATCCGGAAAATTTCTGATACAACGTCTGAATTGAATTTATTCTGAATCGAAATATTTGTTTCTGTCATAACACTTGTCATAACATACGCGCCTAATCCAACGATCGCATCTTCATAGCCCGCCATGTTGCCAATATGAAAGAGCGATCGGGCGAGTTCGAGTCCGAGAGGGGTAGGCAGCGGTTGGCTAAATAACGCTTTTTGCAGTGCAGCGATAGAATCTTCGTGATTGACCCGTCCGAGACTACTGGCCGCCGCACAAGACACCGAAATTTGAACATCCCAGAGTAACGGAACGAGGTGAACGGTTCGATCGAACGCTGAAAGCGTCTGACAAAATCCGATCGCCATGGCTGCCGTCTGTCGCACGCTCGTTACGGAATCGCTCAGCGCCTTTATGAAAACCAACCCTAAACGTTCATCTTGAAAACTACTCAACGCCTCAAGCGCCACCTCGCGAATTTCTGGGTTCTCGTCAGTAACAACAGTGAGCAGCAGATTCATCGTGTCTCGACTGCGAATGCCAGAGAGGATTTTCACCGCCAACAGCCGAGTGTCACCTGTCATTAATAGGGGAGAGATTCGATCGAGGATGACATTTCCCTGTTGAATTAACACCGATAACGCCATGGCTTGCAAATCTGGCGTTCCGGACCTTAGCATCTCCAGCAGCCGAGTCAGGCCCGCCTCTCCTGCCCAACGACCCAACATCCGGATGCCAAACCATTGCACATCCGCATCAAGGTCATCCTCTTGAAGCCATTCCAGCAGCGGCTCGATAGCTCGTTCTCCCATCCTAGGCAGCACATTCGTCACGTCCCACCGTACCTGAAAATCCCCCCATTCCAACGCTAGGATGAGCGCCTCAATCATCGAGTCCTGCTGCGCCTCAGCTAACACCCATTCCTCCTCCATCAGAATTTCCTGCACCGACCGCACCACCAAGGCCCAATCCTGAAGCGCTACCGATCGCTGCAAGAATGCAAACGCTATCCTGTCGTCCGTCTCTGCTAAGAAATCCATCCCTGCCCCTATGTTTCTTAAACTCAATGACCCCATCTAGATCCCTAATACGGCTGCGAAGACACCCAAATCTCATCTCCCCGCATCTCCACGTCATACTGCTTCAAATTCTTCGTCGCCGGACCCTGCAACACCTTCCCATCCGCCCCAAACCGTGCGCCGTGGCACGGACAGATAAAAGCACCATGCGTCTTGTTCCAGTTCACCAAACAGCCTTGATGCGGACAGGTCGGACTGATGGCCGCTAGTTTGTCGGGTCTAAGCAGTTTGGCGGCATCTTTTCCAGTTCCATACTTCGGGGTTGGGTTGACTAGCAGCAGCGGCTCACTGGAAAACTGCTCTTGTAAAATCCGTCCTTCTTCTTCCAAAAGTTTCAGAGTTCCCACATTTTCAAAGCGGCTCCCGCTCGATCGCCCCTTGTTTCCGCACCCACTGCCCAGAGCACTCCCAACAGCTAGCAGAAGCCATCCGCCGCCCCACCGCCGCAAAAACGATCGTCGTCGCAGAGGTCCTCGTAAAATGTTGGCCATCCCTCTCTCCATTGGTGGTCCTCGCGCTTGTGCGCAAATGTCTGTACTCAAACTCTAAAGACTTTTTTGCCTTTACCGATCATAGTCTATTCAGAAATTGCATTTGAATCTTGCAGTTTCCGCATTAATTGCAACATTCGGTAACACTAGATACGATTGACTACTCTGATCTCTCGTACCTTGTCATTATGGCAAATTTGTTTGGGAACACAGGCCAAAAGTAAAGCCTTCTAAGGCAGATTCCTCTATGACCAACACCCTTCCAATGACGAATACCACTCCATCACTCAGTCCCATTTCAGCTAAGACGACGGCTGAGAAACAAAATAAGTTTGAAAAATTTAAATCTGAGAAAGATGGGCTTGAAATCCGATCGGATCTAGAGCATTTTGCCCAGATTGGTTGGGAAGCGATGGATGAAACCGATCGCATTCACCGTCTGAAGTGGCTTGGAGTCTTCTTTCGTCCGGTTACGCCGGGTAAGTTTATGATTCGGTTGCGGGTTCCGCATGGGATCATAACATCAACGCAACTGCGAGTCTTAGCTGACATTGTGCAGCGATGCGGGGATGATGGCTGTGCCGATGTCACAACAAGGCAAAGTATCCAGTTGCGGGGCATTCGCATTGAGGACCTGCCAGACATTTTTCGCCGCTTTGAATCGGTGGGTCTGAGTAGTTTGCAGTCAGCTATGGACAATGTTCGCAACATTACGGGGTCTCCGGTGTCAGGGTTGGAAGCCTCTGAGCTGTATGACACTCGCGAGTTAGTCCAGCAAGTTCAGGATATGATCACCGACTCCGGCAAAGGCAATCCTACGTTTACTAATTTGCCTCGAAAATTCAATATCGCGATCGATGGCGGACGTGAAAATTCCGTCCATGGCGAAATCAACGACGTAGCGTTTTTGCCCGCGTTCAAAGGCGAAATCTTTGGCTTCAACGTCCTAGTCGGCGGCTTTTTCTCTGCGAGTCGGGTAGCTCCGGCGATCGCCATGAATGTGTGGGTAATGCCGGATCAAGTCGTGGCGTTGTGTGAAGCGATTTTATTGGTGTACCGGGATCACGGGTTACGAGCTAATCGGCAGAAAGCCCGACTGATGTGGCTGATTGATCAGTGGGGCGTCGAGAAATTCCGTGAGGTCGTTGAACAACAGATTGGATTTACGTTAGAACCCGAAGCCGAAACTGATGCGATCGATCGGGTCAGACGCGATCACATTGGTCTCTATCCACAGCAGCAATCGGGACTCAACTATGTCGGGTTGTGTGTGCCAGCAGGACGGCTTGAGGCTTCGGATATGTATGAGTTTGCGCGTCTTGCAGAAGTCTATGGAACAAGCGAACTCCGGCTAACGGTCGAACAAAATATTATTATTCCAAATGTTCCGGGTTCTCGCATAGAACCTCTGCAAACAGAAACACTGCTGCAAAAGTTTTCGATTAATCCTGGAATGCTAGAGCGAACACTAGTATCCTGTACAGGCGCACAGTTTTGCAACTTCGCAATGATTGAAACTAAACAGCAATCCGTTGCGATGGCTCGGGATTTAGACCGGGATGTCGAACTCACTCAGCCCGTCCGAATGCACTGGACCGGATGCCCCAATTCCTGTGCGCAGCCTCAAGTGGCCGACATTGGTGTTATGGGCAGCAAGGCCCGTAAAAACGGAAAGATGGTTCCAGGTGTGGACTTGTTTACGGGCGGTAAGGTCGGCAAAGATTCGCACTTGGGAACTAAGACCCAAACGGGCATTGCAGTCGAAGACTTGCGCTTACACTTGAGGCGCATGTTGGTGGAGGACTTTGGTGCAACGCTCCGATCGGGCGTCGTGTTTGAAGACCCGACTCCTGAAGAAATCTTGCCCAAAATTGCATCCGTGCCTGCCAAGGTTGTGCTCGCAAAGTCGGGTAAAACCCTCGACTGCACCGAAGCGGATTTTATCCTTGACGTGCTTGAAAAATCGGGACTTGCCGCCGACAGTCTCTGCCGGGGAGGCACCTGTGGCACTTGTAAACAGTTGATCACGGGCGGCGTTGTCACCTATGATGGCGCGATCTCGGGGCTAACGGATGCCGATCGAGCGTCTGGCTATATTTTAGCGTGCAGCGCTTATCCCAAAGGCACAGTGACCCTAAACCTGTAAGCTCCTCTCAATCACTGCCAGCGTGAGATGGGCTGACCCTAGGTCCGTCAGCCACCCGACATCTTGTTCTGGCATTGAATTTCAATCGATTTTAGAGATGCGATCGAGTTCTATTCCTAGGTTCCAGAACGGCGTATTTCTAGGTCCGTCACTCATCTTTATTTCACTCATCTGTCACTCATCTTTCGGACAAAATCAATGACAAACATTACCCGTGGGTTTTCGCGCAGAAAGTTTATGCTTACCGTCGGTGCAACCGCAGCGGGCACACTCTTAGCGCATGGCTGTAGTTCCGGTGGCACTAGCTCCTCATCATCATCTAGTCCTTCTAGCGTGCCTGCTGTTAGCAGTGGCACAGGAGATACGCCCGAAACCGATACCGTTAAGCTAGGTTTCATTGCTTTGACGGATTCGGCTCCTTTGATCATTGCCAAAGAAAAAGGATTGCTCGCAAAATACGGCCTAAAAAGTGCTGAAGTTGCGAAACAAACGTCTTGGGCTACAACCCGCGACAACCTAGAACTCGGGAGCAAAAAGGGCGGCATCGACGGCGCTCATATTTTGACCCCCATGGCCTACTTCATGGCAGCGGGCAAAATCACCAAGGGAAACGAAAAAATCCCGATGCAAATCCTGGCCCGTCTAAATACGGATGGACAAGGGATTTCTATTTCTAATGACTATGCCGATCTGAAGCTTGAGGGAAAGGCGGAGAAGCTAAAAGCCAAAATTGACGAGATGAAGGCGTCCGGTAAAAAGTTCCAGTGCGCGGTTACGTTCCCCGGTGGGACTCATGACTTGTGGCTGCGATACTGGCTGGCGGCAAACGGCGTCAATCCTGATGAAGATGTGGACATCAAGATCATTCCGCCGCCTCAAATGGTGGCCAATATGGAAACTAAGGCGATGGATGCATTCTGCGTGGGTGAACCTTGGAACCAGCGTCTAGTCACTAAAAAACTCGGCTATAACGCGGTGACTACGGGTGAACTATGGAAAGGACATCCTGAAAAATCCCTTGCGGTGCGCGATGATTGGGCAACGCAGAATCCCAAAGCGGCGAAAGCGTTGCTCATGGCCGTGATGGAAGCCCAAATCTGGTGCGATAAGGACGAGAACAAAGACGAGATGTGCAAAATTATCGAAAGCGATAAGTATCTCAAGGCTCCTGCGTCGGATATTGTCGGTCGAGCGAAGGGTGACTTCGATCTGGGCAACGGTCGTAAGCTCGAAAAATCTCCGCTCCTGATGAAGTTCTGGCGTGAAACGGCTTCGTTCCCCTACAAGAGCCATGACAAGTGGTTTATCACCGAAGGGATTCGTTGGGGTAAGCTCGCTGAAGAAGACTACGCTCTGGTCGATAAGGTCAACAAGTCTGATGCCTGGCGTGCGGCGGCGAAGGCGCTTAAGGTGCCTGATGCAGAGATTCCGAAGACAGATACTCGCGGGAAGGAAACGTTCTTTGATGGCATCGTTTTCGATGACGCTGATCCGAAAGCTTATCTGAGCAGCCTCAAAATTAAGAAGGCTTAATCTAAAGTTTCTCATTCATTCAATCTCTAGTTCTTCTCTCCTCATGGAGAGGAACTGGGGGTTAGACTTTACATTCATTGAACCCAATAACCATCTATCGGAGAGTCCCGGCTATGGCAGTTACTTCTAAATCATCTCTAAATATGGCAAACCCGATCGCAGAGAAAGCACAGGAAATCGTGCAGCTTCTTATTCCGCCGATCGTCTGTACGACACTTGTGTTAGGCGTTTGGCAAGGGCTTTGTCTGGCTCCCGGTGGCAAAATGCCTGGACCGCTTAAGGTTGTTGCGCAAACAACCGATGCTCTAATTAATGGTTTTGGTGAGGGGGGGATTTGGCTGCAACTGTTGGCTAGTTTGCAGCGGGTTGGGATTGGGTATACGATGGCGGCGATCGTGGGAGTTGCGATCGGGGTGACGATCGGGATGAACAAGTTCCTGCGTCAAGGGTTTGACCCGATGATTCAAATTTTACGGACGATTCCGCCGCTAGCTTGGTTGCCGATTTCGCTGGCGATTTTTCAAGATGGGAAGCCTGCTGCGGTGTTCTTAATCTTTATTACGGCGATTTGGCCCGTGATTATTAATACAGCGGTTGGGGTTCAACAAATTCCGAAAGACTATACTAATGTGGCAAAGGTTCTTCGGCTTTCGACGACTGAGTTCTTTTTTAATATTCTGATTCCTTCGACGGTTCCCTATATCTTCACGGGGTTACGAATTGGGGTGGGTTTGGCTTGGTTGGCTATTGTGGCGGCGGAAATGTTGGCGTCGGGAGCGGGTGGGATTGGGTTTTATATCTGGGATGCTTACAATGCGGGGAATGAGAACAGCATGAGCCAAATTGTGATGGCGGTGTTCTTGGTTGGGGTGATTGGATTGATTCTCGATCGGTTTGTGAGCTGGTTGGGATCGTTGATTGTGGCGGAATGATTGTTGTGGGATTGATGATTGGACGGGTTTTGGGTTGTTGTTGGGATGTGAATGATGCGTTGCTTCGCTTAACGCATCCTACGTTGGATGGATTGGAGTTTTGGATTTTTTGTTGTAAATACTCGTCGGCCTCTGATTATGACTATTCTGGTTGATATTGATCATATTGATAAGATTTATCCCCTTGCTAAAGGAGGAGAATATATTGCACTTAAAAATGTAGATCTGAAGATTCATCAGGGTGAATTTGTTTCCCTGATCGGCCACTCGGGTTGCGGAAAATCGACGCTGCTTAATATTGTTGCAGGGTTTGAAAATGCAAGCGTGGGTGGGGTCGTGCTGTCGGGTAAGGAAATTACTTCCCCTGGACCCGATCGTATGATGGTGTTCCAAAACTATTCGCTGTTGCCTTGGCTTACCGTTCGCAAAAATATTGCGCTAGCCGTTAATAAAGTGTTGACTGATTTGTCAAAAGAAGAACGCGCGCAAATTGTTGAAACACATATTGATCTCGTTGGATTGCGAGCTGCGGCAGAGAAGACGCCGGGTCAGCTTTCAGGGGGAATGAAGCAGCGAACAGCGATCGCTCGGGCGCTGGCGATTCGGCCTAAGGTGCTGCTGCTAGATGAACCCTTTGGGGCACTTGATGCGCTGACGAGGGGAAACCTTCAAGAGCAGTTGATGGAAATTTGTCAGACGAGTAGTATGACGTGCCTGATGGTGACGCACGATGTGGATGAGGCACTGCTCCTTAGCGATCGCATTGTCATGTTGACCAATGGGCCAAGTGCGCATATCGGTCGGATTTTGGAGGTAAACATCGATCGGCCTCGTCAACGACTTGAAGCCGTGAATCATCCTGATTATTACAAGTATCGAGGACAAATCATTACGTTTCTCAACGAGCAGAAACGCGATAAACGTCGTAAAGTTCGCAAAGCGAAGGACGTTGCATCTATTCCAGCCGTTGCAGCGGTGACAACGCTAGAGAAAACGCATGTCACGTTTGGATATGTGCCAACCACTGATGCAGCACCGCTCGTTGTGGCGAAAGAAAAGGGATTCTTTAAGAAGCATGGATTACACAATGTTGAACTGGTGGCGGATTCGAGTTGGCAGACGATTTCAGATGGACTGGCGAACCGTCGCTTAGATGTGGCGCAATTGCTAGCGGGAACGCCCCTTGCAATGGGATTGGGATTGGGAAATAAGCCGCGCATATCCATCGTAACGGGAATGGTTCTGGCTCGAAATGGCAATGCGATTACCCTGAATAAAAAGTTCTACGATCAAGGGGTGCGTACGCTCGATCACCTCAAACATGCGATCGCAGCAACATCCGACGAAGCCCATACCTTTGGAGTCGTTGACCAAACCTCAATGGGCAGTCTCCTAACCCGCTACTGGCTTGCCTCTGGCGGCATTGATCCCGATCGAGATATTTCGATGTCTACGCTATCGAGTGCGGAGATGAAAGCGGGATTATCCAAGGGATTTATTGACGGCTATCTAGCATCCGAACCGTGGAACACAGCGGCGGTTAAAGATGACACGGGATTCATCGTTGCAACTGACCTTGAAATCTGGGATGGACACCAAAATAAAGTCCTGGGTGCAAGAGAAGATTGGGCACAGGAAAATCCCAATACTCACGTCGCCCTGATCAAAGCATTGATCGAAGCCTGCGAATACTGCGACGATCGACGGAACCGTGAAGAAATCGTTCAGCTTCTAGCGAGGCCCAACTATCTAAATGTCCCCGCCGAACAACTGCGACCGGGCTTCCTTGAACCCTACCCGCGCAACAGCGATCAGCCAGCAGAAATGCTCATCCGGTTCAATCAGTATTATGTCGAGCAATCCACCTGTCCCCGCCAACTCGAAGCCCTCTGGATCATGACCCAAATGGCCCGATGGGGATTCACGCCATTCCCGAAAAATTGGAGTGAGGTCATCGATCGGATCTACCGCAAGGATGTCTATGGTCAAGCCGCACGGGAATTAGGACTTCCTGACACCGTAGATGAACAAGTTCCAGTCAAATTATTTGATGGCGTTATCTTTAACCCCAATGACCCTCTGAGCTATCTCGACAGCCTCCCGATTCGTCGGGAAATCCGCATCGAAGAGATTCCGATCGATGTTGCCCAACCTCGACCGTTGCGCCTTGCGGCCTAATCTGGCCTGTTAATGCGACCTAATCTATTTCCGGCTTGAGCTTTTGTCAGTCCTTATCACCCCAATTTTACCCATGCAAACTCTTACGAATGCGCCTATAAAACCGATAGCAAATACTGCGAACACGCCGTTTTTGTCTATTGATAATGTGAGCAAAGTCTATCCCACGCAGACTGGAGACTACATCGTTCTTGATGGGGTCAATCTAACCGTCAACGAAGGTGAATTTGTCTGCGTCATTGGTCACTCTGGCTGCGGGAAATCCACATTGCTCGATATGGTTTCGGGGTTCAACACGCCAACGACAGGTCAGGTGTCGCTCAACGGGAAACAGATTGATAAACCGGGTCCCGATCGCATGGTCGTTTTTCAAAACTACTGTTTGTTGCCTTGGAAGACAGCCTTTGAAAATGTCTACCTAGCGGTCAATGCAGTCTATCCGGATAAAACCAAAGCTGAAAAAATCGAAATAACTCAGGCCAATATCAAACTAGTTGGTCTAGAAGAAGCGGCAGATAAGAAACCGGGGCAGCTTTCCGGTGGAATGAAGCAACGGGTCTCTATTGCCCGTGCGCTTTCTATCCGTCCCGAAATCCTGATTTTGGATGAACCCTTTGGCGCATTGGATGCGATTACCAAAGAAGAACTTCAGGAAGAACTACTAGATATCTGGGAAGAACATCGCATCACGGTGATGATGATTACTCATGATATTGATGAAGCCTTGTTCCTAGCCGATCGTCTGGTGATGATGAGCAATGGACCTTCTGCAAAAATCGGTGAAGTGATGGAAATTCCCTTTGCTCGACCTCGCGATCGTGAAGTTGTCATGGATGACCCACGCTATTACGAATTGCGCAATCATGCATTGGACTTCCTATATAACCGTTTTGCACACCACGAAGATTAATCCGCCTAAATATTCCTCTTTTAAAACCCTTGAAACCCTCTTACTAATTGGTTTTCTAGGGTTTTTGATTATCTCCTAAGTCGTCGATCGTACTGATTTCGGCCCTGAAATGACGATCGCCTGTGCGCGAGGGTAATATAAGCATTCGGTGAAATTATTCCGGAACGCGCCTATTTTTTGTTGAAGAAGGCAGAATAAGATATCCTCACGCTGCCCTTCCCCATGCGATCGCTAAATTTTGAATTCATAAGCTCCCACGAACCGCTGCTCCTTAAACTTGGCATGGCTGCCGAACGCTATTGTTTTGAAGATCCGAATGTAAGCTTGTATAAGCTGCGACAGTTTGGGGAGGTGCTGGCGCAGGTGGTGGCGAGACGAGTGCGGGTGGTGGGACCCAATGATCAGGTGGGGTTATTACGATCGCTTGCCGATCGGGGGGTGATTCGGGGGGATGTCGATCGGTTATTTCATGAGATTCGCAAGACGGGAAATACTGCCGTTCATAACTTTGGTGGCAATCAGCGTGTGGCGTTGGAATGTTTGGAATATGCGTACTTATTAGCGGGATGGTTTCACCGCGCGTTTGGTGAGGATAAAACCTTTAAGCTGGCACCCTTTGTCACGCCGCAGTTTCAAGACCCAGCAACGCCATCTTTGGAAACCACAAGGCTGAAGCAGGAAATCGATCGCTTAAACCAACAACTTGCCGAGAGCTTGAGCATTGCGGAACTGGCGGAAACCGATCGGTTGCGTCAGGCTCAGAAATTAATGGATTTGCAGCAGTCGGCATTGGAAGTTACAACGGAAAAGCGACAGATTGAGCAACGGTTGCTGGAACTGGAGTCACAGGTTCAAGAGGTGACTCCGCAAGCGCTTCAGCAACTCGTAAATCGGTCGGTCGATACGACAATAGACCTTGATGAATCGTCAACTAGAAGGCTGATCGATCGGCAATTGCAAGCGGCGGGGTGGCTAGCGGATTCGCAGGCGTTGACCTATAGCAGTGGCGCACGTCCCGAGAAGAACGTGAATCAGGCGATCGCAGAAGTTCCGATCGGGAACGGTCGAGCCG
>ENA-OFCI01001248-OFCI01001248.1-metagenomes-genome-assembly--contig:-NODE-1248-length-11851-cov-3.376060_pt1 | contig 11851 bp, 18 predicted proteins | sample MGYA00153391_OFCI01 | MGnify analysis MGYA00153391
TTATACAAACTAGCTAAATTTTCGCTGTCAACTGCTTGCACTGAGCGTAGCCGTTGGCGAAGCCTGCCGTAGGCACAGTGTCAACTGTCAACTCTCAACTGTTTACAAAGTCCCAAAGCCTTTTTTCTTTTTCTTAGCTTTGATCGCTGGTGCGCCTGGTTGACCCCCACGCGCACCAGGGTTTCCACCACCCATCCCAGGGAAATTACCCATACTCATCTGTTGCATCATGCTCCGCATCCGCGTAAATTCGGAGATCAGCTTACTGACATCGGCTTCCTCATAACCACAGCCCTTGGCAATCCGACGGCGACGGCTGGGAGTACTGGCGAGTAAATCGGGATTACCCCGCTCTTCCTTGGTCATCGACTGGATCATCGCTTCAGCCTTTTTGAGTTGATCTTCACCCTGTTTGAGCTGACCATCAGAGAGCTTAGTCATCCCTGGAATCATCTTGAGCAAGCCACCCAGCGAACCCATATTTTTCAATAGCCGCATCTGTTTGATGAAGTCATTGAAATCAAATTTGGCTTCGAGAATTTTCTCAGTCAACTTCGCTGCATCGGCGACATCAAAATCTTCCTGCGCTTTTTCTACCAGCGTCAGCACGTCACCCATCCCCAGAATCCGCGATGCCATCCGCTCGGGATAAAATGGTTGGAGGGCTTCGACTTTTTCACCCACCCCGACAAATTTGATCGGTTGACCGGAAATCGCACGGACAGACAGAGCCGCACCCCCACGCGTATCGCCATCCAATTTGGTCAAAATCGCACCTGTAATGCCGATGCGATCGTGAAATGTCATGGTGACATTTGCTGCTTCCTGACCGATCATTGAGTCTACTACGAGTAAGACTTCATCCGGTTGAATTGCGGTTTTGACATCAGCTAATTCCGTCATCATCCGATCGTCGATCTGCAACCGTCCAGCAGTATCAACAATTACTACATCTACGCCCAGTTCCCGCGCCTTGGCGATACCTTGACGGGCAATTTCGACCGGATTGGCATCCGTCCCCATTTCAAACACTGGCACGTCGATTTGCTTGCCCAGCGTGATGAGCTGATCGATCGCAGCGGGACGATATACGTCAGTCGCCACCATCAAAGTCGTCCGATTTTCTTTCCGCAGATGCAGCGCGAGTTTAGCTGTAGCAGTAGTTTTACCTGCACCTTGCAAACCCGCCATCAGAATTACGGTTGGCTTCTGGGGTGCATTGGCGAGGGGACTATTAGTTTCCCCCATCGTCCGCACCAATTCGTCGTAGACAACCTTGATAAACTGCTGGTCGGGGCGAACTCCTGAAACTACGTTCGCGCCCTGAGCTTTGGTTTCGACTTCCTTAACAAAATTTGTGACCACTTGGACGTTTACATCAGCCGAAAGTAGTGCGCGACGGACTTCCTTGAGGGCATCTTGAATATTGGAGGACTTAATCTTGTCCTTTCCGCGCAACTTTACCCAGGCTGATTCTAAACTTTCGGCTAATTGGTCAAACATAATCAGAAATAAACAGTTATCGAGGAGCAGTCTATTGGCTCTACCTCCAGTGTAATGGATGCGAAACAACCTTCAACCGATCGACTCAATCTCGGTTCGACATAGTTCGTGGAATTTGTGGGGTAGAATATATCTTAGACAAATAGCATTAAAGATCGTATTTTCAGTCATGCTTACTCTATTCGATCGCATTCAGCAGAAGCTACCACAAGCACCCGAATCAGTCTTGCAGCAAGTCTGGACAATCCTGAATGCTGCTGGAGATGAAGATCTAGATGATGAATTCGATCGGTGGGAAGCTGCTAGCGATGAAGATGAAGCGCAGCTAGCCAAAATACTCACAACCAAGGGTGTGTAAGTGGCTAGAGGAGACATTTTATTAGTAACTTTGCCAGAATCTGACAAGCGTGAGGAAAAAGGAACTCGTCCAGCAATTGCAGTTCAAGCTGATGACGATCGATCGCCAATGTTAATGGTAATTCCTGTTACTTCTTCGTTGGGAGCATTGCGGTTTGCTTTTACAGTAGAAATTCCGCCATCAGAATTGAATGGCTTGACATTACCATCTGTCGCGATGATTTTCCAGTTACGGGCGATCGATCGACGAATCGTTAAAAAGATCGGTCGATTAGAACCAGAAATTTTGACTCAAATCGATGAAAAAATTTGGCAGCTTTTGAAACCTGTTGATGGTTGACGATCCTACCTATACCGATTCGATATTTGGTTGTAATTTCCCAAGCAGAAACATTGCTGACGAAAATGTGATAAGCGGGGTTGCGAATGATGTCTTGACATTCGGCATTGAGTTTAGGCTCGTTAAATAGTCACCACAACAAGATATGAGTATCAATGAGATAGCTTACTCCCATTGTTGCAGTTCCTCTTCTGGTAACGGTTCAAAGAAAGCAGCTCCGAGTGTTCCTATTAGTAACCCAGGGGTGCGCGGCTGTGTCTGTTCTTGTCCTAAACCCAACCGAAAGTAGTGAATCAGATCGTAAATTTCTGCTAACTTATCTTCAGGAATATCTTGCAGTTCTCGCACAATCTTTTGGATAAGCATATACTAAATTTTCCTTCTACCTAAAAAGTCGCCACAATGGATATTAGAGCCAGCGATCGGCTCCACCTCTAGTGTAATGGATGCGAAACAACCTTCAACCGATCGATCGAATCTAGCTGCATAGCTGGCTTAAAATCTCTAAATGAGATAAAATATTTGCAGTAGGTTACTCCCAAGCCAATGCACATCATCAGCCGCAAAAGATTGCTGGAGTTCGCCAAGATTCATGCAGACTCAGAGATTGCATTGGATACTTGGTACAGGATCGCCAAAGCAGCCGAATGGCAAACTCTAGTAGAGCTTAGGGAAGCTTACCCATCTGCGGATCTAGTGGGCATTTATACGATTTTCAATATTAAAGGTAATCATTATCGATTAATAGGTGAGATTAATTATCGTAGCGGCACTATTTTTGTCCGAGATATCTTAACCCATGCGGAATATGACAAGGAGCAATGGAAATGATGAATGCTGTATTAGACCAAGAATATTCTAAGTTGCTGGTAGCTGTTCGACCCAAGGTTATTGAAACAGAAGAAGAGAACGAATTCTACTTAGCAGAAGTTACCAAGCTGCTCCGGTTAGGTGATGCAATCTCTCCAGCCCAAGAATGCTTACTCAAACTATTGGTAAATTTAATCGAAAGCTTTGAAGATCGGCATTATCAACTTAAATCCGCTACTCCTTTAGAGATATTAACTGAATTGGTGCGCGATCGGGGCTTAAAACAAAAAGATTTAGTACCTGTCTTTGGTTCTCAAGGGATAGCTTCAGAAGTACTCAATGGCAAACGTGGTATCAGCAAGGCTCAAGCTAAGGCACTAGGAGAATTCTTTAAAGTTTCACCATCACTATTTTTTGAAACCTAACACCTTGAATACAATACTCAAATATTTAAAAGAGATAAATTATTACAATTTCAACTCAATCTACCAAGCTTTATGACTCGATTTCCCCACGACCAATTTGCGAAGGATTTTCTAGAGTCATTGCTATCGCCATATCGAAATAACGCTTTAGATTTGCTAGGTAATCTGAAAGTTATCCTCGAAGCCAGAGAAAAAATTGAACCAGAAGAGCAGGAGTTAATTATGCAGTTATCACCTTTATATTTAGAAAAGCTTCAAGCAGCCGAACAAGTAGGGGAAGTCAGACACGCACAGGCTCAAACAGTGCGCCTGTTGAGCCGACGGGTGGGTGATGTGTCAACAGAGATATTGGCAAGAGTTAACGTATTACCCTTGGAGCAGTTAGACGATTTACTTGATGCGGCTTTAGACTTTAGCAACGTTAGCGATCTAATAGCTTGGTTGGATCTAAATGAGTGAAAATCAACATTGATAGATCGATCTAAAAAAAGTAAATTAGTCTTGCTCCGGCTGAGTTTGAGCCTGTGGGCAGTGCCCACCCTACTGGGGTGACTAAATTATAACCTACACAGATCGCCAACTTTTCGGCGATCTGGAATCTAGGGATATAATCGGTAAATCAGAGAATCTTTACTTCTGTCACCCTTTTAGGCTGTTAGAGATGTAAGTAATCCTCTTTGAGCGAGTTCAAGAACGACAACGCCATAGCAGCCGCGATATGCAGCCTCTTTACGTCCAACTTCAGCAGGCTTACTATTATTGTCCTTGTGCTCCTGTTGTACGATACGTGCCATTTCCTCGTGGGTAGCTTTAAGCAATTCGTGAGGGTTCATTAACCACTCAAATTTTCCCTCATTCCAAGCTTGAGGAGAAATATTAGCACGAAATGCTGCAAGGATTGGATAGAGCCAGCCTAAAGCTACTTCTCCTTCAATCTTTCCACCTGAAAAGTATGCAGGTCTCTTTTTATTTTCTTTAGAACCACTACGGTTATTTTTCTTTGTGTTCTTTGCTTTATATCTTCCAAAAGAAAGAGCCACAAATTGCTGAATTTCGTCAGTTAATACAAGAATATCATGTAAGTGAGGAACAATCATCTCGAAGATTTTTTGGTCTTTTGAGTCTTCCTTAAAAGCCTCCAAGACAATTTTTGGATGACCAAACAAGGCATTTGGATGGTTTTTGCGATCGGGGAATTTTTTTAGATCTAACATAGCAATGTAAGTCAAGATCTGTAAAATATCGATCTCGCCTGTATCGCCTTGCCTGTAAGCAATTTGGTCAGAACCTAGTTTTCCATTTAAAAGTTGTCTGATACTATCAAATGTCCCTTTTAGATTCTCTAAGCTAGGATCGTCAACTTGCATTGAGCGATTGAGACCCTCAGCAATCTCAGATATAGCCCCTGAATCTTCTTCACTAATTTTAATTACATGAACTCGAACATATGCATCCCAATTTTCTGGACGTTCACTGCTCTCAGCTACTTCACGAATTGACAAATAAGTATGACCGCCATTAACAAGACCATGTATGGCTTTATCTGAGAAGGTGACTGTAGCACATCCTTGACCACCACTAGCTCTCTCAAATTCTACATTTTCTGAGAGAAGATACATTCCCTGGTTCTTCATGACGAAGCTTTCTGACTCTTCGACAAGCGTTCTTTTTATTGCTCCTACAACTACTCCAGTTAAGATTCCCCGCTTATTAACTTTTGGAATTCTTGGGTTTACATCCATCCAATCTTCAAGCTCTGGTGGAAGAAGTTCAGCCTTGACATAAAAGATCGCGTGCTTGGGCTGATGATTGCTACGCCCTGAATATGGAATAGTAAGTAGTTGTGCAAAATTAATTACACAACGATCTGTGTCTGGTCAAGGATTTCGACAAAAATTTTTGTTTAATTAATTTCGCGTATTACTTAAATATCATCAACTAACACCGTCCCTCCCTCGCAGAGAGGTAGGGTAGGCACTGCCCACGAGCTAACATATACATAGCAACAATCTTCGCTTATTCTCCCGATCTCTGATTGTTCGATCGAGTTAAAATGAAACGGTAACTGTATTTCTGTTAGATAGCCAGTGTAAGAGGTTTAGCTGTGAGGATTCCCGAAGATTCAATCATTCCAGATGCCAAAATCACTGGCTATCTATTGGTGCCAAAACCACGGAATGATAAATCGAAGTTTTGAGCTACAAGCTGGATTCACACCGGAAAACTCAGAGCCATTGAAACTTGCCATTCTGACACAGGCACTATCAACAGAAGCAGTTGAAGAGAAAATCAACGAGTATGGTACCTTTTACCAAGTTGAAGCAGATCTCATCGGTGTAAATGGTACGATCCTGTCAGTTATTACCGTTTGGCTAGAAAGACAGATCGATGGCAAATTTCAATTCGTGACACTTAAACCTAGTAAGAGGTCTTAATATGACAATGGAATTATATCAAGAAGTCTCATTAACTCGCGACTTACCAGAGTATGGACTCAGAGCCGGAGATATTGCAACTTTAGTAGATTTTGTCCCTCATCCAAATAATGGTGAAGAAGGCTGTGTACTAGAAATTTTTAATGCGCTCGGTGAATCTTTGACAGAGATTGCGGTGCCCATTTCTGCGATCGAAACCTTACGCTCTGACGAAATTTTAGCAGTTCGCACTTTAGCAAAAGTCAGCTAATTGTGATTTTGGATTGAATGGGAGATGATGAGGCTAGGGATGTTCGATCTTCGGGCGATCGATTGCTCCTTGTTGCCGAAATGTGGGAATGGTAAAATTGAGCTATATTCAATCTGCCCTATCACATCATGAGTACGATAGAATCGACCGTTCGGGAACTAGAGAAAATCCCCGAACCAATGCAACTGAGCGTCTTAGCGTTTATTCACTCCCTTGACCTATCAGCCACCTCAGAGAATCATCATCCTTCAGAACTACCTCCAAGAATTTTGGGGCTAAATCGCGGCGCAATGAAAATGAGCGATGACTTTGATGAACCACTACCAGATGAATTTTGGCTTGGCGAAGAATGAGGATTTGGCTAGATACTCATATCTTTATCTGGATGGCAACCGAACCAGAACGCTTATCGCTAAGACTAGCCGCATCAATTATAGACCGTCAAAATAGCTTATTTCTTAGCTTGGCAAGCATTTGGGAAATCCAAATCAAAGTAGCTTTAGGAAAACTAGACTTGAAAGGCGATCTCGCGACAATCGTAGATATTCAGATCGAGCAAAACTCTATTGAGCTACTACCAATTGACTTAAAGCATATTTACGCACTTTCAAATCTACCTCCTCACCATCGCGATCCTTTTGACCGTTTGCTAATTGCTCAATCTCAAGTAGAAAAAATGACTTTAGCCACTGTAGATAGTGCTTTCGATCGATATGAGGTCGATCGTCTCTAGTCTCGATTGCCTACGGCACACTATGCGTTTAGTGCGTTTGGTGATGAGGTTTGAGGATTCGAGCGGATTAAATGAAATTGTCGGTTAAATAATTGCTGATGATTTTAGTGCTTTTGGGCTAAAGAATGAAACCCACCCTACGAGTTAATTGTCCCTGTCATCGGCGAACTGGCTGCTGCTACTGAGGCAACAGGAATTCTGCCCGCCAGATAGCCCAACCGTCCCGATACAGCCGCCATTCCCATCGCCTGAGCCATCAAGGGGGCATCCTCAGCACAAGCTATCGCAGTATTGATCAATAGGGCATCTGCACCGATTTCCATTGCTTGAGCGGCTTCGCTGGGGGTACCGATTCCCGCATCGACGACGACGGGGACTTTAGCATTTTCGATGATGATTTGGATATTGGCGAGATTTCTGATGCCTTGTCCCGAACCGATCGGGGAACCCAAGGGCATTACTGTCACACATCCGGCTTCTTCTAGCCGCTTGGCGAGGAGGGGATCGGCATTAATATAGGGGAGTACGGCGAAGCCTTCTTTGACGAGCTGTTCGGCGGCTTGGAGGGTACCGATCGGATCTGGTAAGAGATATTTACCTGCGGGAATTACTTCCAATTTGACAAAGTTATTATCTTCCTGTCCCAATAATTTTGCCATTTCCCGTCCCAATCTCGCCACCCGCACGGCATCTTCGGCAGTCTGACAGCCAGCGGTATTGGGCAACATCCAGATTTTAGTCCAATCGATCGCTTCTGCCAAGCCTTCATGTCCAGCGGCTTTCGTTTGCACTCTTCGCACGGCGACGGTAACGATCTCGCAACCGCTAGCGATGATGCTCTTTTGCATCTGCTCGATGCTACGGTATTTACCCGTACCTGTCATCAGCCGTGAGTTAAAGGTTTTGCCTGCAATAATTAAGGGTCGATCGATCATTGTTTGCGGATGGTGAATAGTTGATACTGGGCTAGACTGACTTCGGCGGAGATCTTTACCCCACCCCAGCCCTCCCCTTATCAAGGGGAGGGGGCAAAAGCCCCCCTTGATAAGGGGGGTTGGGGGGTAAAAATCTTCGCAGCAACTCTAATAATTGAGGAATTCTAATTGGATTCAAACACTGGACAAAAGCCATCGGGTGTGACTTTAAAACCATTGAGTGGCGATCGACTATTATAGCAGCGGGAGCCGCGTTGATAACGACAATTGCCGCAACAGTGGGTAGCTGGATCTAGCTTGAGTTCTTGTTGTCGATCGAGAACTTCGCGTTGGGAAACTCCTCTGAGAACGATTTCTTCCCCTTGCCATCTAGCTTCTATTAATCCAGTATCGGCGAAATTGTGCCACCTAGGGTCACTGGCGATCGCATTGGGTAAGGTAATATTAATCTCTCGGTCTAGTTCGGTGAGTTCGCCCTCATAATTGGGATCGGCTGGTGGAGCGGGTTGAATGAAGGTATCGCCAATGGGGAGTGAGACTAGAGTTCCTGCTGCTGGAGAGTGGAGATGATAACGGTTTTGGAGTTCTTCTAATCCGGTAAGATCGGCTAAATAGGGGGGCGAACCGTGAGTGAAGACGACGTGTTTGGGACGGATATTGTGAATTAATTGGGCGGTACCAGCACCATCGGAATGTTCGCTCAGAAGATAAGTTTCGACGGTGATTTGTGGGGTAGTTGCTGGTAATACTGTCATCCCATCTAGGGAGGACGGAAATAATACCAGCCAGGGGAAAGGATGTTCGGCTGTGTAAATTTGGAGATCGGTATCTGTGTCAGTGAGAATAATACACGGACGCAGATGAATGCTGGGGAGGTGCTCTGGTGTGAGCTGGCGAACGTGAGGACGAACTTTTTCATCCCAAAATAGGGATTGATGACGCGCAAAGTTTTGAACGGCGGGGGGAAAGTGGGGGAGTAGCTGCAAGTAAGCATCACAAGCTACGGCGATCGTACCATCTACCCAGATATCAATGTCGCGTCCGGTAAATAAGTGGTGACTCCGCAGTAGAATTAGCAATTCTTGAGCGATGCCCAGAGTTGCTACTGGTAAGATAATTGACTGCTGTTGAATAATTGCTCGATCGATCCGCGCCATCAAGGTATTTTCTTGCTTGCGGCGGTGAGGATGGCGGGCTGTGCCATAACTACCTTCGATAATCAAGACATCGGGATTGAGATGCCGAATCGAGTCTAGGTGCAAGCCTTCTACCAAGCGAGAATTGGACAGAAAAAAGTCGCCTGTATAGAAGACGCTATATGACTGATAAAATCCGGTATATGTCAATAACACCGCCGCCGCCCCAGGCAAATTTCCAGCCGGAAACAATTCGGCAGTTAAACCATCTTGAAACTCGATCGATCTACGCCACGGCAAGGCTTGACTGAACTGTGCCACTTCCTCAGGAGCGTCCAACCAGTTGAGCGGTAAGAGCAGACTAGTGACTTCGCTGGTATAAATCGGTAACTTGGGAAAAGCTCGATGGAGAGCGAGTAAACCTCTAGCTCGATCGGCATGAGCATTGGTACATATTACCAGATCGCACGGGAGCCGATCGTCAGTAATGAGTTGAGAAATGTCTGCCAGTCCACAATCTAATAAGATCTGATATGGCCCCATTTTGAGCAACAAACACACCCCTTCATCACCATGACCAACGCCATAGGGAAGGCAAACTAGATCTTCATTATTAGGTTGGGGTAGCGTAGACAAGCAAAAAGTCCAATATAAATCCGACCCCAGTGTTTGGATCTCTCACAGCAGCGATACGATCGAAGGGATTGGCGGGTCATTATCTAATGAGCGGAACCATTACCATGATATTTGTCCGAATCATAGAAGCCATTGCGGGTACCAAAAAATAAAGCACCGATGATAAAGGGAATGGTCAGAATTGGTAAGATGATTTGAACGCTCATAGTTTTGATTGGAGGTTAGGGATGAGGCTTGAGGGTAGCCAACGATCGGGCACTTACTTTCTATTATTCATCGATCGCTCGATTCTTAGCAATAATTGTTAAACATTCTTGATGAGACGGCGATTATCTAGCTATTATAAAAATTTCTGCGCGAGAAAATAAGCCGCGATCGATTTAGCATCGATCGGTTCGCCAGCATAAATCGCCGTTTCAAATTCCGCTGGAGTCATTAACATAACACTAATATCTTCATCATCATCACCCGCAGGTTGTACGGCTAATTTCTCTAAATCCTGCGCTAGATAAGCATAAATAATCTCATCACAATAACCAGGTGCCAGAAAAAATTCACCCAAATTCTGCCATTTGCCAGCCCGATATCCTGTTTCTTCTTCCAGCTCCCGCGCAATTGTTGTTGCCGAATCTTCGCCGATTTCCAATGTACCTGCGGGAAATTCTAAGATTCGTCCTTGAGTAGGAAAGCGATATTGTTTAACTAATACTAATTTTCCATCGGGGGTAATCGGTACAGCTAAAGCACCACCAGGATGGTGAATGGATTCCCATTCTCCAGTGACACCATTAGGTAGTTCGATCCGATCGACATTAAATGTAAATTTACGTCCTTGATAACGTAGCTTATTCTGAAGAATTTTGGCTGATTCATTTCCTAATGGCATATTTTTAGGTATTAGGTGCTAGGTGTTAGGTATTAGGTGTTAGGTATTAGGTGTTAGGGATTAGATGTTAGTGGCTATCGATCGGTTTCTCCGATCGCATTAGTCGAACATCCGCACATTCTAACTTGTTGCAGAGGACGGCGATCGACTCTCTCGCTCTGGGTTCGATCCAATTAGGCACAATTTCTGCTAGCGGTACGAGTACAAATGCCCGTTCCAGCATTCGGGGATGAGGAATCTGTAATGTGGGTAAATCGATAATTCGATCCTCATATAGCAACAGATCCAAATCTAACGTCCGTGCGCCCCAAACCTCCTGACGCACTCGTCCAAATTCCGACTCGATCGCCTGTAAAGTATTCAATAGATCTAGCGGTGCCAGACTAGTCTCAAGCAGCGCACAGCCGTTCAAATAGTCTGGCTGTGGTGGCCCAACTGGTGCCGTCTGATACCAGCTAGAAACGGCGATTACCTGAATCTGGGGATGTGTTTGGAGTCGATCGATCGCCCCAGCTAAAATCGCGCTCGAATCACCTAAATTACTCCCCAATCCGATCGCACATCTGCCACTATTTATACTTACATCTACCATAACTCATTCAGATTGCTGAGTTTTGATGGAGTGAATAGCTTTACCAAAACCGATCGCGATCGCCACATTAGAAAGAGTCAAAAAGAATTCAGCTCCACCATGTAGAAGATCGACATCAGCCAGAGATTTGTGCAAAGTTAATTGAGCATACGCGCCAACTGGAATCGTCACCGCGACAAACAATAAGGTCAAATAAAAACCAATTAGGGCAATCTTAGGAGTCTCGACTTTTTTGGTCATAAACCATAGAAATCCTAAATAGGGAAATAACGATACAGCAAATAAAGATTCTTTAGAAAATACTAACTCAACGAGCGAGGGTGTCATATATCAACTATCAACTATTTACTACTGACTGTTTACTAATATGCCAAGCAGCCAGACACATCGTCATATTACCAACGACAGTCATCGCGGCTTGAAGCGTAACCAGCCACTCTAAAGCGAGAGTATTATCAAAAAAATGCCACGTACAAGCACACATCGCACTCACCAGCGCGGGTAACATCCCGAAAGAAAGACTCCGCCAAGCTAGATTACCACTAGCTTCGGCATATAGCCAAATCAACCAGATTGCCGTCATCCACTCAATGACGCTAGAAACATGAATAATCCAAGTGGGAATTGAGAGTACGTGCATCTAGTTACTTGCGATCGATCTTTGAGGATTTCTATAGTCTATTATCTCTCAACTTTCACCTAGAATAGCAGGAGATCCCCGCTGTACAACACTACAGTGTACCGACAAGTTATTTGAGTTGCTGCGTAGATCTTTACCCCACCCCAGCCCTCCCCCATGAACAAATCTCTATT
>ENA-OFCI01001249-OFCI01001249.1-metagenomes-genome-assembly--contig:-NODE-1249-length-11842-cov-3.917960_pt1 | contig 11842 bp, 8 predicted proteins | sample MGYA00153391_OFCI01 | MGnify analysis MGYA00153391
GTTGCCCCGCGCCTGCGCTACGCAGTGACCGCGTACTCGCCGATCTTCGCTGTGCGCAGCACCCGGTCGAGCAGCAGGTCGAAGTTGTGCGCCATCTCCTGGGCGCTCTCACCCGGCCAGACGTGCAGTGGCTTGGCGGCACCCTGCGCCTGCTGAAGCGATGTGCGTTCCGGCAGTTGGGGACTGAGCACCAGGGGGCCGAACATGTCGCGAAGTTCCTTGATGCGGAACTGGTGCTCCAGCGACTGCACACGAGCGCGGTTCACGATGATGCCGAGAGGCTGGAGCCGGGGGGAGAGGCCGCGACGGATCTCTTCGATGGCACGAAGGGCACGGTCTGCGGCGGCGACGGAAAAGAGTCCGGGCTCCGTCACGACGGTCACGCGATCCGAGGCCGCCCACGCGGTGCGAGTGAGGGCATTGAGCGAAGGCGCACAGTCGATGAGCACGAGGTCGTAGTCCGCCTCGATGTTAGAGAGGGCTTCCTCGAGCTTCCAAATGTCCTTGATGCTGGGGTGAGGACCGTCGAAGTTGATGGCTGCCGGGCTCCCGATCATCACGTCGATCTTGCCGGGGCGACCCTTGGTCCAGCCGCTTGGAGCGATCGCGGCGCGCACGATTTTCTCCTTCGGCGACGCGAGGACATCGGCGACATTGAGGTGACCGGCGACATTGATGTCCATCCCGGTCGACACGTCGGCTTGGGGGTCGAGGTCCACGACAAGGGTTCGCAGCCCTTTGGAGAACGCTGCGGATGTCAGCCCGAGCGTCACTGTAGTCTTTCCGACCCCTCCCTTGAGAGAGCTGACGCTGAGTACATGCACGAGGGTCCACGATACCTTCACTAGTCTCAAAGAACCTAAATCATGGCCGCCCGCACAGCGCCTTGACGGACTATCAACAGCATCACTCGGCCCTAAACTGGCCGAAGTTCGGAAAGGACCAGATGTTCACCAAGATCCTCGTGGCCAATCGTGGCGAAATCGCCATCCGTGCTTTTCGTGCTGCTTATGAGCTTGGCGCCCAGACGGTCGCTGTCTTCCCCTATGAGGACCGTAACTCCATGCATCGCCTCAAGGCTGACGAGGCCTACCAGATCGGTGAGCCCGGGCATCCGGTGCGCGCGTACCTCGATGTCTCGGAGGTCATCCGTGTCGCCCTCGAGTGCGGTGCCGACGCTATCTACCCCGGCTACGGATTCCTCTCGGAGAACCCCGAGCTTGCCGAAGCCGCCGCGGCCGCCGGTATTACCTTTATCGGCCCGGGCCAGCAGGTGCTCGAAATGGCCGGCAACAAGGTCACGGCCAAGGAACACGCGATCGCGGCGGGTGTTCCCGTGCTCGCCTCCACTCCGGCGTCCAAGAACGTCGAGGAACTGCTGGCCGGGGCCGATGCCATCGGTTTCCCCATCTTCGCCAAGGCCGTCGCCGGTGGTGGCGGACGCGGGATGCGACGGGTTGAGAAGAAGGAAGACCTGCGCGCCGCACTCCTCGAGGCCATGCGCGAGGCCGACAGCGCCTTCGGCGACCCGACAATGTTCCTCGAGCAGGCGGTGGTGCGCCCGCGTCACATCGAGGTGCAGATCCTGGCGGATGCAACGGGGGAGACCGTTCACCTGTTCGAACGTGACTGCTCGGTGCAGCGTCGGCACCAGAAGGTGATCGAAATCGCGCCGGCTCCGAATCTCGACGAAGTGACGCGCGAGGCGATGTACCGTGACGCGATCGCCTTCGCCAAGTCGATCGGCTACGTCAACGCCGGCACCGTTGAGTTTTTGCTCGATACGGAGGGGGAGCGTAAGGGCCAGCACGTTTTTATCGAGATGAACCCGCGCATTCAGGTGGAGCACACCGTGACCGAGGAGGTCACCGATATCGACCTCGTTCAGTCGCAGATGCGTATCGCCTACGGGCAGTCGCTCGGTGAGCTCGGCCTTCACCAGGAAGACATCCACCTGCGCGGTGCCGCGCTGCAGTGCCGCATCACGACCGAGGATCCTGCGGCGGGTTTCCGCCCCGACACCGGCATGATCACCACTTATCGTTCGCCGGGTGGTGGTGGTATCCGCCTCGATGGTGGCACGATCGACCCCGGCACCCAGATCAGCCCGCACTTCGACTCCATGCTCGTGAAGATGACCTGCCGCGGGCGTGACTTCCCGGCAGCCGTTGCGCGGGCCAAGCGCGGACTCGCCGAGTTCCGCATCCGCGGCGTCTCCACCAACATCCCGTTCCTGCAGGCAGTGCTCGACGACCCGTCCTTCCAGGCCGGCGACCTCAGCACCGCCTTCATCGAGGAACGTCCGGAGCTCTTCGACACCTACCAGTCGAAGGACCGCGGCACCAAGATCCTCAACTGGCTCGCGGATGTCACGGTCAACCGTCCGTACGGCGACGGTGCGGGTATTCTCAATCCGGCGCTCAAGCTGCCGGACGTCGATCTCAGCCAGCCTGCACCGGCCGGTTCCCGGCAGCGCCTGCTCGAACTCGGCCCGGTCGGGTTCGCCGCCGCCCTGCGCGCCCAGACCGCGCTCGCGGTGACCGAGACCACGTTCCGCGACGCCCACCAGTCGCTGCTTGCGACGCGGGTGCGCACCAAGGATCTCGTGGCCGTGGCCCCCTACGTCGCCCGCATGACCCCGCAACTGCTCTCGGTGGAAGCCTGGGGCGGCGCAACCTATGACGTCGCTCTCCGCTTTCTGGGCGAGAACCCCTGGGACCGTCTCGCCGCCCTGCGTGAGACGCTGCCGAACGTTGCTATCCAGATGCTGCTCCGGGGCCGTAACACCGTTGGCTACACGCCGTACCCCACCGAGGTGACGGATGCCTTCGTGCGTGAAGCGGCCTCCACCGGCGTCGACATCTTCCGTATCTTCGACGCTCTCAACGACGTCTCCCAGATGCGCCCGGCGATCGACTCGGTGCTCGAGACCGGGTCTGCCCTCGCCGAAGTCGCCCTGTGCTACACCGGTGACCTGCTTGATCCGGCGGAAGATCTCTACACCCTTGACTACTACCTCAGGCTCGCGGAGCAGATTGTGGATGCTGGCGCCCACATCATCGCCATCAAGGACATGGCGGGACTGCTGCGCGCGAGCGCCGCCGAGAAGCTTGTGACCGCCCTGCGTGACCGTTTCGACCTGCCCGTGCACGTGCACACCCACGACACGGCCGGTGGCCAGCTCGCCACTCTTCTCGCGGCCAGCCGCGCCGGAGCCGACGCCGTGGACGTCGCGAGTGCGCCGATGGCCGGCACGACCAGCCAGCCCTCGGCATCCGCTCTCGTCGCCGCGCTCGCCCACACCGAGCGGGACACCGGCATCTCGCTGCAGGCCGTCTCCGACCTTGAGCCCTACTGGGAGGCCGTGCGTCACGCCTACAAGCCATTCGAATCCGGGCTGCCGGGACCGACGGGCCGCGTCTACCACCACGAGATTCCCGGAGGCCAGCTGTCGAACCTGCGCCAGCAGGCGATCGCACTGGGGCTCGCCGACCAGTTCGAGAAGATCGAAGACCTCTACGCCGCCGCCAACAAGATGCTCGGTCGCCCGCCCAAGGTCACCCCGTCGTCGAAGGTCGTCGGTGACCTCGCCCTGGCGCTGGCGGCTGCGAACGCCGATCCGGCCGACTTCGAGGCGAACCCCGACAGGTATGACATCCCCGATTCGGTCATCGGCTTCATGGCAGGAGAACTCGGTGACCTTCCGGGGGGATGGCCCGAACCTTTCCGCACCAAGGTGCTCGCCGGTCGCACCGTGAAGATCGGCATCGAGGAGATTACGGATGCCGATCGCGCTGGGCTGGCCGGAGACGCAGAATCCCGGCGAGACACCCTCAATCGACTCCTCTTTGCCGCTCCGACGAAGGCATTCGAAGCGGTGCGGGAGCAGTACGGTGACCTCTCCGTGATCGACACCGTCGACTACCTGTATGGCCTGCGCCAGGGCCAGGAACACGTCATCGATATCGAGAAGGGTGTGAGCCTCTATATCGGGCTCGAGGCAATCGGCGACGCCGATGACATGGGTATGCGTACGGTCATGACGATGATCAACGGCCAGATGCGTCCCGTGTTCGCGCGGGACCGCGGCATCACCGTCGAGACCAAAACCGCGGAGAAGGCGGATGCCTCCGTGGTTGGCCACATCGCCGCGCCGTTCTCCGGCGTCGTGACCCTGCAGGTCACCGACGGCGATTCTGTTGCGGTCGGCCAGAGCGTGGCATCCATCGAGGCCATGAAAATGGAGGCAGCCATCACGGCATCCGTCGCGGGTACCGTCAAACGTCTCGCTATCCCGCGGACTCAGCAGGTGGATGCCGGAGACCTGCTCGTCGTGATCGAACCGGCCTAATCGCGGGTACAGTCAGCCCCATCCGGTGCTATTCGCCCCTCGCGGTAGAATAGAGGGCCTTTATTGCACCATCTTCAGCACAACGAAGGGTTCTTGGTATGTCGACCAGAAGCAGGGAATCGGAGAGTCGCGACCCGCTTACCGACCCCAAAGTGGGCTACGACTTCGCCGACGCCGCCGGGGACGACCTCACCGTGAGCCTGCCTCAGAGTCTCACCATCGAGGTGAGTCTTCCCACCCCGGTGCATGCCGCGCCCGATGATGAGCTCGCCGTGTCGATCGTAGAGGTGCCCGTGAACCCGGGCTCTGTCGAGGTCGTAAAGCCGTCAACCATGTCCATTGCCGTTGTGGCTCCGACGCCCGCTCCTGAGCCGAAGCCAGAGCCTGTCGTCATCCCCGAGCTGCCGACGAACGATGAACGTGCCCTGAACCGCCGCGATCTCAGTCGACGCGAACGCGCACGCGGCGACATCCCGACGACGCCAGAGGTCGCGAGCATGCTCACTGCGGAGCGGCTCATCGATGCGCGCAAGAAGAAGCGCGTGAAGCCAGAGGGTGGACTGAACGCCTTCCTTTATGTCGCAACGCTGCACATCGTGAACCGCGGCGACTCGCCGAGGGTTCTCGCCCGAAAGGCCGTGGAGGCCCGCGTCGATAAGAAGTTCGAGGGTGGAGCCCGCTTCATCCCGGTGCTCACGCGCAAGGGTGGCGTGGGTAAGACCACAATCACCGCGCTCCTCGGGATGGCGCTCAGCGACATCCGCGAAGACCGCATCATCGCGATCGACGCCAACCCCGACCGCGGCACGCTGTCCGAGCGTGTCAACAAGCAGACACGCTCGACCGTTCGGGACGTCGTAACACTCGCCCCGACCATCAATAGCTTCAATGACTTCACGACGATGGTGTCGCGCGATGAGACGCGGCTCGACATCCTCGCCTCTGACACTGACCCGCTGCTTTCCGAAGCCTTCGACGAGAACGACTACAACGTGGTCGCCGACCTCGCCGCCCGGTTCTACTCGATCGTGCTCACCGACTGCGGAACGGGAATCGTGCACTCCGTGATGCGGGCGACACTGCAACGAGCTGATTCCGTGGTGATCGTGTCCGGAGGAAGTGTCGACGAGGCTCGACTCGCATCCGAGACGCTCACCTGGTTGGAGGCAAACGGCTACCAAGATCTCGTGAAGAATGCTGTGGTGGCGCTCAACACTGCAACACAGGGCACCAATCTCGTGAAACTCGAGGAAATCGAGGCCCACTTCAAGTCCCGGGTGCGTGAGATCGTGCGCATCCCCTACGACCCGCAGCTGGCCGCCGGTTCCGTGATCAACTACCGCGATCTCAAGCCCCTCACCAAGGCATCAGCCCGCGAACTGGCCGCACTCGTCGCGGACGGCCTCCCCGCTCGCCAGGGTGCCTGACCGACAGCAGTCGAGCGTTCTGCCGGGTTGGCGGCCGGTAATCTCACCCAACCAACCCGGAAGCGAGCGAACGAGCATGACCGAGCGACAGATCCGAATTTTCGGCGATCCGGTGCTGAAGACCGTCTCGGATCTGATCCGCCCGACGGATGACGTGACCGGCCTCATCGAGGATCTAATCGATACGGTGAAAATCCCCGGTCGTGCGGGAGTGGCAGCGCCACAGATCGGGGTAAACCAACGGGCCTTCAGCTACAACGTTGACGGGCAGATCGGGTACATCATCAATCCGGTCGTGGTCGAGCTGTCGGGCGAGCCGGAACTCGTGGATGAAGGCTGCCTTTCGGTGCCGGGCTTCTACTTCGAGCGACTGCGCTATCCATTCGCCCGGGTGACCGGAATCGATCTCGACGGTAATGCGATCGAGCTGAGTGGTGAAGGGGTACTGGCTCAGGCGCTTCAGCACGAGACGGACCACCTCGATGGAAAGCTTTATATCGACGGCCTCGAGAAGGGCCTCCGACGAGAGGCGATGCAGGCCATCCGCAACAGCGACTGGTTCTAGCCTCTTCGCCCGGTACTGGGCTAGCGGCGCGGATCGCTAGTGCGAAACACCCTCCCGTTTAGGTGCGCTTTGGTACATGCCTTCAATGTCAGCGGCGAAGTCGGTGAGGATCACGTTGCGCTTGATACTCAGCTTGGGGGTGAGGTGTCCGCTCGCCTCGGTGAGCTCCCGAGTGAGGATCACGAACTTGCGGATCGACTCCGCCCGGGAGACTGTCGCGTTCGCTGCATCCACCGCCCGCTGAATCTCTGCAACGACCTTCGGATGCCGCGCCGCCTCCTCGATGGACATTGAGGCGTCTTCACTAATGTTGTTGAGCCACACCGGCAGCATCTCGGGATCGAGGGTGATCAGGGCGCCGATGAACGGCTTCTGTTCGCCCACCACGATCACCTGGTCGACGATCGGGTTAGCGCGGATGGGATCCTCGAGCTGGGCTGGTGAGACATTCTTGCCACCGGCGGTGACGATGATCTCTTTCTTGCGACCGGTGATGGAGAGGTAGCCTTCGTCGTCGAACTCGCCAATGTCACCGGTCGTGAACCACTCGCCGTCGAAAACCTTCGCGGTCTCCTCGGGGTTTTTCCAATAACCGTCGAAGATGTTGATGCCTTTGGCCTGGATCTCACCGTCCTCCATAATGCGAACGGAGACGCCGGGAAGCGGTGGCCCCACCGTGCCGATCTTGAAGTTCGACGGGCGGCTCACGGAAATCGGCGCAGTGGTCTCGGTGAGCCCATAGCCCTCGAGAATCTTGATGCCGAGACTGCGGTAGAAGTGGCCGAGCCGAAGGCCGAGGGGAGCCGATCCAGACACCGCGAACTTGACCTGACCACCCATCGCTTCGCGGATCTTGGACAGCACGAGACGGTCGAACACGGCGAACTGCAGCTTGAGTCCGAGAGGCACGACTCCGGCATCGAGCGCCTTCGAGTGCTCGATGGCGACAGCAGCGGCGCGGCGGAAGATCTTGCCCTTGCCGCCGCTCTCTGCCTTCTGCTCCGAAGAGTTGTAGACCTTTTCGAAGACGCGAGGCACTGCGAGCAGGAATGTCGGCTTGAAGGAGGCCATGGCCGGGAGTAGTTGCTTCGTATCGGACTGGTGGCCCACCTGCACCCCGCCGTGAATGCTCAGCACGGCGATGAACCGGGCGAAGATATGGGCCAGAGTGATGAACAGCAGTGTCTTCGACTGCGTGTTCACCACCTCAGGGATCGCCAGGGCTGCGTTGCGCGAGAGTTCCACAAAGTTGGAGTGGGTGAGGACACAGCCCTTCGGGCGCCCGGTGGTGCCAGCGGTGTAGATCAGGGTTGCGAGGTCTGACCCCTTGGCCATCACGCGGCGTCGTTCAATCTCCTCGTCCGTTACCTCGGCGCCGCTTGCTGCCAGCTTGTCGAGGTCTCCGAGGTTTATTTTCCAGGCGTTACGAATCAGGGGAAGGTCCGCGTAGACCTCGTCAAAGCGGGCAAAATGGTCCGGTGTCTCCGTGATCATGGCAATCGCACCGGAATCGGCGAGATTCCACTGCACCTGGCTGGGGGAGGATGTCTCGTACACGGGCACGAGCACCGCGCCAGCGAACCACGTGGCGAAATCGATGAGAGTCCACTCGTAGCGCGTCTTGCACATGAGCCCGATCTTGTCGCCGGGCTGGATGCCGGCGGCGACGAGGCCCTTCGCGAGAGCAACCACCTGGGCGAGGAACTCGGAGGCGGAAACATCCGTCCAGCCTCCGGATGCGGTGGGGAGCGCGAAGAGCGGGAGATCCGGGGTGGACTTCACCCGGTCGACCAGCAGGTCCGTCGCGTTCGCATCGGGATCGGCTGCGACAAGAGCGGGTACGTCATATTCCTGCACGGCAACTCCTTTGGGGCCGGCACGGGCTCCAGGTTGAAGCCGTTTCGTGCACAATCGGGGCGGGGCGCCAAATAGTGCAAGACACCCCCGTTGACTAAACTCTATGTGGTGCGACGGGGAATCGATCTACCGGTTGTACCTCTCCCACAACTTGCACTCCCCTCATCCCTCCCTCGGAACAAAGGTCATTGCGCGTGCATGCAATCGGAATCGATATCGGCGGCACCAAGATCGCGGGGGCCCTCGTCTCCGAGCTGGGGGAGATCATCGTGGAAGATCGGGTGGCCACTCCGACCACCGGGTCTGAGCAGATCGTCGACGCGGTCGTCGCCATGATCGAGCGCCTGCACGCCGGCCATGAGGTGCAGGCCGCTGGCGTCGCCGCCCCGGGATTCATCGATGCGGCCCAGTCGACGGTGTACTACACGCCGAACATCAGCTGGCGGCACGAGCCACTCCGAGAGCGCCTCACCGACCGACTCGACCTCGACATCACTATTGACAACGATGCCAACGCGGCCGGCTGGGCCGAGTTCCGCTTCGGCGCCGGCCGCCTCTACAGCGACATGACCATGCTCACCATCGGCACCGGGGTCGGTGGGGCCATCGTCACCCAGGACCGCCTGTTCCGCGGCGGGTTCGGCGCGGGAGCCGAGCTTGGCCACATGCGCGTCGTGCCGGACGGCCTCCCGTGCGGCTGCGGCGCCCGCGGTTGTATCGAGCAGTACGGCTCCGGTCGCGCACTGCTTCGTATGGCCAATGCGATTGCGGATATGGACGGCATCGGCCTCGGGCTCGCTGCGGTGCGCGAACAGAAGGGCGTCCTCACCGGGCCGGATGTCGCAGACCTCATCGTTGCTGGTGACGCTGGTGCTGTGCAGGCGCTCCGCCAACTCGGCACCTGGCTCGGTCAAGCCTGCGCCTCGCTCAGCGCGGTGCTCGATCCGCAGGTCTTCGTCTTCGGCGGTGGCGTCGCGGTGGCCGGTGACCTTCTGCTCGATCCGATCCGGGAGGCCTACCTCTCCTGCCTCCCTGCACGCGGATTTCACCCCGAACCTGCGTTCGTGATCGCCGAACTGGTGAACGACGCGGGCGTCGTGGGAGCGGCAGACCTGGCGAGACTTCACTCCGAAAGCCGGTAGTCAGGCGCGAAGCCGTTAGAGTAAGGCAATCTCTGAAGGCGTGGGTCACAAATGTTCTACTGGTTCATGAAGAACCTGGTTGCGGGTCCTCTGCTCAAGACCGCCTTCCGTCCGTGGGTCACCGGGCACGAGAACATCCCGAAATCGGGCGGTGTGATCATGGCATCCAATCACCTCTCGTTCATCGACTCAGTGTTCCTGCCGCTCGTGATGGACCGCCGCATCAGCTTTCTCGCCAAGAGCGATTACTACACGGGGCGCGGCACCAAATCGTGGATGATCAAGAACTTCCTGACGGCCACAGGGATGATCCCGATCGACCGCTCTGGGGGCAAGGCGTCCGAGGCCTCCTTGCAGACCGGGCTCGGGGTGCTCGCGCGCGGTGAGGTACTCGGCATTTATCCGGAGGGCACTCGCAGCCCCGATGGCCGGCTCTATCGGGGTCGCACCGGTGTCGCCCGCATGATTCTCGAGGGCGGCGTTCCGGTGGTGCCGGTCGCGATGATCGATACCGAAAAGGTGATGCCCATCGGATCGCGCTTGCCGAAGGTGCGCCGAATTGGAATTGTCATCGGAAAGCCGCTCGATTTCTCGCGGTTCGAAGGCATGGAGGGCGACCGCTTCATTCTTCGTTCGATCACCGACGAAATCATGTACGAGCTCAATCGCCTCAGTGGCCAGGAGTACGTGGATGTCTATGCCTCCTCCGTCAAGGAGAAGCAGGCTTCACTCAGCCGGTAGGCTGGCAAGTCGGGCCATTCTCTCTTTCTCTCAGCCCGATCTCACCCCCAGCGCATTGAGGAACCACCCCCTGTGTTTGCCAGCAATGATGACCCGGTCGTACTCGCAGATCCGTCCGTAATCGCCGGTCTCGACCACTGGCGCACACTGCCGATCAAGCAGCAGCCCCAGTGGCCGGATGCCTCGGCGGTGCAGGCTGCTTCAGCAGAGATCGCCACGCTTCCGCCCCTCATCTTTGCCGGTGAGGTTGACGTGTTGCGCGAGCGTCTCGCCGCCGCCGCGCGTGGCCAGGCCTTCCTGCTGCAGGGCGGCGATTGCGCCGAGACTTTCGCCGGGGCGACCGCCGACGCCATCCGCAATCGCGTCAAAACGGTGCTGCAAATGGCTGTGGTGCTCACCTACGGTGCCTCCACCCCGGTGATCAAGATGGGCCGGATGGCCGGACAGTTCGCCAAGCCGCGCTCGAGCGACACCGAGACCCGCGGAGACGTGACCCTTCCGGCGTACCGCGGCGACATCGTCAACGGCTTCGACTTCACGCCGGAGTCGCGCGAGGCAGATCCCCGCCGTCTCGTGCAGGGGTACCACACCTCGGCATCCACGATCAATCTCGTTCGCGCTTTCACGCAGGGTGGTTTCGCCGACCTGCGTCAGGTGCACCGGTGGAATCAGGGCTTCGCCCGCAATCCGGCGAACGTGCGTTACGAGCAGATGGCCCACGACATCGACAAGGCCATCAAGTTCATGCAGGCGGCGGGCGCCGATTTCGACGAACTCAAGCGCGTGGAGTTCTACACCAGTCATGAGGGCCTGCTCATGGACTACGAGCGCCCGATGACGCGAATCGACTCGCGCAACGGCACACCGATCAACACCTCGGCACACTTTATCTGGATCGGGGAGCGCACCCGCGACCTCGACGGCGCCCATGTGGACTACATGTCTCGCGTGCGCAACCCGATCGGCGTCAAGCTCGGCCCGACGACCAAGATCGACGACATGCTTCGGCTCATCGACAAGCTCGATCCGAACCGCGAGCCCGGACGTCTGACCTTCATTACCCGCATGGGAGCTGGCAAGGTACGGGACGCTCTACCGCCGCTTCTTGAGGCGATCAAGCAGGTCGATGCCAACCCGCTGTGGGTCACCGACCCGATGCACGGCAATGGGCTCACCACTCCCAACGGCTACAAGACGCGGCGGTTCGACGACGTCGTCGACGAGGTCAAGGGCTTCTTCGAGGCGCACCGGGCGGCGGGAACCTACCCGGGCGGCATCCACATCGAGCTGACCGGCGACGATGTCACGGAGTGCCTCGGCGGCTCAGAGCAGATCGACGAGGCAACCCTCGCGACCCGGTACGAGTCACTCTGCGATCCGCGGCTCAACCACATGCAGTCGCTCGAGCTCGCGTTCCTCGTGGCCGAGGAGCTCGGCGCGCGCTGACCCCGCTGTGCGAAACGGTACCTCGCGAAAGCGTCTTCTGCGAGAGCGTCTGGTAGCCGAGAGCGCCTCGTTACCGCGAGTAACGGGTTCGCGGATCAGGAGCAGCGGAATGGATAGGGCGTGTCGCGGGCCCACACCGCGGCGTGTCTCGCACAACTCCTGATCCGCGAACAGATCGCCGCACCGTGCGCGGGTTTGCCAGCCATGCGGCGAAACGTTCGACAGCATGGCTGACAATCGGGCGCGTGGTCCGCGAAGACCTTCCCCGCACCGGATGGATCCCGAATCCGGACTCGGCTAGCCCGAGAAAACC
>ENA-OFCI01001250-OFCI01001250.1-metagenomes-genome-assembly--contig:-NODE-1250-length-11833-cov-4.875955_pt1 | contig 11833 bp, 14 predicted proteins | sample MGYA00153391_OFCI01 | MGnify analysis MGYA00153391
ATTGCACGATGTCGCTCGCAGGCCGCTATCGCAAGCCTGGATCCAAGCACCATGGACGGTCCATGTCGTTCCGTTGCTGGAAAGGGTGCCCGCTGCGCGTTCGTGTTGGATTTAGCTTAGCCTATTGCGGTCGCAAGTTGCTACAGCTTTTCTTCGACAGTGGCGATGAAGTCTCGAACGCACTCCCGCAGATCGTGTTCTGCCGATGCCGCTTGTTCTGACTCTCCGGCACCCAACCCGCCGACGACAGGCCAGTAGGTCGCGAGCATCGCGTGCAACTCACCCTTGGCGCGCTGCCAAGACATCGCGTGCATTGTCAGCACTTCCGGCGATTCCATTTATCTGCTCCCGCAAAAAGATTGATTTGTTTCTAGCCGAAATTATTAGACGCGTATCGTTTTCGGCGTTAGTGGCAGCCGCTATATAGTCATCGCGGTGTCGGTGCGCGCTGCTTTTGTTGGCGGCATATAAGTGGAATATGCATATGTAGAGACTGCGGGTGCAACCGCCGCCGTCAGCGAATGTTCCCACGTAGATGCATGAGGCGAACTGCAAATCGGCCGACCCATGTGCATCGTGACAAAACATGGTGGCTGCGGTTGTCCATCAAGCGAGAGCGATCGGCAAGGCATTGGCTCGTCAACGTTGTCTAAAAAGGAATGTCCGCGCGGCATCTCAATGTATGCGGCAGAACAGTGCGAAGCTCGACTACGTGAACTATTTTTTTCGGGTCGCTGGAGCCATTTATGGAGCGTCGGCATCTGAGCCACAGTGCGGATTGTCATCTTGTCCGGGAAGTGCCGAAGGGTGTACCGCAGGTCGCTACGTGTCCTCGCGGATCCATGCGCGCTGAGTCTTAGCAAGCCGGCGTCGTGCCGAAGCTCCGATTCGGTCGCCATTGCGTCAATGTCCTCTGGGCCTTGCCGGTGATCTTTTACGGTTACCAAGTGCCGATCTGACAGCCGTGCGTGACGCCATTGGGGCAACGCGCCTACGCGCTTCGCGTCAGCGCTTTTCCGGAGTGCACAACGATCGCTGGCTCTCCCGGGTGATGGTCGTGCTGCGTGATCGAGTACATGGTGTTGTCGGCGTTGGTGCCCCTTTCGTGGACGCCTTTCACAGTGCCGTGGCCAATGGCGCTGCGATAGTGCCACGTAACTTTTGTGCCTACTGGAATTGTCTCGAACGTAGCATTCATGAGGTTCCTCCTGCTTCTATGAAATTCTTGCATCCACCCGAAAACCATTTTTAGATCACAACCAAATATCTTCCGACCGGTTTTTGCCGCGTCCATGATTTGACGGCAAAAGCGATCTTGAAAACTTGATTCTTTGCTGCGCGCTATTCGCGGGCGCACGACGTTCCGAGCGCGTTTCGGCTTCCCGCTGAAACTTTCCTGCTGTCGCTCCGCCCCTCGCGCGAGACCGCCCTACGGCATGGCGATTGGGTACGTGATTTCCTCGCCCCGAACCTGGGCAAAGGGCGTCAGCTTGTGTGCCTGCAGGCGTTTCGGGCTGACGATCTCGCAGACGGCGACACCACGCACGAGCAACGCGTCGGCGACCAGCGAGCGGTGGCAGCGCCACGGCACCGCTTCGGCGCACATCAGGGCGACGCGCTCGGCGTGCGCCAGCTCCATGACGCTCGCCAGGTTCGCCGCGAAATCCGTGGTCTGCATGTAGTCGGCATATCCCCGGAACGACAGGTTGCGCCAGCCCATGTTGACAGAGTCCGCCGTCGTCGGCCGAAAGCCGCCCAGGCCGCTTGCATGCACATAGCCGATGTTCGCGGCGACAAGCGAAACGGGCAACACATCTTCGTTGAACTGCGGGTTGTGGCGCGAGCGCGGCACGGTGCGTACGTCGATCAATTGCGTAACGCCATGGCTCGCGAGGAGTTCGATGAACACCTCGATCGGCCGGGTCGAGTGGCCGACCGTTAGCACCTTGCAACGGCTTTCATCAGCGCACGGCATCGCGCCGGTCGAAGCGGCGGGGCACGACGACGCCGAGGTCCGAGCCGTCTCTCGCCGCCGCGGCGCCTCAGCTGGCGGCGACAAGCTTGCGGACGCTGTGCTGCAACACGGGCAGAAGTTCATCGTTGAACCACGGATTGGCCATGAACCAGGCGACGTTACGCGGCGAAGGATGCGGCAGCGGGATGATGTCGGGGGCGTGCGCGCGCCAGGCGCGCGTCGTCGCTGTCACCGACGCATGCCCCTTGCCGCGCAGGAAATGGGTTTGCGCATACTGTCCAACGAGCAGGGTGAGCTCAATGTGCGGCAATTCGGCGAGCAATCGGTCGAGCCACAGCTCAGCGCATTCGCGTCGTGGCGGCAGGTCCCCGCTCGCGGCGCGCCCAGGGTAGCAATAACCCATCGGCAAGATCGCTATTTGCGCCTTGTCATAGAAGGTCGCGGGACCGATTCCCATCCAGTCGCGTAGACGCTCCCCGCTGCGGTCGTGCCACGGCACGCCGCTCGCGTGCACCTTCGCACCCGGTGCCTGACCGACGATGAGAATGCGCGCCGACGCGCCCGCCTGTAACACCGGGCGCGGCCCGAGCGGCAGATGCGCATCGCAGGCGCGGCACGCACGCACGGTAGTCAACAGGCTCTCCAGCGTTCCATGCCGCTTGACAGGCGACGCCTTGACGATCTCGTTCGAGTGCGATTTCACAAATGACCGATGGCTGACTAGGGTTGCAGGTACGGCGTCCCGCAAGGGTGCACGTGTGAACGCCGGCAGAGGCCGTCATCCTCGACAGTGGAGCGTCGAACTTGGTTCCATAACTATCTCATGTCGCGCGAAAAAACCTTGCGCACGTCTGCGGCATTGCTTGCCCTGGGTCGAGGTCGAATGCACTCTGAGAACCGCGATGAACAGCAGCACCACCTGATTGGCAGATCGACAGGGAGACGGGGCAGATGTCGACAACGCACGCGACCTCGATTACCTGCGAAAGCACCCATGACACCGCCTCCAGATCCAACTGCCACGGACCTGGCAGACCATCCTGCGGACCCGGGCCTCGGCACGTCCCTGCTCCAGCGTCACAGCCGGCTCATCGATTGGCCCGCGCTATATTTTTCTCAACCTGATGCGTATTCAGATGCCCGTCGGTGCGCTGACGTCGATCGGCCATCGGATCAGTGGCGTCGTCCTCGCGGCGAGTGTTCCTGGGGCCGTCTACCTGCTCGGAATGTCGCTGCGCAACGCAGGCGGTTTTGATCAAGTGATGGCGGTCTTCGCGCAGTTCCCGGTCAAGGCGCTGGCGGTGATCGTCGTCTGGGCGCTCGCGCAGCACAGCCTCTCCGGCGTGCGCCATCTGCCAAGCGATTTCGACACAGGTTCGCCGATGCGGGTGGCGCGTCGCAGCCCCTGGTTCGTGAATCCGGCCGGCGTTGCCGTAGCGGTACTGGCGGCTGGAGTCATGTGGTGAGAGTCCGGTTCACGGGCCTGCAGGTCTGGTGGGTGCAACGCGTGAGCGCGGTCTACATGCTGCTCTTCGTCATTTTCCTGCTCTGTTCTTCATCCGCTGCCGGGCTTTCCGATGTTCGCGATCTCATCGTCGACAAGACGCAGTTCTTCAAGCAGTACCACTCGATCGAGCCGTATCTGGTCAATCGTGAACCGCCGCCTGAAAGAGAGTGCCTGCAATCGCCGGCCGAGAGCGACAAGCTGAATGGCGCGTATACCTGCATCCTGTGCGACTGCTGCATTGGTCAATGCCCGTCGTACTGGTAGATCCCGGATAAATTCGTCGGTCCGGCAGGCCTGATACAGGCGCATCGTTTCATCTCCGACAGCCTTGACCGTGCGACAACGGAACGGCTCGACGACTTGAACAATGATCCCCACCGACTGTTCCGCTGCCGCACCATCGTGAATTGCGCGGAAGTTTGTCCCAAGGGACTGGAGCCCTTTCAGGCAATCGAGTGCATCCGGTTGAAGATCGCGGGAGTCAACGACCACATCGGCGGCCTCGATGTCCATTAACCGATCTGTCCGAGATAGAAGATTTTGGCAGTTCAATCTTGTCGACTTCGCAAAATGCAGGATCTGTGGTCAATTGGTTCAGCTCGCGTTGAAAGCCGCGCCGTCGGGCTGCGGCGGCCAGTTGGCAACGCTCTGCGGTTGCCCCACTCCCGGTACCGGTCGGTCGCGAACGGCTGCTATTGGCCGTGACTACACATTTGCAGACCACGCCGACCGCAGACGTTAGGAAATTACGCAATCAACCCGAATGCCTGTTGTCTGGCCCGGCTGCAAATTGGTAGTCCCGGTCAAAAGCGGGCGCTGCCGAAGGGCAGCTTCGGGCAGGCCTGAAATCGGCTGTGGAAATCAGAAGCCCCGCCCTGCGCAGGTGTTCCAACGCACCTCAATCGGTAGACCTCGAAGTGGCCTGCTTACGAAGAGCGCTGTGGTGAAGCGGGCGCCTACAAAAGAAAGGGCCGGCCCGTGACGGGTGTCGTGGCGACCGCCATCTCCTGCTTGGCCATGATGCCGGCTTCCCAAGCCAGCCGTCCTCCCTCGATGGCCAAGCGGAAGGCGCGGGCCATGGTGACAGGGTCGTGGGCGAGTGCCACGGCGGAGTTGACCAGCACGGCGTCGTAGCCCAATTCCATCGCCTGCACCGCGTCGCGTGGCGAACCGATGCCCGCGTCGACGATGAGTGGCACGCCGGGCAGTCGCGCGCGCAGGGTGCGCAGGGCCGACGGGTTCAGCAAGCCCTGACCCGAGCCGATGGGCGCGCCCCACGGCATCAGGATGCGGCAGCCCGCATCGAGCAGGCGGTTGCAGGTGACGAGGTCGTCCGTGCAGTAGGGAAAGACCTCGAAGCCGTCGGCTGCCAGTTCGCGTGCGGCCACGACCAGCTCCCACGGGTCGGGCTGCAGCGTGTACTCGTCGCCCACGACCTCGAGCTTGATCCAGTGTGTGCCGAACATCTCGCGCGCCATGCGCGCCAGCGTGACGGCCTCGCGCGCGCTGCCGCATCCGGCGGTGTTGGGCAGCAGGTGGGCGCCCGACTCGCGGATGTGGCGGTAGAACTCGCCCGCTTCACCGCCGCTGGCGATCTGCCGCCGCAGGCTGACGGTGATGACCTGGGTGCCGGCCGATTCGATGGCGCTGCGCAGCACCGACGGCGACGGGTAGCCGGCGGTGCCGAGGAAGAAGCGGCTTTGAAGCTCGACGCCCGCGATGGCAAGGTTCATGGTGTCATCCCCCGGTGATGGGTTGGAAGGTGGTGACCGCGTCGCCCTGCTGCAGGCTGCAGGCCTGGCGCTGCGCGCGCGGCACGAAGTTGGCGTTGACAGCGGTGGCCAGCGCGGCCGGTGTCTGGCCCAGCGACTCGACCAGCGCGGCCAGGGTGGTGCCGGCCTCGAGCTGGTGCGTTTTCCCGTTGAGGCGGATCTCGATCATCAAAGGGTCTCCTGGCGGGTGTCGTCCGGGCGGGGAAAACCGCTGCCGAAAGCGGTCTCCAGCGCGGTCTCGACGAGCCCGGGCGCGATCAGCCAGCCGTGGCGGAACAGGCCATTGATGCGCACCAGGCCAGGTTGCACCTCGATGCACGGCAGGTTGTCGGGCAGCGCCGGGCGCAGGTTGGTTTCGCTGTGCACGATGCGCGCTTCGGCGAGCGCGGGCACGATGCTGTGCGCTGCCGCCAGCAGCTCGACGGTGCTGCGCAGCGAGATCGGCGAGCGGTCTTCGCTTTCGATCTCGCTGGCGCCGACGATGACGATGTCAGGCGCCCGAGGCACCAGGTAGACACGGTGGCGGGCGTGCAGCAGGCGCACAGGCCGGCACAGGCCCAGGCCCGGCGCCTGCAGCCAGAAGATCTCGCCGCGCACGCCGCGCACCGGCAGTTGTGGACGGGCGCCGACGCCGCGCACGTCGAAGACCCAGTCGAAGGCGGTCGGGCCACGGGGCAGCAGCAGCCGTCCTGGCTCGACCGCGGCCACCGAGGAGCCCCAGTGCCAGTCGACGCCGGGCCGGCCGGCGGCCAGGGCGGCCATCGCCTGCACGGTGTGGATTCGGCCCTCGCCGGGCAGCAGCCATGCGTGCAGGCCGCTGCGCAGCGCGGGTTCCAGCCGCGCCAGCTCGGCGGGCGTGGTCGGCTGTGCCGCATGGCCCGGCGGGGCCTTGTGCGCCAGCACGTCCAGCACGCGCCGCGCCGCGCCGGCGTCTTCGCGGTGCGCGACCAGCAAGCTGCCGTCGCAGCGGAATTCCACCGGCGCAGGCAGCGCGGCCAGGATCTGCGGCCACAGGTCGATGGAGCGCAGTCCCCAGTGGAAGACCCGCTCGTCGGCAGACTCCAGCTCGGCCAACGGACTGAGCATGCCGGCGGCGGTCCAGCCTGCGGCGCCACGCGCCTCGGGGCCCGCGGCCGGGTCATGCACCTCGACCCTGTGGCCGGCGCGTGAGAGAGTGAACGCCAGCAGCCTGCCCAGCAGCCCGGCACCGGCAATGCCGATGCGCAGCGGTCGCATCGCCAGCGCCGTCATGACGCGCTGTCCAGCGTGGGGTGCAGCGTGGGGTCCGGCGGGTCTGTCCGGGCCATTGCGTCTTGCCGGCCCTGATCAAAGGCCTGCTGCAGCGCGGCCACGGTGAGCCGCGGGTCGCTGCCCAGGCCCCGCAGGACACAGACGCCCGACGCGCCGGCCGCCGCAGTCTGGCGCACCTGCTCGGGTGTCAGGATGCCGCCGATGGCCACCACGGGCGCGTCAGCGACACGGCACCACCACGCCAGGTTGTCCAGGCCCTGGGGTCGCCAGGGCATGTCCTTGGTGGTCGTCGGCCAGACCGGACCGCAGGCGATGTACTGCGGCGCCAAGCCCCGCGCCCGGCACAGCTCCCAGACGGCGTGCGAACTGACGCCCAGGCCGAGGCCGCTGGCGCGGAACTCGGCTTGACCACGCTGGTCCAGCGCCAGCAGATCCTCCTGGCCCAGGTGCACGGCACGTGCGCCCAGTTCGGCAGCCAGGCGCCAGTGGTCATTGATGAACAGCCGCGCACCATGCGCGTCGGCCGCCGCCATGCTGTCGCGAACTGCGCCGCGCAACGCTTCAGTCCAGGCCGCGTCGGCGTCGGCGTCGGCGTCGGGTGGGCGTTTGACCCGCAGTTGCACGGTGCGCACACCGGCCTCCAGCACACGGCGCAGTGCGGCGGCGTTGTCGACGATGGCGTACAGGCCGAGCGGCGGGTCCACGGCGTGGCACGCCGACACGGGCGGCGTGCACCGGAAGCCTGGCTGGTCGCCCCACGACAGCCACGGCAGCTTGGGCCAGGCCAGAAGCGCGGCATCGACTGGCACGTGCCCCTGCGCCAGCTGGGCCTGCCAGGAAGCCAGCAGACTGTCGCCGTCGATGTCGCTGCCTGCTTGAGGTGCCATCCAGCCGCGGGCGTGCTCGGCATCGAGCCAGTGGGCGGGCGGGTCTTGGACCGATGCGTCTGCGGTCACCAGCACGGCCACCGCACCTCGCGCACGCAGCGCCGCGGTCAGCAGGGGCCAAGCGCCCGGCGCTGCTGCGCCCAGCAGACCGGCTTGTTGGCAGGCCTGCGCCAGAGGCACTTCGTTCGGCACTTCTCGCAGGCCGTGCAAAACGAACACGCGGGGTCCAACAGATCGATTCATCGCATCACCCTGCCACCATCCACGAACAGCACCTGACCGGTGACGAAGGCGCTCTCGGCCGAGGCCAGAAACACCACCGGGCCGGCCACGTCCTCGGGCCGTGCCAGCCGCCGCAGCGGCGTGGCGGCGGCCAGGGCCTCGCGGAAGGCGGCGCGTGTGCCAGCGCTGCCTTCGGTGGGGTGCACCAGGCCCGGTGCGACGCAGTTCACGCGCACGCCCTGCGGCCCCAGTTCAGCCGCCAGCTGGCGGCTGAATCCCACCAGCGCGGACTTGGCGGTGGCGTAGTCGGGATAGGGCACCACGGGGTCCTCAACCAGGTCACTGACGATGTTGATGATGGCTCCCTGTGCATCGCGCCGCAGGTGCGGCAGCGCCGCGCGACACAGGTGGAAAGCGGCACCCACCGCGCCTTCGAACTGGCGCTGAAAATCCAGCCAGGCCAGCGCATCGACGGGCAGGCGCTGCTCGGGGTCGAAGGCATAAGGCGGGAAGGCGTTGTTGATCAACACGTCCAGGCGGCCGAATTCGGCCACGGTGCGTTGCACCAACCCCTCGGCCGCCGCCGGCACCGTCACGTCGGCGGCCAGCGCCACCGCGTCGCCGCCCGATTCGCGACAGGCTTGCACCACCGCCTGCGCCGCTTCGTGCCGGTTCAAGTAGTTCACGGCCACGGCCGCCCCGCGCGCCGCAAAGGCCCGTGCGATAGCCGCACCGATGCCGCGCGACGCGCCGATGACGAGCACTTTCATTTCGGGCTTGTCCGCGCGTGGCCGCATGGCTCGGCAACATGGGCCCCAGGAGCCTGGGGCGTCATGGATACGAGGTCTTCCTGATAAGCCACGGCTAGCAGCGCACGTGGCCCGTCGCCGGTGCGCGCGAGCTGGTAGCCGGTGCGAAAGCGCTGCAGCTCCGACCCATCGGCGCGGTGGAGCACCCACTGCAGATGCGCGAAGGCGTGGTTCGCGCCGAGTGCGACGTGGTCGAGCAGCTCGAATTCGGCGCTCCCGAAGCTGTTGTTGCGGTACACGTCGCAGAGCGCGTGCATGTTGGCGCGAAGCGCCGCATCGTCGGCATACATGCTGACTCTTGCCATGCCTCCCTGACCATGTGAATCGGCGATGCCGCCGGGCACATGCCACGCGTCGCCGACAGCTTCACCATCGAGCCGGTTGAACGCATCGCGGTACCGCTCGAAAAACTCGGCTGTTTCCTGCAAACTCATCAGACCAACTCCAGCGCGAGCGCCGTCGCCTCGCCGCCACCGATGCAAAGCGCCGCGACGCCCTTCTTCAAGCCGCGCTTGCGCAGCGCGCCCAAAAGCGTGACGACGATGCGCGCGCCGCTCGCGCCGATCGGGTGGCCGAGGGCGACAGCGCCGCCGTTGACGTTGACGATCTCGTGCGCCAGCTTGAACTCGGCCATCGCGGCGAGCGTGACGGCGGCGAAGGCTTCGTTGACCTCCCACAGGTCGACCTCTTTGGCGTGCCAGCCCGAGCGCTTCAGCACCTTTTCGATCGCACCGACGGGCGCGGTGGTGAACCAGTTCGGCGCCTGCGCGTGCACGGCGTGCGCCCGTACTCGCGCGATCGGCGTGACGCCGAGCCTCGATGCGGTGCTCTCACGCATCATCACGAGTGCAGCGGCACCGTCTGAAATGCTCGACGACGTGGCGGCGGTGATCGTGCCGTCCTTCGTGAACGCAGGCTTGAGGCCGGGAATCTTGTCGAGCTTGGCCTTGAACGGTTGCTCGTCGAACTTGATCACGGTTTCGCCCTTTGGGCTGGTGAGCGTGACCGGCGCCATCTCCCAATCGAAGCTGCCGTCTTCGTTGGCGAGCTTGGCGCGCTGGGTGGACGAGATCGCGAACTGGTCCATCTGCTCGCGCGTGAACGCGTACTTGGCGACGCACTCTTCGGCGAACACGCCCATGGCCTTGCCGGCGCCATTGGGCAACTTCTCGTACGCGTCCTCCAAGCCGTCGATCGCCATGTGGTCGTACAGCGCGGCCATGCCGTACTTCACGCCTCTGCGCATCTGCGTGAGATGCGGCGCGTTGGTCATGCTCTCCATGCCACCGGCGACGATTGCGTCGGCGCTCTCGCTCGCCAGCATGTCGTGCGCGAACATCATCGCGCGCATGCCGGAGCCGCACATCTTCGACAACGTGACCGCGCCGACCGATTGCGGCAAGCCCGCGCCAAGCGCCGACTGGCGCGCCGGCGCTTGGCCCTGGCCGGCCATCAGGCAGTTGCCCATCAACACCTCGCTGACGGCGTCGCCGGTGATGCCGGCGCGCTCGACCGCCGCCGCGATGGCCGCGTCCACCGCCGCCCCGTCGTCGGGGTGGATCCGGCTGAACGCCTCGGAGATCTGCGGGACGAACTCGCCGGGCGCGTAGCCGAACAACGCCTGCAACCGCGCGTCCCACTCGACCCGGCCGGTCCGCAGGTCCCAGTCGAAGCTGCCGATGCCGGCCGCATCCAGGGCGTTGTCCCAGCGCTCCCGGCTGTTCTCATAGTCCGTCGACAGCGCCGCCAACTCGAGCTCGGCCATCACCGAGCCACCGAGTTGCTCCAGCAATGCCACGTCGTACGCCGTCCAGGTGTGCGGCTTCGGGTCGAACACGCACAGCGATCCCACGATCGGTCCGGCGGTCGACACGAGGGGCACGCCCAGGTAGGCACCCACGACGCCGGCAACCACGGGAGGCAGGTCGGCGACCCGATTGTCGGCTCGGGCGTCGCTGACGACCAACGGGCCGCCCGAGGCAGCCGTGACGGTGCAGAGCGAGTCGTGCAAGGCACTGCCCGCTCGCGAACCCTCGGAGATGCCGACAGCGCCTGCGACGACCTGGGTGTCGGTGAGCAGTGAGACCTGGGCAGCGGGACACGACAGCAACCGGGCGGCGAGCGTGGCCAACCGGTCCAGCGCCGGGTTGCCACCAGGCCCGGGCAGCAGCCGGAAGGCGGCATCCATCGCAGCGGTACTCAGGCTGGCGTCGGTCGGGTCACCGTCGCTCTGCGCCGGCACGAGTGGCCGCTCGCTATTCGGTGTCGGCACCCAATCAAAGCTAGTCGCCCGGGGCGGCGGCCCCTACCAGTTCAGTGCCAGGCAACTGCCGTCCGCCAGACCAGGATGTCCAGGATCCGCAGGTGGGTGAGCGGTGCACCGGCCTGCTCAGCGGTCTGTTGGAGCTGGTCGAACGCGGCGGCCTCGGCCTGAAGGTCCTCCCGCATCTGCGTGCAGAGCACTGCCATGAAGTCCTGCCAGGACCGGTCGGTCGAGCGCGGGATGACCCCCGGGGCCGTGTACGCCTCGAAGATGCGGCTGTCGTAGAGCGGCACCAGGTCGGGTCGCTTCCGGTGCAGCACCTTGCTGACGACTGAACCGCGCACCCCTCGCCCGGCGTACCGCGGCTCGTCGAGGACCCCGAACAGGCCGGCAACGCACATCACATGGTCATCGTCGGCCTCCTCGAGCGACACCTCGGGCAGCTCGGCCACGATGTCCAGGGCGGGGAGCATCTCGCGGAGCAGTCCGAAGCGGCCGGCGTCCAGATGCACACCGATCAGGGCGGGCGCGAGCAGATCCCCGTCGACCAGTGCCGGCGAGCCGTTGGTTTCCAGCCGGTCGTACGCCGGGTAGGCGTAACCGTTGCGGATGTCGACGTAGTCCAGCAGCAGGTCGTCGGGGTGCTCGACGAGCATCGTGCCGGCGCACAGCCGCATCGCATCCATCCCCGTAGCCTGCCATCTCGTTCGACCGGCGTGCTCAGGCCCCGCGGCGGCGGATCTGGTTGCCGAGCCAGACGAGCGGGTCGTACCTGCGGTCGACGACCCGTTCCTTCATCGGGATCAGGGCGTTGTCGGTGATGTGGATCTGTTCCGGGCAGACCTCGCTGCAGCACTTGGTGATGTTGCACATGCCGAGCCCAGCCTGCTCCTGCGCGAAGGCCTTGCGGTCGACGGTGTCGAGCGGGTGCATGTCGAGCTCGGCGATCCGCATCAGCAGGCGCGGCCCCGAGAACGCCGGCTTGTTCTCCTCGTGGTCGCGCACGACATGGCAGACGTCCTGACACAGGAAGCACTCGATGCACTTGCGGAACTCCTGGGACCGTTCCACATCGAGTTGTGCCATCCGGTGGTTGCCGTCGGCGTCCCGGGCCCGCGAAGCGAACGGCGGGACCTGGGCAGCCTTG
>ENA-OFCI01001252-OFCI01001252.1-metagenomes-genome-assembly--contig:-NODE-1252-length-11824-cov-4.438525_pt1 | contig 11824 bp, 12 predicted proteins | sample MGYA00153391_OFCI01 | MGnify analysis MGYA00153391
CAGCGAAGAGCTAGATGAGTTGTTCGAGATTTGCGACCGGCTGGTCGTGATCGCGCAGGGAAAAATCTCGCCGAGCGTGGCGACTTCCGAGGCCACGACCGAAATGATCGGCGAGTGGATGAGCGGCTTGTGGACCCAGACTGCCTCCAGCGAAACACACACGTCACACGAAAGCGCACATGCTCAAGCTTGAAGCCCGGCCCGACGCCTCGAAGCTGATGTCGGTGATGTCGCCCGTTCTGGCGCTGGCGATCACGGTGGTGATCGGCACCGCGCTGTTCCTGCTGATCGGCAAAGACCCGATTCGCGGCCTGCATGTGTTTTTTGTCGAACCGCTGCGCAACCTGTACGCCCTGACCGAACTGGCCGTGAAGGCCACACCGCTGATCCTGATCGCGCTCGGACTGGCGGTGTGTTTCAGGTCGAACGTCTGGAACATCGGTGCCGAAGGGCAGTTCATCATCGGTGCCATTGCCGCCGGATTCGTCGCGATGCAGGCCGACAAGGACACCGGCCGCTGGATCGTCGGCGCCGTGCTGGCAGCAGGCGTGCTGGGCGGCATGCTGTGGAGCGGCATCGTCGCGTTGCTGCGTGACAGGTTCAACGCCAACGAAATCCTTGTCAGCCTGATGCTTGTTTATGTGGCCGAGCAGGTGTTGGGCTACCTGGTCTTCGGGCCGTTGAAGGACCCGGCGGGATTCAACTTTCCGCAGACGATCACGTTCCTCAAATCGACCGCGGTGCCCAAGCTCTTCACCGGCTTTCGCGTCAACATCGGGCTGATCATCGCGCTGCTCGCGGTCGGCGCGTTTTGGGTGCTGCTGTTTCGCACCTACGCGGGCTTTCAACTTCAGGTTGGCGGGCTCGCCCCAGCGGCCGCGCGGTATGCCGGTTTTTCGTCGCGCACGGCGCTCTGGACGGCGCTGCTGCTCTCGGGCGGCATGGCCGGCCTGGCAGGCGCGCTCGAAGTCGCCGGGCCGCTCGGCCAGCTCACGCCGTACGTGCCGGCGGGCTACGGCTTCGCGGCAATCATCGTCGCGTACGTGGGCCGGCTGCACCCGGTCGGCATCATCTTCTCGGCCGTGCTGATGAGCATGTTCTACATCGGCGGCGAACTCGCGCAGTCACGCCTCGGCCTGCCGAAGTCGCTGACCGGCGTGTTCCAGGGCTTGCTGCTGTTCACGCTGCTCGCGTGCGACACGCTGATCGCGTACCGCGTTCGGTGGCAGTCAGCCCGGCCGGTGGCAAAGTCGGCGCCGATGTCGGTTGCGACGAGTGTGGCCACCACTGGAAAGGGTGTTTGAGATGGATGCCATGCTCACTCGAGTTGGCCTTCTCTCCCCAGCGGGCGAAGGGGCAGAACGAAGCGCCGCTGTGTCTGCAAAGGCGCGTTCGAGCTGGGTGCGTGGCTTCGTGGGAGGCGTCGAGGAGCGCAGGGCGTGTGGCCGCGCGCGCAGCGCGCATCGTCATCTGACTCGCCGCGTTTGTTTGAGCAGAGAGAGCGCAGCGAACGCCGCGAGTTCAGCGACGGGCCGCGCGCCCGAGCACCGCAGAGCAGTCGTCGCGCAGCGGCGACCGCCGAGGCGAAGCGACGCGCCCGGCCCGAACGCGCCTTTGCCGCCACCTCACAACGCGCGCCAAATACATAGCCGGAGCGACTGAAGACATGGACTCCATCGCACTCCTCCTCGCCGCCACCCTCAACTCCGGCACCGTGCTCGCTTTCGCCGCGCTCGGCCTGCTCATCAACGAGCGCGCCGGCATCGTCAACCTCGGCGCCGAAGGGATGATGCTGGTCGCCGCGATCGCCGGCTATGCCTGCGCCGTGCACACCGGCAGCGACACGGTGGCCTTCATCGGCGGCGCCGCGGCGGGTGCCGCGATGGCTGCAGCGTTCGGCCTGCTGGTGATCTACCTCAACACCAACCAGTACGCGACCGGCCTCGCGCTGAGCCTGTTCGGCGCCGGCTTCTCGGCTTTCGTCGGCATCACTTACACGCAGGCGAAACTGACCGAGCGGCCCAACTTTGCTATTCCCTACTTGTCGGACATTCCCTTCTTCGGCCCGGCGCTTTTCAAGCAGCACCCGATGGTCTACATCGCGATCGTGTCGACTGCAGCACTGGCGTGGTTCCTGTACCGATCGCGTGCCGGCTTGGTGCTGCGGGCCGTTGGTGAATCACCCGAATCGGCGCATGCACTCGGCTACCCGGTGCGGCGCATCCGCATGTTCGCGGTGATGGTCGGTGGCGCGCTGTGCGGCATTTCAGGCGCGTACATCTCGGTGGTGTACACGCCGCTGTGGGTCGAGGGCATGGTGGCTGGCAAAGGCTGGATCGCACTCGCGCTCACCACCTTCGGCACCTGGCGACCGGCACGTGTCTTGCTCGGTGCCTACCTGTTCGGAGGCGTGACGATGCTGCAGTTTCACCTGCAGGGCGAGGGCGTGCAGATCCCGAGCCAGTTCCTCACGATGATGCCGTACCTCGCGACCATCGTCGTGCTGGTGCTGATCTCGCGCAACGCCAATTTCATCCGCGTCAACATGCCGGCGTCGATCGGCAAACCGTTCTTTCCGGGCGGCTAGATTCGCTCACACCTTGTCACATAATCGCAGCGCTTTGCACGAACCCTGAGTCCTCAACCTGGAGACGACATGACCTTTCATTCCAAGCGTTCATTGATCAAATTGGCCGGCCTCGGCGGGGTCGCGGCAGCCGCCATGCTCGCAGGGTGCGGCAAGAAGGAAGAAGCACCCGCTGCGGCTGCTTCGGCGGCGCCGATGGCCGCTGCTTCGGCAGCCGCCAAGGCCGAACCGTTGAAGATCGCGTTCGCGTATGTCGGCCCGGTCGGCGATGGCGGTTGGACGTTTGCGCACGACAACGCGCGCAAGGCGGTCGAGAAAGAATTCGGCGACAAGGTCGTCACCAGCTTCGTCGAAAAGGTGCCCGAGGCAGCTGATGCCGAACGCGTGTTTCGCGACATGGCCGGTCAGGGCGCAAAGCTGATTTTCGGCACGACCTTCGGCTACATGGAGCCGATGCTCAAGACCGCGGCCGACCTGAAAGACGTGAAGTTCGAGCACGCCACCGGCTACAAGCAGGCCGACAACATGCGCACCTACGACTCGCGCACCTACGAAGGCGCATACATGGCCGGCGTGATTGCGGGCGGCATGAGCAAGTCCGGCACGATCGGCGTGGTCGGCTCGATCCCGATCCCCGAGGTCATCCGCAACATCAACAGCTTCACGCTCGGCGCGCAGTCGGTGAACCCGAAGATCAAGACCAAAGTGGTCTGGGTCAACGAGTGGTTCAACCCGCCGAAAGAGACCGAAGCCGCGCAGTCGTTGATGAACGGCGGCGCCGATGTGTTGATGCAAAACACCGACTCCTCTGCCGTGCTGCAAACCGCCGAGAAGGCCGGCAAGATGGCCTTCGGTTGGGACAGCGACATGACCGCTTACGCGCCCAAGGCCCACCTCGCCTCGGCCGTCATCAACTGGGCGCCGTACTACATCAAGGCCACGAAAGACGCGCTCGACGGCACCTGGAAGGGCGGTGACGCCGCCTGGTGGGGCGTCAAAGAAGGCGCAATCGACATCGTGTCGATTTCCGACAAAGTGCCGGCCGAGATCAAGACCAAGGTCGAGACCGTCAAGGCCGGTTTGAAGGACGGTAGCTTCAAGATCTGGAAGGGCCCGATCATGGGTTCCGACGGCAAAGAAGTGCTGGCCAAAGACGCGGTCGCCGACGACAAGTTTTTGGGCGGCATCAAGTTCTACGTCAAGGGCGTCGAAGGCAAGGTGCCGGGCGACGGCAAATAACCGGAAGCGCTTGCGCTTCGTATAGTCAGAGGCCACTTTGCGTGGCCTTTTTTCTTTCCGGGTCAGACACCATGATCGATTTCGACGCCATCCCCCACGACCGCCTGCCCGTGCTGCTGCGCACGATGCCCAAAGCCGAGCTGCACATCCACATCGAGGGCTCGCTCGAACCCGAGTTGATTTTTGCGCTCGCGCAGCGCAACGGCGTTGCCTTGCCGTATGCGAACGTCGAGGCTTTGCGCGCGGCCTACGCGTTCACCGACCTGCAAAGCTTTCTCGACATCTACTACGCCGGCGCCAGCGTGCTGCTCGAAGAACAAGACTTTTTCGACATGGGCCTGGCGTACTTCGAACGCGCCGCGGCCGACAACGTCGTCCACGCCGAATTGTTCTTCGATCCGCAGACCCACACCGACCGCGGTGTGCCGATCGGGACCGTGATAAACGGCCTGAGCCGCGCTTGCGAAACCGCGCAACGCGAGCTCGGCGTGAGCGGCGCTCTGATCCTGTGCTTTCTTCGCCACCTGAGCGAAGAGGCCGCGTTCGCGACGCTCGACGCGGCGATGCCTTACTTGCAAACCCCGCTGCAAACCGCGCCGCAAAGCGCGCGCAGCCGCATCGTCGGCGTCGGCCTCGACAGCAGCGAGCGCGGCAACCCGCCGGAGAAGTTCGCACGCGTGTTCGAACGCTGCCGCGAACTCGGCCTGCACCTCGTCGCGCATGCCGGTGAAGAAGGGCCGCCGGCCTACATCTGGAGCGCCCTCGATGTGCTGCAGGTCGAGCGCATCGACCACGGCGTCGCGTGCTTGGGCGACCCTGCCCTCGTGGCGCGGCTCGCGGCCGAGCGCGTGCCGCTGACGGTGTGCCCGCTGTCGAACGTCAAGCTGCGCGTCTACCCGACGATGGACCGGCACAACCTGGCCGCGCTGCTCGATGCGGGCCTCTGCGCGACCGTCAACTCCGACGACCCGGCCTACTTCGGTGGCTACATCAACCAGAACTTCATGGAAGCGTTCGCGGCGCTGCCGCAGCTGACCGCGCGGCATGCGCACCGGCTCGCGGCCAACAGCTTCGAGGCCGCGTTCGTTGATGCCGCCACCAAGGCGCGCTGGAATCAGATGCTGGACAAGGTCTTTGCCGCCGACTGAGTCTTTGATAACTATCATCGGCGCCGTCCCAACCTCTCGGGCGCCAAGTGCGCCAACCCGATGCTCGAATTACTTTCCGACCCACAGATGTGGATCGCCTTCGCCACGCTCACCGCGCTCGAGCTCGTGCTGGGCATCGACAACATCGTCTTCATCTCGATCCTGGTCGACAAGTTGCCGCCGGCGCAGCAAGCGCGGGCCCGCCGAATCGGCCTGTTCATGGCGATGTTCATGCGCATCGGGTTGCTGCTGGTGCTGTCGTGGATCGTCGGGCTCGTGGCGCCGTTGTTCACCGTGGCGGGCCAGGAAATTTCTGGGCGCGATCTGATCCTGATCGCGGGTGGCCTGTTCTTGATCTACAAAAGCACCGGTGAAATTCACCAGTCACTCGAAGGCGAAGAGGGCGTTGCCTCGAGCGCCGTGAAGGCGACCTTCACCGCCGTGATCCTGCAGATCACGGCACTGCTCACCCCGGCCATGCGCGTGGCCAAACCCGACTCCACGTTCGCGGGCTACACCCCCGTCGACGAGCTGGCAGACACCATTCACGATCTGTGGCTGCGCCCTGCCGCCCAGCTGAACGGACAGCGCCTGTGACTGATTCGCCTGCGACCCACACACGTTCGAGCGCCACCGGACCCTTGCACGACCCCGCGGCCAGGGGTTTCGCCAGCGACAACTATGCGGGCATCCATCCGGAGGTTCTCGAGGCGATCGCACGGGCGAACGGTGGACACCAGGGGGCCTACGGCGCGGACGTCTACACCCAGAACCTGCAGAGCGTCTTCCAACGGCACTTCGGTGACCAGGCCACGGCATACCCCGTCTTCAACGGGACCGGCGCCAACGTCGTCTCGCTGCAGGCGATGACCGAGCGCTGGGATGCCGTCATCTGCGCCGAGTCCGCGCACATCAACGTGGACGAGTGCGGCGCCCCCGAGCGACTCGGCGGCCTCAAGCTGCTCACCGTTCCCACGGCGCTCGGCAAGCTCACCCCCGAGCTGGTCGACCTGCAGGCGTGGGGGTGGGGCAACGAGCATCGAGCGCAGCCCAAGGTCGTATCAATCACCCAGAGCACCGAGCTGGGCACTTGTTACTCGGTGGACGAGGTCGCCGCGATCGTCAAGCACGCCCATGGGCACGACATGCTGGTGCATCTCGACGGTGCCCGGATCGCCAATGCGGCAGCGGCACTTGACGTTCCTCTGCGAGCGTTCACCACGGACCTCGGCGTTGACGTCGTCTCGTTCGGTGGCACCAAGAACGGTCTGATGATCGGGGAGTGCGTCGTCGTGATCAACCCCGAAGCCGTGCGCGGCATGGAGTTCCTTCGCAAGCTCTCGATGCAGCTAGCCTCCAAGATGCGGTTCGTGTCGGCGCAGTTCGACGCCCTGCTGTCCGGCGATCTCTGGCTGCTGAACGCGAGGCACGCCAACGCCATGGCGGCTCGGCTCGAGGCAGCGGTCCGCGGGGTCGTCGGGGTTGAGGTGCAACGCCCGGTCGAGGCCAACGCGGTGTTCGCGATCCTGCCTCCGGACGTGACCGAGCGGCTGCAGAAGCGCTACCCGTTCTATGTGTGGGACGAGTCGACCGGTGAGGTCCGCTGGATGACGTCCTTCGACACGACGGAGGCGGACGTCGACGGATTCGCCGCGGTGCTCAAGGAGGAGATGCCGACCGATCGTGCGATCTAGCCGCGAACGTTCGTGAAGTCGCAACAATCGACTCAACGAGGCCCCCGGAGCAGCAGTTTGTGCGACTTCGCGGGGGAACCTGTCGTCGTCACGCGGGATAGGCGCGCACCTCGGTAGCTTTCACCGTGGCCCAGAGCTCCTGGCCGACCCCGAGCCGGAGGTCGGCGACGGCGGTGGTGGTGACCTCCGCGGCGAGGGCGAAGGGACCGGCAAGGCTTACCCGGGCGGTCTGGCCGAACAGCTGTATGTCGCGGACGGTGACCGGCCATGTGTTGCGCGGTGAACCCTCTGGGCGGGTCAGGTAGAGCGCCACGGCAGACGGCGGGATGGTCACGCACACAGGTCCGTCGGCTGGGACCTCGGGCGCCACGACGATCGTTCCCGCGACGTCCACCCGTTGGTCGCTGACCCGTTGCCCGCGTAGGAAGTTCAGCCCGACGACCTGCGCCACATAGGGGTCGCGCGGCCGGGCGATCACCTCCTGAGGGGTCCCTTGCTGGACCAGGTGGCCGCCCTCGATAAAGACGAGGCGGTCGGCCAGCGACAGGGCGTCGAGCGGGTCGTGGGTTACCAGGATGGTGATGCCGGGAAAGACGCGCAGCCTGACGCCGAGATCGGCACGGGTCTGTGCGCGGGTTGTCGGGTCGAGCGCTGACAAAGGCTCGTCGAGCAGGAGCAGGTCCGGGTCGGTGGCGAGGGCGCGGGCCAGTGCCACGCGTTGGGCCTGGCCGGAGGAGAGCTCGCGCGGCCGGACGTCGGGGCGGTCAGCAAGCCCCAGCGCGTCGAGCTCGGCGTGGGCCCGGGCGTGGGCGTCGGACTTCGAGACGCCTCGTGACCGGGGTCCGAAACTGACGTTGTCCACGACGCTGAGATGGGGGAAGAGCAGGTGGTCGGCCAGGACGAGCCCTGTCCGGCGCTGCTCGGGTGCGAGCCAGACCTTGTCGGCTGGGCTGTCCCACAGGCAGCCGGCTACGCGAACGTGCCCTCTTTGCAAGCGGATCAGACCAGCAAGAGCGTGCAGGAGGGTGGTCTTTCCCGAGCCGTTGGGCCCGAGGATCGCCACGATCTGGCCTGGCCCCGCGTTGAGCTCGACGTCAAGATCCAACAGCCCCCGGGTCAGCCGGACATCGGCCCGGAGACTCATCAGCTTTGTCTGGAGACTCACCGCATCCACCGTCCGCGCAGGGCGCCGAGGATGACCACGCTGATCAGCAGCATGACCAGACTCAGGGCGATGGCAGCCTGAGGGTCGCCGCTCTCCAGAAGGAAATAGACCGCGAGCGGTGCGGTCTGGGTGCGGCCGGGAAAGCTGCCCGCGAAGGTGATGGTGGCGCCGAACTCTCCCAGGGCCCGGGCCCAGGCGAGCGCCGCGCCACTGGCGATACCTGGAGCCACCATGGGCACGACGACTGTTCGGAAGGTTCGCCACGGTGAGGCTCCCAGGGTGGCTGCGAGTCCGTCATACCTGGGGTCCAGTCCGCGCATCGACCCTTCAACGGCAAGCACATAGAAAGGTAGTGCGACGAACACCTCGGCGAAGACGACGGCCACCGTGGTGAACGGTATGGACCATCCCGCCACATGGAAGAGCACGGTGCCCACCACGCCTTCGCGGCCGTAGGCCATCAGCAGCGCTACGCCGCCGACGACCGGCGGCAGGACCAGGGGGACCGTCACCAGTGCTCGCAGCCATGGCGTTGCGCGGTGGGTCGACCGGGCCAGCATCCATGCGAGCGGGGTGCCGAGCAGCATGCAGATGGCGAGGGTCGAGCTCGTGGTCAACAGCGAGAGACGTAGTGCCGGAATCACGATGGGGCTGGCCAGGTGGGCAGGTATCCCGACCCAGTCAACCTTGACCAGCAGTGCGGCCAGGGGCACGAGCAGGAAGGCGATGGCCACCCACGCCGGTATGACGAGGCCGGCCCGCGCCCAGCGGATACTTCTCACGGTGTCAGGAAGCCGCTGTCACGCAAGCGTTTTTGTCCATGATCGGACAAGATGTAGGCCATGAGAGCGAGTGTTGTCGGGTCGTCGGTGAGCCGGATCAACGGGTAGTCGAGCGTCTGGTTGACCGACGCCGGGATCGGCACGCCGTGGACCTGAGCGCCGGCCGAGAGCACGTCGCTGTGATAGACGATCGCGGCGTCGGCCTCGCCGAGCCGGACCTTGGTGAGGGTGGCCTTCACATCCGTCTCGTAGGACACCACGTGGGCCACGACGCCGGCAGCCGACAGGGCTGTGGCGGCCGCCCTGCCGCAGGGCACGGTGGCTGCGCACAGGACCACCTTGAGGTTGGGTCGCGACAGGTCTGCGATGGCATTGACCTTTCCCGGGTTGTCCGGGGGGGTGGCGATCTCGAGGGTGTTGCTGGCCAGCGACGGGGTGTTGCCGATGATCAGGCTCTTCTTCAGGGGGCCGGCCGCGGCCTTGCCCGCCAGAGCGATCAGGTCCGCCGGGGCGCCCTGGTTGACCTGGCTCACCACCGTCGAGCTGGCCGCGAAGCTCACCTGGACGTCGGTCCCCGGGTGGCTGGACTCGAAGTCCTTGGCAATGGCCGTCATCGGCTCGGTCAACGACGACGCGGCAAGAACGACAACGGTATGCCGGGTCGGCACGTTCCCCGGCGCCCCTCCTGCGGCGCCGCATCCTGCGACGCCGACGACCCCGGCGATGGCCAGCGCGGGTGTGAGCGCGGCGACGGTGGCTGAGGTCAGACGTGCGCGGACCCGGCCCAGTACCCGCCTCACGTGGGGATACCCATCACCACATGGGTCGACTTGATCGACGCGATCGCCACCACACCCACGTCCAGCCCCAGCTCGTCGACCGCCTCACGGGACATCAGCGACACGATGCGGAACGGGCCGGCCTGCATCTCGACCTGCGCCATCACGGTGTCTTTGACGACCCGGGTCACGATGCCGCGCATCCGGTTTCGGGCTGACTCCTCGTTCACTGCGCCAACAGGGGCGGGGTTGGCGATCTCGCGGGCCACCGCGGCCAGGTCCTTGCCGCTGACGGTCAACCGTCCTGCGCCGTCCCTTGCCGTGTCCAGACGGCCTGAGTCGGCCATTCGCCGTACCGTGTCGTCGGACACACCGAGCAGCTCAGCGGCATCAGAGATTCGCAGTTGCGGCATGCAATGAAGTCTAGTTCCGCAAATGCGTCCTGAACAGGAAGTCGCCGATGTTGACACACGCCATAGCCACCTCACTGGTCTTGGCACCACGATCTGGCAGAGCAGGTTCGGCTTCCAGATCCCCGCGACGGAGAAGATCCTGCGGACCCTTGGGGGTCTATCTCGGCCTGGCCATCATCATGCGTCTGGCCGGCAAACGACAGCTGGCCCAGCTCAACTCCTTCGACCTCATCGTCATGCTGCCGTTGAGCAGAGTGGTGCAGAACGCCGTGATCGGGTGGGACCATCTCGGTCGAGCTCTCCGGCGAGGCAGAGAACGCGACCTACGGCGAGCTGCGTCAGGCCGTCCTCGACCTCCAGGCCCATCTCGACGAGCGGCTCTCAGTCCTCGAGCGGCGTGACCTTGGGGCGTTTGGCGGAGATGGTGTCCCCGGATGACTGGCCGCGCAGCCGGCGCCGCACCCACGGTCCGACATACTCCCGTGCCCACTGCGCATTTGCTCGAGCCGCTTCAGCCCGGGAGATCGGCGGAGCGGGCGGCAGGGGAATGGCCCAGCCGGCGTCCTCAGCGCTGAATCCCAGTGCGCTGAAAGCATTCAGCGCGACTCGTCGATGACCCTCTGACGTCAGGTGGATCCGGTCCTGGGCCCATAACCGCCAGTCGCGCAGCGCGCCCATGCCCCACAGGTCGATGACGTATGCGTCGTGGCGGCGGGCGATCGACCAGATGTGGGCTGTATAGGTCGCTGCCCGTCCCCGACTTGCCCTGATCAGCGGCGCGTCACGAGGGTCCGTGGGGGTCGCCATCAGGACGTCGGCGCCGCCGGCACGCAGCCGGGCCACCGCCTCCTCGAGCCGGGCGGCCAGAGCATCGATGTCAGCCTTGGGTCGCAAGATGTCGTTGCCGCCGCCGACGATGCTGACCAGGTCTGGCCTCAGGGCAAGGGCGTTCTCGGCCTGCCGGCCGGCGATGTCGGCCAGGAGCCGACCGCGCACCGCCAGGTTGGCATAGCCGAAGTTCTGGTTGTCCTTGCTGGCCATCGGCGCCAGGTGTGCGGCAAGGCGATCCGCCCAGCCGACATACCTGTTGGCGCGCTCGGGATCGGCGTCGCTCATGCCCTCGGTGAAGGAGTCCCCGATCGCCACATAGCGCGTGAAGATCCGCGGCTCGCCGCTCGGTCGGCTCATGGCAGGCTCCAGTCGATGGGGTCGGCGCCCTGTCGGCGCAGCAGGTCGTTGGCGCGGCTGAAAGGCCGGGAACCGAAGAATCCTCCGCGTGCAGACAGTGGGGAAGGGTGCGCGCTCTTGAGGCACGGAACCTCCCCGAGGGCGGGCTCGAGGCCCTGAGCGTCGCGTCCCCACAAGATGGCCACAAGAGGTCCGCCCCGCTTGGCAAGGGCTGAGATCGCCTGCGCCGTAACGATTTCCCAACCCAGGCCCCGGTGACTCGCCGCGGCACCGGGCCTCACCGTCAGCACCCGGTTCAACAGCATCACCCCCCGATCCGCCCAGGGAGAGAGGTCTCCGTTTCTGGGTCGGGGCAAGGCAAGGTCGGTCTCCAGCTCTTGGTAGATGTTCTGCAGGCTGCGCGGCACCGGGCGGACGTCCGGCGCGACCGAGAAGCTGAGGCCCACCGGGTGACCGGGCGTCGGGTAGGGGTCCTGGCCGACGACGAGGACCCGCACCTCTTCGAAGGGCCGACCGAAGGCGCGCAGCACATGGCGGCCCTCGGGGAGGTAGCCGCGGCCGAAGGCGAGCTCTTCCCTCAGGAAGGCGCCCATTTCGGCGATGGCGTCACGAACCGGCTCCAGGGCCGGGACCCAGGAGGGGTGGACGAACTCCTCGAGGGGGCGTGCGGGCATACAACCCAACGTACTCGGGGTGTCTGGAGTCTGGTGCTGCTGGGGTCTCGCTGCCCGGGGAGGAGACGCCGCCGCCCAGGGTGGTGAGGGCATTGGTCAGGCGGCGGCGCCCACTTAGGGTCGATCCCCGGTCACGTGATCGAGCACCGATGTGA
>ENA-OFCI01001253-OFCI01001253.1-metagenomes-genome-assembly--contig:-NODE-1253-length-11812-cov-4.862210_pt1 | contig 11812 bp, 14 predicted proteins | sample MGYA00153391_OFCI01 | MGnify analysis MGYA00153391
GGCGATCGCAGTAAACCCTGAGACCGCGCGTGTTTCGATCTTGGTCTTTCCAGAAAGCGATAGCGACTTGCCGAATAAAGACCATTCCCCCGCCTGCGCAATGTCAGTGGAAAGAAATGCCAAGCCGCAGGCGACGGCCCCGATTGCAGCAGTGAACTTGGTGATGCGCATATTCTTGCCCCCGTAGTAGTTTGTTAGCGTCAGAACAGCTTAGCGCGGACCTGATGATGCGTCACTAGCGGGGCGACGAAACGCAGAAACGGCAGGCCGGAACGTGACCGCAAAAATGGCCATATCATTTGGCATATTTCGCCTCAACTCCAGCACCGGTGCGGCTTGACAGCTATTTTTGCCTGTTGATGCGCACCACTGCTGATGTTTTAACGCAGCTTAAATCCGCATTCCCTGAAACAGGCGCGCATGTTGTTGCACAATGCGCGCGGTGGTTTCCATATCGGGCTCAAGGTGGGTTGCGTTGCGCTCAAAAGTGCCGCCGAGCAGGATACCGTCCGCACGTGGAAACATATAGAGCAGGCCTTCACCGCTGCCATGGGTGCAGTAGTCGACGCGCTCGTCTGCCGCCATAAATACCAGTTGACCGCGCACCGGAATAAGCTCGTCGTCATCGAATAACTCTCGCGCACCCAGACCCGTACAGTTAAAAATAACCGGCTCTTCTAGCGCCAGCACTTCAGAGACATCGGCCATGTTGCGCACCACGATGTTGGCGAAGAACAGCAGCGAGCAGATCACCGCGACACCGATGAGGATGTTCTTCGCCGGCAGCACGGAGTTGATGTCGGTGTAGGAGGCCCCCTGCACGACGCCGCGGTTCGAGAACGCCAGGCCGAAGCGGTCGAAGTAGTAGGCGACTGCCTTGAGGAGCACGATGACGCCGACCAGCACGGACAGGTGTGCGCGTGCCGCCGGGCTGACCTTCTCGCCCACGGTCTGCAGCCGTAGTCCGCCGAACAGGTAGTGCGTGGCCGCCGCAGCGAGCACGCTGAGGATGATCGCGGTGAGCAGAAACCCCAGGACGAACCGCTGGAACGGGTACGTCATCGCGTAGTACGAGACGTCGCGCTTGAACTGCGGGTCGATGACACCGAAGTCGGTGCGGTTGCGCCACAGCAGCCAGGTCTGCCAACGGCCGGCGGCCGACAGGCCGGCGAACAGGCCGAACACGCTGGAGACGAGCAGCAGCACCGGGACCAGGTAGGGCTCGACGCCGACCCGGTACCGCTCGAGGTTCTGCTGCTCCAGGCTCATCGGCCGGAACGGCGGCCGCACCCGGTACGCCACGGTGATGTTGGCTCCGACGAGCGTGGCCATCAGGAGGCCGAAGCCCACGAACAGCAGCAGCTTGGTCGTCAGAACCGTCGTGAACACGGTGCTCGCGTTGACGTTGCGGAACCACAGCAGGTCGGTGTAGAGCGAAATGCCGACACCGCCCAGCACCAGCACCGCCACGACGCCGATCAGCGCGGGTGCAAGAAGGCGGGGACGGGCAGGCAGCCCCGCCCGGGAGATGCGGACGGCCACGCGGCTCACTCTCTCCAAGCCGGGCGCTCGATGCCCCCGGTCACTACCCGCCCAACCCTGCCACAGCCGGGCCGGTTCCCCCTGCGGGACACTGCACGCCATGAGCGCTCTGCAGTCAGTGGTCGGCGAGGTCGAGTCGCATGTGGCGGAGGCCGGCTGGGACCAGCCACCGCAGCTGTTCGCGCTGGTGGACACCGAGCAGCTGCTGCGGGCCGAACCGCAGCTCGCCACGACCATGGGCATCATCCCCGGACAGCCCGGCTCGTTGACGCCGGTGGCCCAGGAGGCGCTCACTGACGCGCCGCTGGACGAGGCGCTGGCGCGCGTCGTGTTCGGCGACGCCGTGCTCGGCGTCGTCCTCGCGCACGAGGTGCTGGTGCTGCCGCCGTCGGTCGAGGCGGCGCTGGAGGAGCTGGATGCCGAGCGGGCGGCCGCGCACCCCGACGCCCGGGAGGTACGGATGGTCGTCGGCGTCGTACGCGACGGGACTCGCGCCGCGGTGCTGCGGTTGCGGGCGACCGGCGACGGACTGGACGAGCGGGTCACCGGGGCCGACCTCGCACCGGCGCTGGCCGACGCGCTGCTCGCGACCCTCGGCGACTGACCGGCTGCCCCGACGGGCGGGCCTGTCAGGAGCAGCCGGTCGGGGTGCCCCCGCTGCGCTCCAGGTCCAGTGCTCGGCGGGCCTCGTCCAATGACGACACCTTGATCAGTTGCAGGCCGTCGGGGCGGTTGGCCGCCGCGTCGGCGCAGTTGGCGGCCGGCACCAGAAACACTGTCGCGCCCTTGCCGCGGGCCCCCCGCAGCTTCTGCTGGATGCCGCCGATGGGCTGCACGACGCCGTCGGGGGTGATCTCGCCGGTGCCGGCGATGTACGCCCCGCCCGTGAGCGAGCCGGGTTCGAGCTTGTCGACGATGCCCAGCGCGAACATCAGCCCGGCGCTCGGGCCACCGACATCCTTGAGCGCGATCTTCACCGTGAACGGGTAGCTGACGCCGGTCGCAATCCCGATCAACGGCCGGGGCGGGGAGTCGGTCGACGCCGTCGTGACGAGGGCCGCCTCGGCGCTCAGCCCGGCCCGCCGGTAGCCGATCCGGACGCTCGCGCCGGGTGCCCGGTCGCCGATCATCGTACGCAACTGCGCGGGTCCGGTGACGGCGCGGCCGTCCACGCTGGTCAGGACGTCGTCCTTGCGCAGCACGCCGACCGCCGGCGAGGTCGCCGAGACGTCGGCGACGGTGACCTCGATCGGGATGCCGAGCGCTGACAGCGCTGCCGTGGTCGCCGCGTCCTGCGACTGCACCATCTGCCGGGTGTTCTCCGCCTCGACCTGCGCGTCGCTCTGCCCCGGCGGGAACACCAGCTCACGCGGTACGACGGCCTCGTCACGGCGTACCCAGCCGACCAGCGCCTCGGCGAGGGAGAGGTCCGAGCGCACCCCCACCGTGGTGAGGTCCAGGTGCCCGGTGTCGGGGAAGCTCTGGCGGCCCCGGATATCGATGACCGGCGCCCCCTCGCTGTCGCCGAGGGTGTTGAACGTCGGGCCGGGCCCCAGTGCGACGTACGGCACCCGGGCGACGAGCGTGCCGACCAGCAGGCCCACGGCGAGGAACGTCGACAGCAGCAGGGACAGGGTGCGCCGGGACACGGCGCTCACGCTAGTGGGAGTCGAGGGCGCCGGCCGGGTCCAGGCTGGTCTCAGGGTGTGCCGACCCACTCCTCGTCGCCCTCGAGGAACACCTGACGCTTCCAGACCGGCACGGTGGCCTTCAGGTCGTCGATGAGCCGCCGGGCCGCTTCGAAGGCCTGCCCGCGGTGCGGCGCGGAGGCCGCCACGACGACCGCGATGTCGCCGACGGCGAGCAGGCCGGTGCGGTGGACGGCGGCCAGACCCAGGACGGGCAGGTCATCGGCGACAGCCTGCGCGACCCGCTCGAGAGCCGCCGCGGCGTCGGGATGGGCGACGTACTCCAGCTCGCGTACGTCGCGACCGCCATCGCTGTCCCGCACGAAACCGGTGAAGGACACGACTCCGCCGGCGCCGAGGTCCTCGACTGCGGCCAGCACCTCCTGGACCGACAGCGGCTGGTTGCGCAGTTCCAGCAGGCGCAGGACAGGACGCGTCACAGTCGCAGACTAGGTGGCGCGGGCTCGGCGCTAGCGTGGCGGGCATGTGCAGCGCAGGTCGTCCATGACCCGGCCGCCGTTCGGGTTCGGCCCGTCCGACCGTGACGACGAACCCGGGGGCTCCGACCCGTTCGGCCTGGGTGGTCTGCTGGGCGGAGGCGACGTGTTCGCCACCCTCGGCAAGCTGATGTCCTGGACCGGCGGGCCGGTCAACTGGGACCTTGCGACGCAGGTCGCCGAGAGCGCCGCCCGCGAGGGCGACCGGCCGGTGACCGACCAGGAGCGCCAGGATGTCGTCGAGGCCTGCCGGCTGGCCGACCTGTGGCTTGACCCCGTGACGTCGCTGCCCGCCGGGGGCGCAGAGGCGCGGGCGTGGACCCGCACCGGGTGGCTGACCTCGACGCTGCCCGCCTGGCGCCAGCTGGTGGACCCGGTGGCGGCGCGAGTCGTGGCCGCGATGGGTGGCGCCCTCGAGCAGGGCCTGTCCGACGGCGTACTCGGCGACGGCATCGGCGAGGGGGGCCTGCCGCCAGAGGTCACCGCAGCGCTGCCGCCGGAGCTGGCCACGATGCTGGGCGGCATGTCGGCGGGTGACCTCGGGGGCGCCATGCGCGGGGTGATGGGACAGGTCGGCGGCCTGGTGTTCGGGGCGCAGATCGGACAGGCCCTCGGGGCCCTCGCGGGCGAGGTGCTCGGCGCCACCGACATCGGCCTGCCACTGGGCGACGCGGGCCGGGCGGCCCTGCTGCCGGCCAACGTGGCCGCGTTCGGCGACGGGCTCGAGGTGCCGCTGGAGGAGGTGCGGCTGTACGTGGCGCTGCGTGAGTCGGCCCACCAGCGGTTGTTCGCGCATGTGCCGTGGCTGCGGGCGCACCTGTACGACGCCGTCGACGCCTATGCACGCGGCATCGAGGTCGACCCGCAGGCGATCGAGCGGGCCGTGGGCTCGTTCGATCCGGCCGACCCCGAGAGCCTGCAGCGGGCGATGGGCGAGGGGATGTTCGACCTGAAGGCCACTCCCGCGCAGGAGGCCGCACTGGCGCGCCTCGAGACCGCCCTCGCCCTGGTCGAGGGGTGGGTGGACGCGGTCGTCGAGCAGGCTTCCGGCAGCCTGCCATCCGCGGTACAGCTACGAGAGACGGTGCGCCGGCGCCGGGCGACCGGTGGGCCTGGCGAGCAGACCTTCGCCGCCCTGGTCGGCCTACAGCTGCGGCCCCGCCGACTGCGGGAGGCCGCCGCCCTGTGGACCGCCGTCTCGCAGGCCCGCGGACAGCAGGGCCGGGACGCACTGTGGGCGCACCCCGACCTGCTGCCAGGACCGAGCGACCTCGATGACCCCGCAGCCTTCGTCGCGGGCGGTGGCGCCGACTGGGACGCCGGCCTCGCCGCACTCGACAAGGACCTCGACGGCCGGCTCGACGACGATGAACGCCAGTCCGGAGACGACCCGCCGCCTGCCTAGCTGCCGGCGGCGGGCAACAAGTTCCTGCGCACAGGCTGTGCGTCGCCCCGCCGCAGGTGATGCGCCGTGCCACGCCGCACCGGCGCAACCGTCCACAAGCGCCCATACCGGCCCTCCACAGGGACACGCCCCGTCGTCCACACCGCACCCACACCGGTGTCCACAGGCCGCGTTGACCGGCCGCTCACCGTTGCTTAGCGTTCTCTCCAACGGAGCCCCCGGGCCCCGGGACCGCGCGGAAGGGGAAGCCGAGCGGGATCGGGTACCGGGGGCGCCGTGAGCAACTGGGTGGCCGTGAGCAACTGGGTGTCGGTGACCAGCCTGCTCAGCGGCCGGTGAAGACCGCCGGGCGCTGTTCTTTTCGCGCTCGCAGGCCCTCCTGCAGGTCGTCGGTGGCCAGGGTCACCGGCTGCACGACCGACTCCCACTGCAGCGCATCGGAGAAGCTCGCGTGGCCGCCCCGCGACAAGGCCACCTTGTGCAGGCGCTGGGCCACGGGCGCGCCGGCAGCGACCATCCGGGCCCGCTCCATCGTCCGGCTCAACAGCTCCTCGTCGGGGAAGACCTCGGTGGCCAGGCCGAGCCGCGCCATCTCCTGCGCGTCGCACACCCGACCGGTCAGCAGCAGCTCGCGGGCCTGCGCCAAGCCGACGACCTCCGGCAACAGCCACGTGCTGGCCATCCCGGCGTGCATCCCGAGCTGGGCGAACGGCACGGTGAACCGGGCCGACGCACCCGCGTACCGGATGTCGCAAGCCAGCGCCATGATCCCGCCGGCCCCGACGGCCGGGCCGTTGATGGCCGCGATCGAGGGCACGTCCAGGCCGCCGAGCGACAGCCAGGTCTCGTAGAAGGGCAGCATCCGGTCGCGTAGCTCATCGACGGTGGCGTCCGGCTCGGACGCCAGCCAACCGACGTCGCCACCGGCGCAGAACGCCTTCCCGGCTCCGGTCACCACGACGCACCGCACAGTGCGGTCGCCACGCAGCTCCGAGACCGCCGCGGCCCAGGCCGCTGTCAGCTCGTCCTTCATCGCGTTCCGGACGTCAGGAAGATTCAGGGTGAGGACGACGATGCCGAGGTCCGGCCCGGCGGTGCAGCGTTCAACAAGCAGGGGGAGGGACACGGCTGCTCCAGGGGGTTGGCGGCGGGCGGGCAGACGGTACCGAGCGCCCGACCGGCACCCGTCGACGCTGTCAGGGGCGGTCCGGAGGCTAAGGTGATCCGCTGAGACCGTGACACCACTCGGCGTCACGGAGCCGGAGGGGCTGGCCCCCGAACAGACAGAGGGAGGCCACGATGGCCGAGACCTACAACGGCTACTGCGTCAAGTGCAAGGAAAAGCGGGACTTCGAGGGTGAGGTCAAGGTCAGCGAGTCCGGTCGGCGGATGGCCCAGGGGCCCTGCCCGGTCTGCAGCACCAAGATGAACCGGATCCTCGGCAAGGCCTGACACTGCGCTGCCTGCGTGGCAGGGCGGTCCGCGGGGCCGCCCTGCCACGCGCCACCTGGCTCGTCGATGGTTGGCCCGGTCAGCCGAGCGGGCGCTCCAGGGTCACGAGGACGCCGTCGACGCCACCGGGCCCGACGCGGCCCTTCACCTCCACGGCCGTCACTGCTTTCAGCTGCCAGCCGTCCTCGGCGTGCTCGTTGAGGACGTCCTGCAGCTTGTTAGCCGACATCTTGCCGCCGAGCATCCCTTCTCGGAGCTCGACAACCTTGTACTCGTACCGCTGACTGGCCATGCCCCGCACCCTGCCATCACGGCCCGGCTGTGGACAGCGCCGCCGGGTGTGGATAGTCGACGCGAAGGTCGTACGCGGATGCCAGCCTCGCAGTGACCCCGGAGGTGCCTGTGCATCCTGTCCTGTGCCCGTCGAGCCGTCGGCTCTGGCGCGACCCGCAGACCCTGCAGCTTGGCCGGGCGGGCGCGCGGGCGGTCGTGCTGGCGGGGCTCGACCCCGACGTCCGCGCCGTCCTGGCGCTGCTCGATGGCACCCGCGACCTCGAGGCCGTTCAGGCGGCGGCCGTCACGGCCGGCTGCCCTGCTGCCCGAGCGGGCGAGCTGCTTGACCTGCTGCGGGGTGCGGGCCTGGTCGTCGACGCCGCGGAGCGCTGGCCGGCGCACCTTGACGTCGACGCACGGGACCGGTTGGCAGCCGATGTCGCCTCGCTGTCGCTGCTGCACGCCGGAGCCGGGCTGCCGGCCTTGCACCGCCGCGACAGCGCCTCGGTCACGGTCATCGGTGGCGGCCGCGTCGGCGCGCCACTGGCCGGCCTGTTGGCCGCAGCCGGCGTGGGCACGGTTGACGTCACTGACGACGGTCATGTTCGTCCTGACGACACCGCCATCGGTGGCCTGCGCCCGGCCGACGTCGGGCGAGGTCGTGGGCAGGCGGCCCGCGACCGGCTGGCCGAGGTGTCCCCGATGACGCGCACCGGACCGGTACGTCGTCCCGACGTGGTCGTGCTCGCACCACCCTCCGTGCTCGACGAGGACGGAGCCGCGGCGCTGCTTCGGGACGGCCTACCGCACCTGCTCGCCGAGGTGCGCGACACCGTGGGCGTCGTCGGGCCGATGGTGCTGCCGGGGCGCAGCCCGTGCCTGCGGTGCCTGGACCTGACCCGGACCGACCGTGACCCCGACTGGCCAGCGCTCGCCGTGCAGCTCATGCTGCCCGCGCGGGCGGCCCAGGCCTGCGACGCCGTCCTCGCGGCCGCCGTCAGCGCGCAGGCAGCGCTGCAGGTCCTAGCCCTACTCGACGGCGGCACCCCCGCCGCGGTCGGCGGTTCGCTGGAGCTGGCGCTACCCGACTGGCGCTGGCGACGACGCAGCTGGCACCCGCACGAGGCGTGCGCATGCAGGTGGCAGGAAACCGGATGATCCGGCGCGCCTCGCGGCCCCTGCCGTGCGGCGCGGCCTCGGCAGCAGGAGAATGCGAACGTGCCCGACATCCCGCGCCGCGCTGTCACCCGGTCCGCCAAGCTCGCCGCCCTTCCGCTGGGCGTGGCGGGCCGCGCGACCTGGGGTCTGGGCAAGCGTCTGGGCGGCAAGCCGGCCGAGGCCGTGGCGCTGGAGCTGCAGCAACGCACCGCCGAACAGCTGTTCCAGGTGCTCGGGCAGCTCAAGGGCGGCGCGATGAAGTTCGGCCAGGCCATGTCAGTGTTCGAAGCGGCCCTGCCGGAGGACATCGCCGGCCCGTACCGCGCTGCCCTGACCAGGCTGCAGGAGGCCGCGCCGCCACTGCCCGCGGCCAGCGTGCACAAGGTGCTGGCACGCGAGGTCGGGGCCGACTGGCGTGGCCGCTTCCGCAGCTTCGACGACGTACCGGCAGCCGCTGCGAGCATTGGGCAGGTCCACAGCGCCGTCTGGGCCGATGGTCGGCGGGTCGCCGTCAAGATTCAATATCCGGGGGCCGGTCCAGCCCTGCTCGGCGATCTCAAGCAGCTCGGTCGGCTGGCGCGGATGTTCTCTGCCCTGACGCCGGGGCTCGACGTGAAGCCGCTGCTGGCCGAGCTCACGGCCCGCGTCACGGAGGAGCTCGACTACCGCCTGGAAGCCGAAGCTCAGGCGACCTTCGCGCTCGCCTACGACGGCGATCCGGAGATCAAGGTGCCGGCGGTCGTCGCCGGGACCGAGCGGGTGCTGGTGACCGAATGGATGGAGGGCACGCCGCTGTCGGCCATCATCCGCGACGGGTCGCCCGCCCAGCGCGACCGCGCGGCGCTGCTACTGGCCCGCTTCTTGTTCAGCGGACCCGTGCTCGCGGGGCTGCTCCATGCCGACCCGCACCCGGGCAACTTCCGACTGTTGCCTGACGGCCGACTCGGCGTCATCGACTTCGGCGCGGTCGACCGCTTGCCCGACGGCTCCCCCGAGCCGATCGGCCGGCTGGCCCGGCTGGCGCTGGCCGGCGAGGCACAGGCGGTGCTCGACGCGCTGCGTGCCGAGGGCTTCATCAAGCCCGGCATTGAGGTCGATGCCCAGCAGGTACTGGACTACCTGCTGCCGCTGCTGGAGCCCGTTGCCGTCCCGCGTTTCCGGTTCACCCGCGAGTGGCTACGTCATCAAGCCGTACGGCTGGGGGACCCACGCTCACCGGCCGCGCAACTCGGTCGGATGCTCAACCTGCCGCCTGCATACCTGCTGATCCACCGCGTCACGCTCGGCACCATCGGTGTGCTGTCTCAACTCGGCGGCGAAGCAGCCTTCCGTGAGGAGATGGCCCGCTGGCAGCCCGGGTTCGCCGAGCCGGGCAGCGACCTCGCCGCCGAGGCGGCCGCTGCCGACGCCCGCCGAGTCGACGCCCCCGAGGCGATACCCACCCCCCAGGCGGCGTTGGTGGCGCCGGCGCCCGGTTGACCGCTATCAGGCATCCACGCGACCTGCCAACGAAGCCGCAGGTGTCGTGTCGGGTGCAGCCGGCCTGAGGCCAACGTTCGTGCCGGTCACTGGCGCGCAAAGCAAGGCCTTGACCGCCGGTCCTACTGCGTATGCGGCCCAGGCTGGGTCAACGGCGGCTGTCCGGTCCCTCGTCAAGGTCGGCAAGGGCCGCACGTAGCAGTTGCAGGCCGCTCTGCGCCAAGGCGTGGGCCTGCTCGAGCTCGAGCTCCACTTCCATCGCCGCGCCGACCGCACCCTCTCCGTAACCGACGGCTGCGACGACGGCACTGCGTTCGGCCGCGGGCAGCGCCGCAAGCGCGCGTTCCAGCCGGTCGACCAGCTCGGCCTCTGACACTGCAGGCGAGCGGTCGCGGACCGCGTCCACCACGTGCGGGGGGACGGGCCGGCAGCGGGGTGGTTGGTCGGCGGTCACACAGCTCCAGGCAGGTTCGGTGGCACCGGGCGGCGTCATGACCAGGCGGGTCGTGTGGACACACGAGAGCCGCCCCAGTTTCCCGGAGCGACTCTCGGGTGCCTTCCCGTCAGGTCGCCTCACGGCGGTTCGTCGCTCATGGCGACTGATTTGGGACCGGGGGCCATGTATCGGGTCGGCATGACAGTGAACCCCACCGGCGCGCGGCCGATTCCCCCGTCCGGGGACTTGAGGGGGCTGAGGAGCTACTCGCCAGCCGGCTGCTCGGCAGCCTGACGGGTTGGCTCCGGCGACGCCAACGGCGTGGCGGCGGGTCCAGGTGACTGAACGGGGCCGTTGGCCGCGGCCGGCGCCGGGGCGCCGCCGGCCGGGCCGGACGTCGGTGCAGGTGCCGGCGCGGCAGGCGGGGTGGGCGCGACCGGACCGGGTCCTGAGGCAGTTGCCTCGGGAGCCGGACGGGGGCCGGGGGCGGCCGTGGGACCCGTCGCGGGAGCAGCATTGGCCGGTTCGGGCACAGGCGCAGCCGACGCGGGCGCAGAGCTCGGCGGTGCTTCCGTGGACGCGGTTGTGGGCTCGGACCCCGTCGCTGGCCCGGACCCCGTCGCGGGCTCAGTTCCGGACGTGGACGCGGGCCCGGTCGCGGGGGTGGACTCGGACGCGGGCCCGGTCGCGGGGGTGGACTCGGACGCGGGCCCGGACGCGGGGGTGGACTCGGACGCCGGCTCCGTCGGGCCGGACGTGGGCGCGCCGCCCTGCCGTTCACCGGCCGGACTATCCGGACGGTCGCCACGGTGACGCCCTCGCCGCTTGCCGGGTCGCACGCCAGGCTCGCCCGGCCGGTCCGGCCGCTCGCCCCGGTCGGGCCGCTCGGGCCGCTCGCCCCGCTCTGGCCGCTCCCCTCGCTCGGGACGCTGCTGCGAGCCGTCGGGGCGCGGTTGCCCCCCCATGTCCATCGCGCCGGCGAGGGTGTACTCGTGCATGAGCAGTTCCAGCCCTGGCTGATCCTCGACCGGGGCCGTCGCTGCCTTAGCCTCGGCCAGTGAGCGCAACTGGGCAAGGCGGGCTCGCCGGCGACCATGCGCGTCATGCGGGTGGGTGAGCAGCACGGCATGCGCGGCGCAGCAGGCGGTGCCGCCGACGGCCGTCACCGCATCCCGGAGCAAGGCGAGGTCAGTGACGCAGGGAGCGCAGTACGTGGTCATGGCGGCACACGCTACGGCCTGCCTCGGCTCTTCAGACGAAGGGCCGTCAGCAGGCCCGCGAGCAGCACCGCTGGCAGCACGAGCAGGTCGGCCTGGGTGAGGCCGTGCCCCGGCGCGACCACCAGCAGCACCCGGCCCTCAACCGGCCGGTTCACCAGCAGCCAGGCCAACGACGCCGCAAGCAACTGTCCTACCTGGCGCAGCAGCGCTCCCCGGCCCAGGGTCCCGGCGACCAGCGACATGAGTGCCGACCCGACCGCGACCAGGAGCAAGACTGCGACGACCAGGGCCAGAGAGCGGGCCAACAGCTCAGCCACGGGCGGTGCGAGCGGGTGCCGGTGGTGCGTCCATGCGCTCCAGTGTCGGGGACGTCCTGGTCAGCGGACACCGGGGACCTAGGACATGCGTCCGATGGTCGCCAGAGCTGGGGTGGGCTGACGGTGCCGGGGCACCGGGCAAGATCCCGCACCGGAGCAACGCCATGCCCACCGCTCGTGCGTACACGGTCTCGCGGCGCATCCCGAACACGCCGGGCAAGGACCGCATCTCCTTCACCGCCCAGCAGGCCGCGACCGGCGAGACCTGCCGGGGCGCCGTCATTCTGAACTGACCCGCGGCGGGGGCGCGCCAGCCGCAACTGCCTCCAGGGTTGGCCGTGCACC
>ENA-OFCI01001255-OFCI01001255.1-metagenomes-genome-assembly--contig:-NODE-1255-length-11784-cov-3.129679_pt1 | contig 11784 bp, 7 predicted proteins | sample MGYA00153391_OFCI01 | MGnify analysis MGYA00153391
ACGGCTGGCGCCCTGTGTGAAGCGCGGGCGGCCCCTGACCTGGATCAGCGGCCCCAGTGCCACAGTTGACATCGAGCTCATCCGAGTCCACGGCGTCCATGGCCCAAGGACCCTGCGCGTCGTCCTTGTCGAGTCCACCACCGCCTGATCCCTGGCCACCGGGTCGACGTAGGGGACTCACTTCACGGGTCGAGAACCCAGGCCGAGATCCAGACGCCGCAAAACCGGGTGGGCTCACCGGTCGAGCTGGCCGCAGTGTTCGGCGGTTCCGCCCGACTGCGCGGGCTGCCCGTCACGTCGCTGGGGGCCGACGGAACCCCTCGATGTCATGAACGTCATCACCGCGGCGGTCGCTCACCTAATCTCGGGGAACAGCCAAGTCTTCGTGCCCGCTTCCGCCGGTAGGGGTCGTGGCTGCGTGGGGGCGGGTGACTTCCTCCAGGAGCTCGAGCACATGGCGGTAGGGCTTGCCGGTTGCCCGGGTCATGCCGAGCTCGCAGGTTCGGTTGCAGGAGGCGAAGGCTGTCGCGCCCATTGCTGCCACATCGGCGGCTTCGGCCCTGGTGGCGGACTCGGTGAGCTCGGGGTGAAGCATGCCGCGGTCTCCGGCGAAGGCGCAGCAGCCCACGTTCAACGAGACCTCGACGCGGTCGGCCACGGACTGGGCGACTGTTCTGAGGTCATCGTTCATGCCCATCAGGGTGGACGAGCAGGTGGGATGCAGGGCCAGGGACTCAAGCTTCTTGTAGTCGGGCAGGTGGGGCAGGAGGTGCTTCAGGGCGAACTCGACGGAGTCGATGATGGTCATCGGCCGGTCGCTGGGGTCGTTCTCGATGGTGTGCCGAAGACCCTCTGTGCATGAGGAGGCGTCGCACACGATGGGCAGCTCACCATCGCGGGTCGCCGCGCGCAGGGCTGCAAGAGTCTTTCGACTCATGGTGGCTTGACCTGCGACCAGACCCTTGGAGGACCACGGCGTGCCGCAGCACAGCTTGTCGATTCCGGGGGGGACGAGCAGCACGATACCCGCGCGTTCGCAGAGCCGCTCGAAGCTCTTCTGGATGCCGGGCGCGGAGTCGACGGCGGGTCCGAACATCGTCCCGACACACGCCGGAAAGTACACCGCCTGCGGCTTGCCGGTCGGCGCCGGGCGCTTCCGCACGCTGCCGCCTCCGGGGAGCTCGGCCGAGTAGAGAGGCAGGGTGTCGGGTCCGAGTACCATCCGCCCGAGCTTGTTCGGGGGCCGCAACAGGCCGATCGGGACCTTGCGGACCCCGGTCAGCGCCAGGCTGGCTCCCTGGGTGACGACGCTCCAGTGCTTCGCCGCGGTGCCCCAGACCCCGTTGATCGCCGGGCCGGCATTGTCCCTGCGGAAGCGCTTGACCAGCGTTGCGGTGTTGATGTCCACGGGGCAGGCGTTCTGGCACAGGCCGTCGACGGCGCAGGTGTCGACCGAGTCGTAGTCGTAGTCCTTCTCGAGCTCGGCCACGAGGGCGAGGTCGCCGTCGGCCTTGGCCTGTTGGAGGGCACGCAGGGTGACGATCCGCTGCCGCGGCGTAAGGGTGAGGTTGCGGCTGGGACAAACGGGTTCGCAGTACCCGCAGGACACGCACCGGTCCACCTCCTCGGCCACCGGCAGCGCGGTCTTGATATGGCGCAGGTGGGCCAACGGGTCGTCGTCCATGAGTACGCCGGGATTGAGCATGCCCACGGGGTCGAAGAGCCTCTTGATCTCGCGCATGACGTCGTAGAGCTCGTCACCGTACTGACGGCGCACGTAGGGGGCCATCACGCGGCCGGTTCCGTGCTCGGCCTTCAGGGAGCCACCCTCACCGAGGATCACATCCACCATGTCCTCGGTGAACGCGCTGTAGCGGTCCAGCTCGTCCTGTGCGGCGAAGCCGTCGGTGAGCATGAAGTGGATGTTGCCGTCCTTGGCGTGCCCGAAGATGACGCTGTTGCGGTAGCCGTACTGGTCGAAGAGCTTGATCAGCTCGATACAGGTTCGGCCCAGTGAGGGGACCGGAACCACGACGTCCTCCAGCAGTGCAGTGGTGCCCTGACGCCGGGCTCCGGCCACGGCGGCGTAGAGCCCCTTGCGCAGGTGCCACAGCTTTGCGCGGCCGGCGGCGTCGGCGCTGAATCCCGCGGGTGCGCTCAGCGGCAGGCGGTCCACCAGCTCGACGCCGACGCGCTGCAGCTCAGCCAGCCGCTCCTCGGAGTCCGCGTGGTACTCGACCAGGAGGGCGGCATGGTCGCGGACTGCGAGGTCGAGGATGACCTGGGGGGTGCCCGGGAGATCTTGACCAACCTTCAGGGACAGTGCATCCATCAGCTCCAGGGTGGCCGCGCCGGTCTCCACGAGCCCCGGCAGCGCGGTGTTGGCAGCCTCCAGGTCCTCGAAGACCAGCAGTCCGGTCGTCACGTGGGTGAGCAGCGGGATCGTGCGGAATACCGCCTCCGCCACGAAACCGAGCGTCCCCTCGCTGCCCACGATCAAGTGGGCCAGGATGTCCACCGGCCGCTCGAAGTCCAGCAGCGAGTTTATGCCGTACCCCATCGTGTTCTTCATGGAGAACTGGTGCTCGATGGTCGACACCGAGGCGGGGTTGCCCCTGACGCGACGGGACAGCCGCAGCAGGCCCTCGTGCAGCTCGGGCTCAAGGGTCCGCAGGCGATCGTCGGCGTCAGGCGCTCCCGTGTCGACCACGGTGCCGCTTGGTAGCACTGCGGTCAGGGACTCCAGCGTCTTGTACGTGTTGTCTACCGTGCCACAGGCCATCCCTGACGAGTTGTTGGCTACTACCCCGCCGATGGTGCAGGCACCCTCGCTGGCCGGATCCGGTCCGAACTTGCGTCCGTAGGGAGCCAGACGCGCGTTCAGGGCCCGCACCGTGACCCCGGGCTGGACCCGTACGCGGGCGCCGCCCTCGAGCACTTCGACGCTCTTGAAGTTGCGTCGGACGTCCACCAGGACCCCGTCCGTGAGGGCCTGCCCGCTGAGGCTGGTGCCGCCCGCGCGGAACGTGAGTGGCACCCCCTGAGCGGCGCTGGCTCGCAGCAGCTGGCCCACCTCGTCGGCGTTCCCCGCGACCACCACGGCCCTCGGGATCAGGAGAAAGTGTGAGGCGTCGTGGGCGTTGGCGTGCAGGTCGAGGGCACGGGTCTTGACCTGGGTCGGATCTGAGACCGCGGCGCGAAGGGCCCCGAGCATCTCGTGGGTCGTCGACGTCACTGCAGGATCCAGTCGATGGGTGGGCACACGACCGAATCTATCGACAGGTCAGTCACCGAATCTATCGACAAGTCAGTCACCGAGTCTCCAGAAGGGTTGTCAGGGAAGCATCCAGGACAGGACGTTCGACTGCAGGTAGACCAGCGCGCCCATCAGGAGGAGGAAGCCCAGGCTCCAGCCGATGACCTTGCGGAAGATGTCGCCCTCCTTGCCGGACATGCCGACGGCGGCGGCGGCGATGGCGAGGTTCTGCGGCGAGATCATCTTGCCCAGCACGCCGCCGGAGGAGTTGGACGCCGCCATCAGGGCTGGAGAAAGCCCGGCCTTGTTGGCCGCAGAGACCTGCAACGCACCGAACAGCGAGTTCGACGAGGTGTCCGAGCCGGTCACGCCCACGCCCAGCCAGCCCAGGATCGGGGAGAAGAAGGCGAAGGCACTGCCGGCACCGGCCATCCACAGGCCCAACGTCGAGGTCTGGCCCGAGGAGTTCATGACGTACGCCAGAGCCAGCACAGCCATCACCGTGATGATGGCGAACTTCAGCTGCCGGTAGGTATCCAGATACGCCCCGAAAGCCTTGGCCAGGGAGACGCCGAGGAACGGGATGGTGATCAGTCCGGCGACGATCAGGAGAGTGCCCGGCGACGCCAGCCAGTTGAGGGTGAACGTCGGTATCTTCGAGGGCTTGCCCGACGCGCTCTGCAGATGCAAGCCCGGCCACTGGAACTTCACGGTGGCCGCTGCCAAGGCATCCCGGATGGCCGGGATCTGGGCGATGGCGAAGACCGCGATGATGATCAGGTATGGCGCGTAGGCCTTGAGGACTTCGGTGCCGCTGTCATCGTGGCCCCGGTCACGGGCGGCCATCTCGGCAACCGTGCCGGCGCCCTGTCCGATCGGGTGGTCCGGCTTGTCGCCTGCCGCGCCGACCGCGACGCTGGCGCGAGAGCCACCATGAATACCACTTTCACTGAAGACGGTCTGGCCCTCCGGTGCCTCCACGTAGGCGGCGACCGGTCGCCATACGCGCAGCAGCAGCACCATGGAGGCGGCGGCGGCGAGCGAGGCGACGATGTCGGTGAGCTGGGTCGAGATGAAGTTGGAGGTCACGAACTGAGCGAAGGCGAAGGTGATGCCACAGGTCAGCGTCGCCGGGAGCGTCGCGCGGACTCCGCGTCCCTTGTCGATGATGAAGACCAGGGCCATCGGGACGAAGAGCGCAAGCAGCGGGGTCTGGCGGCCGACGATTTGTGCCAGGTGGTGCTCGTCGATGCCGCTGACCGTGGCAAGGGTGGTGATCGGTATTGCGAGGGCACCAAAGGCCACCGGCGCCGTGTTCGCGACCAGCGCGACCACTGCGGCCTTGATCGGCTTGAGCCCCAGGGCAATCAGCATGACGCTGGTGATGGCGACGGGGGTGCCGAAGCCGGCGAGGGCCTCGAGCAGGGCGCCGAAGCAGAACGCGACGATGACCGCCTGGATGCGTTGGTCGTCGCTGATCTTGGCGAATGACCGCCTGAGGACGTCGAAGTGGCCGGTGACCACGGTCATGTTGTAGATCCAGATCGCGTTGATGACGATGAACAAGATCGGGAAGAACCCAAAGATGGCGCCCTCGGTGCTCGCCAGGAGGGCCTGGCCGGCTGGCATCGAGTAGGCGAAAATCGCCACCGCGAGGGAGACCACCAGCGAGATCAGCGCTGCCTTCCAGGCAGTCATCCGCAGCACCCCGAGCAGGATGAACAGTGTGAGGAGGGGGAGCATGGCCACCAGAGCTGTAAGGGCAAGCGATCCGGACAGTGCGTCGAGGACTGGGCGATACATGGGTCACCTTGTCTTTGCTGGGATGGGGGGTGGTAACTGTTTCTGCGAGCAGTGTTGGGGCCGAGCAGGAGGTGCGACGATGGTGGTGCGCTCAGCTGCTGGCGTCAGCGGCGAGGGCTGCCTGATCATTGGATTCCCGGTCGTATGGTCTTACCAAATCGTTGAATTGACCATAGTGGGAGAACTCACGGGTGTCGATAGTTTTCGACAACGAGTTTGGGCCTGGCGGGAATAAAGTCATGACGTAGGGAATTGGGGGCCCCGACCGCTCGCACCAGAGACGCGGGCCGATCTTGAGGCGCTGTTCGACCCTCGCCCCCGGTGGATCAGCCTGCGGCCGCGTGGGGACTAGTCAAAGCTGGAAGCTGTACTCCGTTCGCCCACGCGCGTGCTCATCCGCCGTCACCTCCGTCCAGCCTCCGCCCGCCCGCCTCGCTCATGAGCAGAGAGAGCAGCAGCGCCAGAACCGGCAGCACGACGAAGGTCGACAGCGTGAACCGCAGCCCCATGCTGTCGGCGATCCGGCCGAAGACGGGGCTGAACAGTCCTCCGATGGTGACAGCCAGCCCGACGGTGACTCCGCTGGCGGTGCCGATCCGGTTCGGCAGGTAGTCCTGCCCCATCACCACGAAGACGCTGAACGGCATGAAGCTTGCGATGCCGGTCAGCACCACGAACATCAGCGCGACCAGCTGGCTGCCCGCCAAGACCAGTCCGAGCAGACCGGGGAGCGCGAGCATGAAACCGATCCGGATGGTGAGCAGCCGTCCGAACCGGTCGGCGGCCCATCCGCCGAGCAGGGTGCCGCCCGCGCCCGCGACGAGGAAGACGGTCAACGCCGCGCCGCCTTGTCCCGGCGAAGCCCCGAGCTGACGGATGAAGTACAGCCCCAGGAACGAGGAGAGTCCGAAGAACAGGATCGAGCGCACCAGGACCACCGCTGTGAGGCGCAGAAACGCGGGCCAGTCATCGGTCCCGGTGGGCATGGTGTGGACACGGCGCGCCCCGACACTGCCGTCGAGCACCGTGGTGAGCCTGCTGAGCAGCACCAGCGCCATCAGCGCAGCGGGCAGCGCCAGCAGCCAGGTTGCTCGCAACCCTCCGGCGAGCAGGATCAGGGTGGCAACCGTTGACCCCAGTGCGAAGCCCGTGTTCCCGCCCAGCGCGAACACGCTCATTGCCCGGTTGCTGTTGCCGGCAGCCTGCCGTGCCCCCCGTGCGGCTTCGGGATGAAACGCGGCGACGCCGAGCCCTGAGAGTGCGAGGACCGCCCAGGTCAGCAGGTAGCCCGAGAACAGACCGGAGAGGCCGGCCCCGATCCCGGCGGTGAGTATGCCGGCGGGAATCATCCAGCGCCGCGAGCCACGGTCGGTCCACCAGCCGAAGAAGGGCTGGGCGACCGAGGAGAACATCGTCGCCGCGAGCGTCAGCCCGGCAACCGCGGCGTAGGTGTAGTGCCGCTCCAGAACGAAGAAGGGCAGCAGAGCCGGAACGACGCCCTGGTACATGTCATCGACGACGTGCGCCGCCGACATCAGGGCAACCCCGCGCCGGTTCACTCCCTGACCGCCAGCAGGCAGGGCGCGCGGCGCAGCCTGATCCAGGCCATTCGGCTCGGCCATCTGCTCACCCTCGATCGTGCGCGCTCACTCGTGGACGTGGTTCCCACAACGGATTAGACCAAGGGCCATCCCATCAGCCATTGTGTGGCACATGACCATGGGAGCGCGTGTGCCTGGATCGTTGCCGCTTGATGGTATCCGCGTGGCGGACTTCACCCAGGCGCTGTCGGGGCCGTACTGCACGATGCTGCTGGCCGACCTGGGCGCGGACGTGGTCAAGGTCGAGAGACCGGGCCGTGGCGATGACTCGCGGCACTGGGGGCCGCCTTTTGTTGGTGAGACGGCGGCATACTTCCTGGCGGTCAACCGCAACAAGCGAAGCCTCGAGCTGGACCTTGCCACCCCGGGCGGGCGGGAGGCAGCAGCGGCGCTGGTGGCCAGTAGTGATGTGGTCGTGGAGAACTGGCGTCCGGGCACCGCGGCCCGTCTGGGCCTGGACGCGGCCACCTTGAGAGAACGCCATCCCCGGCTGGTGCACTGCTCCATCTCCGGGTTCGGCGCCGATGGTCCGCCGCGGGCGGGCTACGACCAGATCGTGCAGGGGATGTCGGGGTGGATGAGCCTGACGGGCGACGGAGCGGGCGAGCCGACCAAGGCCGGTGTTCCGGTCGGTGACATCTCGGCGGGGATGTTCGCCGCACACGGGATCATGGCGGCGCTGTTCAAGCGGGAGCGCACCGGTGAGGGGTCGGTCGTGGACGTGGCGATGCTGGACTCCCTGGTCGCGATGCTCGCCTATCAGGCCACCCGTTTCTTCGCGACCGGTGTTCCACCCTTTCGCGAGGGCAACCAGCACGCAACGATCGCGCCGTACGGCACCTTTGCGACCAGGGACGGCACCCTGAACGTGTGCGTGGGCAACGACCAGCAGTTCCAGCGGCTGTGTGCGGCCCTGAATGCCCAGCAGCTGGGCGGCGATTCGCGATACCAGACCAACCCGTTGCGCCTGGAGCATCGCGAAGAGCTCACCGAAGAGCTCTCCGAAGTATTCCGTGAGCTCACCTGTGCGGACATCCTGGCGAGGCTGGAGCTGGCCGGTGTCCCCGCCGGGCCGATCCGGACCCTGGATGAGGTCTTCGCCGACCCGGACGTCCAGGCTCGCGCGCTGCAGCTCAGGGTTGAGCATGAGCAGCTGGGTGAGGTGAGCGTTCCCGGCGGTCCCTGGCGGATCGACGGCGAGCCCGTCAGCGCCCGACTTGCCCCACCGATCCTTGGCCAGCACACCGCCCAGATCCTCGAAGAGCTCGGGCTGGGCGGCCGGCCGCCAGCGCCCGACAGCTCTCGGAAAGGGAGCTGAGCATGGACACCACAGAGATCAGGCTCGAGCTCCCGAGCGAGTCGACCGCCTACGCAACGCTGCGCATCGTCCGGCCCGAGGTCGGCAACGCGCTCAGCAGGGTGGGCGCCGATCAGCTCGCGGACGCGGTCGACCTCCTGGCGGCCGACCCTCCCGCCGGCGTCATCGTGGCATCCGAGGGGGAGAGGTTCTTCTGTGCCGGCGGGGACCTCAAGGACTACCGCGCCCTGACCGACCGCGAGAGCGCCTTCAGGGTCTCGATGCGCATGCACGACCTCCTCGAGCGACTGCGCGCGTTGCCCGCCCTGGTCGTCTGCGCGATCGAGGGCGCTGCCATCGGTGGTGGCGCAGAGCTGGCCCTTTCGTGCGACCTGAGGATCGCCGGCTCGAAGGCCACCGTGGCCATGCCGCAGAGCCGGCTTGGTGTCGTCCTCGGCTGGGGCACGGCGCCCTGGCTGGTCGAGGCGGTCGGACGCGGCCACGCCGTGGAGCTGCTCATGACCGGCCGAACCGTTGACGCCCAGGAGGCCGGAGCCCTCGGCCTGGTGAACACCGTTGTGCCCGCTGGCCAAGCCGAGCCCACCGCGAGAGCGCTGATCGAGCAGGTCGCCGCGGCCTCACCGTCCGCGGTCCGCGCAGTGAAGGAGGTGCTCGCCCCCTCCGCGAGCACAGCAGACGTGGCCCGGATCTTTGCCGACCTGTGGGTTGGCGACGACCATCGCGATGCGGAGGCGGCCTGGCGGGACAGACCCCGCTGAGCCAAGCCCCGCTGAGCCAAGCCCGTGGAATGAGGCCTTGGTGAGTCAGCAGTGAGCCGTCACGCGGGGATGATCAGCGACTTGCCCGTCGTACGGCGACCCTCCAGGTCCTCGTGAGCCTGGCGCGCCTGGTCGAGGGTGTAGCGCGCGCCGACCCGCACCGACAGAGCCCCGGCGGCGACCCACTCGAACAGCTCGCGTGAGCGTTCGAGCAGCTCTTCGCGGGACGCGGCATAGTGCGCGAGCGAAGGCCTGGTGAAGAACAGCGAGCCCTTGGAGTTCAACAGCTGCGGATCCAGCGGAGCCACGGGCCCGCTCGCCGCGCCATACAGCACGAACATGCCTCGCGGGCGCAGGCTGTTGATGCTCCCGTCGAAGGTGGCGCGTCCGACGCCGTCGTAGACGACGTCGACCTTGTGGCCGTCGGTGAGGCGTGAGACTTCTGAGGCGACGTCCTCCCTGTCATAGCGGATGACCTCCGCGGCGCCGGCCTCACGTGCCAGAGCCGCCTTGTCGTCGCTGGATGTCGTCGCGAGAACGCGCACGCCTTGGGCGGTCAGCACCTGCGTCAGCAGGAGTCCGACCCCGCCGGCCGCGGCATGCACCAGGGCGGTCTCTCCAGCCCGCACGGGATATGTCGAGCGGGTCAGGTAGTGCGCTGTCAGGCCCTGGAGGAGGACAGCCCCGGCCGTCTCGTCGTCGATCCCGGTGGGCACCGGGACGGCACGCTCGGCCGGGACGATGACCTGTTCGGCGTAGCCGGCGCCGGGGACCATTGCCCAGGCGACATGGTCACCCTCGTGGTACCCCGACACGTCGGTGCCGACCGCGCTCACGACCCCTGCGCCCTCGGAGCCGACGATGAACGGGGTCGGGAGCTGGTAGGCGCCGGTGCGGTAGTAGACGTCGATGAAGTTGACCCCTGCCGCTGCGACGTCGACGCGCAGCTGACCGGGTCCGGGCTCGGGTGTGGGCAGCTCTTCAGCGATCAGTACCTCGGGGCCGCCATGCTCATGGACCGCTACCGCACGCATGCGCGCCTCCTGCTTGTTCAGACGTACTCAGCTTGTCGCCTTCGGCGGATTGGTCGCCTTCGGTGGATCGATGACAACGATACGACCGGTGTACATGCCCATGGCGCAGCTGTAGTTGTAGGTGCCAGCAGCCAGAGCGGGAAGATCGATGACGTTGCGGCCCTCCTTGAGTACGCCCTGGAATCCCAGGTCCTGCGAGCCCAGGCTCGATGCACATGAGAACGGCGCAGTCGATGTCATCTCCCAGTGGGTGGGTCGTCCGGCATACACCACGGCTTCGCTGGGGTGGTAGCCGTCCCCGTCCTGCGTGCTGGCGATGGTCTGGTCGACGGGTGTGACCGTGACGTTGGAGCTGACCGCCTGCGCTGTTGGGCGGGATGCAACGCTGAAGTCCACCCCCGCCAGGCGCAGCGCAGAGGTCGCGTTGATGACGGCAAAGCCGACGACCACGACGCCCAGGACGCGCAGCACGGCTGTCCTTCGCGTTCCGGTGACCAGTGTGGGCGCGCCGGCAAGGGCCAGGAGGGCGGGGGAGGTGCCGATGGCGAAGGTGGCCATGATGACCCCGGCGGACGTAGGTGATCCGGTGGAGAACGCGTAGAGCTGCACGGCCTGGGTGAAACCGCACGGCAGGAAGAAAGTCGCCGCCCCGGCCAGCATCACCCCTGCAGCTCGCCGGGCCGGGGCGCCGCCGGTGAGACCGAGTCGGTCCCCGACGGAGGCAGGGATCGTCGGAGACCATCCGGCGACCCGAGGCGACAGCTCGGTGAGTCTCAGCCCGACCAGCAGCATCGTGACGGCCACGGCAATCATCAGCGCGATCGTGACGGACTGCGGCATCGCAGCTCTCTTGCCAATAGCGCCCAGCGCCAGCCCGAGCAGCCCGAAACCGCCGATCCGGCCGGCCTGGAAGATGAGGTTGACGCGCAACGCTGCGCTCCGGGCCGCTGTGCCCTTCGCCGCGGAACGTCCGGCAGCACTGGCCGAGATGGCAAGAATGATGCCGCCGACCATGGCCATGCAGGTGGACGCCCCAGCGGCCAGGCCAAGCGCGAGGACGAGCAGCAGACCGCCCTTGCTCAGGTCGCCGAACCGCCCGGCGAGGTCACCGGCGCCGATCAGCCAGACGAGCCCTGCGACGAAAACTGTTGCCACCAAAGCACTGCGCCATACATCAAGGTCGCGGTTGAACCACGGCGAGCCGCCAACGCGATAGCCGGTGGCGGTGATCGCCTTGTCGATCGACGCCCGGTTGGCCGCGCCGGTGATGATCAGGCTGGCGCTGCCCTTGCGGGCGGAGGCGCTCGCCGAGACGACGCCGGGCAGCTTGGTCAAAGCCTTGGTGATCCGGCGCTCGCAGGACACGCACGTCATACCCGCAACAGGGATCGTGATGAGCTGCTTGGCTACGCGGCTCTGCGACTTGACGGCCTGGGTGGTCATATCCCGAACAGCTCCCGGGCAGCGCGCCCGAGGTCGCCGCTGTCGTCGAGCCGCAGCCTCGACCGTGGTGCGTGCAGGATCCCGGCCACGAGCCGGTGGCTCATCTGGTCGACGAGAGCCCGGTCCTCCTCGGACAGGTTCGGGAGTCGCCGCAGGAGCCACTCAAGCTCGCTGCGTCGACGACCTTCGGCCGCCTCAGACATGGCCTGTATGGCGGGGAGCGAGTCGCGCGCCAGCAGCCACTTGCAGTACTCCCGGCCGGACCCGGCCACGAGCTGCTCAAGGCGGCTGCGAAGCGCACCCGGCAGCTCGATCTGAGGTCCCCAGGCCAGGTCATCGATGGAGACGAAGCGTTCGCCGAGCTGCTCCTGCAGAGCATCCGGGAGCGCAGGCGGCGACGAGAGATCGACGAGAGTCGCACTACCGTCAACCAGGCCCTGGGCGTCCAGCGCCCCGATCTGCCAGGGGCCGGAAAGTGCGACGATCGCACCCACGACCGCCGGAAGCGTGCCGTCGACGGCATAGTCGAGCGCCAGCCCTTCGACGTCGTGGGCCAGAGACGCGGCGCGAT
>ENA-OFCI01001257-OFCI01001257.1-metagenomes-genome-assembly--contig:-NODE-1257-length-11781-cov-31.970834_pt1 | contig 11781 bp, 9 predicted proteins | sample MGYA00153391_OFCI01 | MGnify analysis MGYA00153391
TCCTAGAGCTTAACTACACAGAGGCTTTGACTATTTTCGGAGATGTCTATTGGTAGGGTGCGCAGTGCGCACCTTACTTTGGTTTTACTTTAAATGGCTTTCAAAATCTCGTCATCCACTGAAAAATTTATCTCGGCTTTGTCCCTTCCCAAAATTAGATAATCATTCTGAAATGAATCTTTCAAACCAGAAACTAGATCAAACTCCGGCTGCCAGTTCAGTTCGGTGACCGCTTTATTAACTGAAGCGAAAAAGTGCTGCAATCGCATCGGAAAAGCTTTCTTTTTGCCAAAGTCGAATTGTTTCGGATCGTAGTGTACAATCTTGATAGAATCGGGTGATTTGCCTGCTGCTTGAATGCAGGCGCGGGCTAAACCATCAAAGGTGACAAATCGATCGCCCGAAACGTTGTAAATTTGCCCGATCGCCCTTTCGTTGCCCACAACCGCGGCCATTCCCCTCGCCAAATCCTGACAATGCCCGAACTGTGTGAAGTGCAACCCGTTACCAGGAATCGGAATAGGTCGATCGCGCGCAATGCGATCGAAAAACCAAGCCTCCAAATCGTTATAATTTTGAGGCCCATAAATGTAAGTCGGGCGAATCGAAGTCCAAGGCAAACCGGACTCGGCCAAGTAAGTTTCGGTTTCGCATTTACCCAAATGGCGGCTTTTGGGATCGGTAGCGTCCCCTTCAATATGAGGCATTTGATCCGACTTCAAATAAACCCCCGCAGAGCTCATATAAACAAAGTGCTGCACCCGCCCTTTAAATATTTCAGCTAAAGGCTTTGTATCGCTCAGTTCGCGACCGTTGTTGTCAAAAACGACATCAAACTCAAGAGCCGATAACTTGTTTTTAAGTTGTTCGACATTTGTGCGATCGCCCAAAATCTGTTTCACCCCCGAAACCGGCACCGGCTTATTGCCCCGGTTAAACAACACCACTTCATGCCCTTGTGCTGCTAAAATCTTAGTAAGATAAACCCCGATAAACCGAGTACCGCCCATCATTAAAATTCGCATTAATTTCGATGCTCCTTACAGTTAGTCTAAATATCTTACAATAAAGTTATGCCCAAGCTTTACTCAAATAGAAGTTATATCAATTCCGATTACATCGAAATCAGGATTACCCGAAATCAGGACACGGCAGTGCCGTGTCCCTACAATTAATCTGGCGTAGGAAACGGCACTGCCGTGTCCTCTATATCATTCCGGCGCTTCGACTACACTCTGTTACCGTCGCTTAAAATAAACATACTTTCAATTCGCCTAAAATATCCCTATGCAAGTTCCCAGGCTGCATCCAGAAACAATCGAAGAAGTCAAACAAAGAGCCGACATAGTAGATGTTATTTCCGGCCGCGTCGTCTTGCGAAAACGCGGCAAAGAATTCGTCGGATTGTGTCCCTTTCACGACGAAAAATCTCCCAGCTTTACAGTCAGCCCAGCCAAACAAATGTACTATTGTTTCGGTTGTGGGGCCGGCGGAAATGCTTTTAAATTCCTCATGGAATTGGAGAAACGTCCTTTTAGCGAAGTAGTATTAGAATTAGCTAAAAATTATCAAGTCCCAGTCAAAACTGTCGAACCAGAGCAGCGACAAGAATTGCAGCGACAAATTTCTCTGCGGGAACAACTGTATGAAATCTCAGCACTAACAGCCAAGTTTTACGAACACGCTTTGCGACAAACCCAAGGAGAAGAACCCTTAGCATATCTCAAATCAGAACGCAAACTCAGCGAAGAAACTATCCAACAATTTCAATTAGGTTATGCACCCCAAGGTTGGGAAGCACTTTATAGTTATTTGGTAGAACAGAAAAACTATCCGGCGCAGTTAGTAGAACAAGCAGGATTAATTGTACCGCGCAAATCAGGAGGAAGCGGCTATTACGATCGCTTCCGCAATCGCATTATGATTCCGATTCGCGATACCCAAGGCAGAGTCATCGGTTTCGGCGGCAGAGTTCTCGGCGACGAACAACCGAAATACCTTAATTCTCCCGAAACAGAACTATTCGATAAAGGTAAGACTTTATATGGCTTAGATACGGCCAAAACAGCGATCGGTAAAGCCGATCGCGCAGTGGTTGTAGAGGGGTACTTTGACGCGATCGCACTTCAAGCAGCCGGCATCTCCAACGCCGTCGCTTCCCTCGGCACAGCCCTAAGCTTAAACCAGGTGCGACAGTTATTGCGCTACACTGACTCCAAACAAGTTATCCTCAACTTCGACGCAGACAAAGCAGGCACTAAAGCAGCAGAAAGAGCGATCGGAGAAATCGAAAAACTCGCTTATCAAGGAGAAGTGCAACTGCGAGTGCTCAACATTCCCGATGGCAAAGATGCCGACGAATACCTCAAAATATACTCCCCAGAACAATATCGAGAATTGCTCGAAAATGCTCCTTTATGGATAGACTGGCAACTGCAACAAATGCTCGTCAATCAAGACTTGAAGCAAGCCGACACTTCCCAGCAAGTTACGAAAAAAATCATTAAATTATTAACCAATATCACTGACGACAATCAACTAGCACATTACCTGCAAAAGTGCGCGGAAATCCTCAGCAAAGGAGATTTCAGACTCACCAAAATGCTAGTCGAAAATTTACTGAATCAAGTAGTCAACGATTGGGCTAAGCGGCAGAGTCAAGACGAATCTTTGACAATGCCTCTGCTAATTAGAAACAAGCTGAAGCCCAGCAAACAACAAAAAAAACAGCGTGCAAGTGGTGAAAGCAAAAGCTCACCACAAGGCTTGTCTGCTGTAGCCCGCAGTCTTTTAGAAGAGGCAGAAGCGCAATTATTGCAAATTTATTTGCACTGTCCCGAATACCGCCAAGATGTCAGAGAAGCAATAGAAGCTAGAGACGTGCAGTTTAGTCTTTCTCACCACAGATTTTTGTGGCATCTAATTTTGAATGCAGAAATATTCCACCAAATGTCTTTACAAGTAGCGCCTTCTGAGTTAGTATTGAAATTACAAGATAGCTTCATTGAATATCCCAATCAACTCAAGCAGATATCCCATTTATTTCACTTAAATGAGTTTTCCGAAAGAAACGTCCATCGCGCACCTTTAGTAATTCGATCGGCGATCGCGTGTATCGAGCAAATAATTAGCATGAAGCGGCGCCGAATTGCACTGAGTATGTGGGAAAAAGCTAAAGCAGCTAGCATTGTTGAAGTAGCTATAGAATATCACCAACTATTCTGTGCGGAACAAGAATGGCTTAAGGAATTAGATCGGCTGCGTCAAGTTAATTTTAACGATTTAACGTCCGTGCCTTGGGGTTAAAGACTAAAGTCCTTACTACGAACTTGGTTGGTAGTGAGGACTTTAGTCCTTTCTATGATTAGCCTTTTAATAATCGCAAAACAGAGTTTCGCGAGTATCTCTACCTGTCACGGAATTAGTCCCTTTTGCCACCAGACAAAGTTTTTTGATCATATCATCTCGCAGCAGTGTTTCTGTAAAGTCAGCACCGTCAATCACAGCTCCTTCGAGTCTGGTATTGTAAGCGAAAGCACCCTCAAGGATAGCATTAGTTAAATTTGCCTTCATCATGCGAGCCAAATCCAAAGTAGCGCCACTGAAGTTAGCACCTTCTAAATTCGCCTCTTCCAGATTGGCCGCAAAAAAGCTGACGCCCCGCAAATCTGCATTGGTAAAATTGCTGTTGCGCAGATTAGCTTTATTAAAACTGTCGTCAGTCATAACTTTGCCACTAAAATCAGCGCCGACTAGGATTTCTTTGTCGTGATCCAGGGCGAAAGCAGGTGCGGGATTAATCCCGATCGCCCCAGCGGCAATTACTGCTAAAATAACAAAACTCAGCAAAAAACTATAAATATATTGGCGAATTCCAGAATTCATAGAAATTAAAGCTAATGGGCAGCCACGACAGTTCAGAGTTGAATTCTACCAGAAAGCGCGATCGCCCGATCGCTTCGCTAACGCGATCGGGCGAAAAGCCCTCGAAAAGCATTGCCACCGCTGATGCCAATTCCCCCCAACCCCCAAACTCTCGGGCTTTGGGAACATTAGGAGAAAACTTAGTCGCCGAGTGGTTACAGCAGCAAGGTTGGGAAATCCTGCACCGCCAGTGGCATTGTCGCTGGGGAGAGATTGACATCATCGCACTCGGAATAGATGAAGAAAGCGACATCAACAGAAGTAACGAAAATTCCCCATTCCCCATTCCCCATTCCCCGTTTCCTATTCCCCAATCCTCAACATTAGCATTTGTCGAGGTAAAAACTCGCAGCCGGGGAAATTGGGACGCTGGTGGAATGCTGGCTGTTAGTGCTACGAAACAAGCCAAACTTTGGCAGACAGCCGAAATATTTTTAAGCAATCGTCCGGATTTAGCAAATAACTCTTGTCGCTTTGATGTCGCTCTAGTCAGGTGCGAGCTTTTAACAAAAAGCGATCGGCAAATATTACCACCATTAACAACAGCGAGCTCTCAATCCGCAGCCGGAAACTACCTGCTCACCCTGCAAGAATACATTCGATCGGCTTTCAGCAATTAAAAATATTTAATTAAAAAAATCTCGGGGGAAAGTCATCCGAAAGCAGCAATTTTCAAGTAGAATAAAAGCTATTCCCTTTGGATACTCGGATACCTTCTCCTTTTGAGTCTCTGCTATAAAAGTTAGTTTATCTGCGTAGCAATCTAGGCGAGAGTTTCCGGGCAATATCCCAGACCCTTGACAAATTGTTGGCGAAACGCTTCAATTTCCTTACGGTCAGGGCTGCCGTGACAAACCACGGCCACCTGGTAGCGGCGCATTACGCTCAGCGGCGACTGTCCCGTTTCCAAACTCCAAAGTGCCATTTGCAAGCGAATTTCAGGATCGTAAGGAATCCCGAGTTCGTTCATAAAAGCTCGAAAATCCCCGTGCATTTCTGGAGTTAAATATTGGCTCATTTTCACCTTCACGACCCAGCCGTCAATTTGGTGAATAACAGTGATAAATTGCAAGGGAAGATGATGAGCCGCGCGTAGGTAATCCACGACTCTCAGAGTAAGGCTAGTATTGGCGATGTAGTAGAGGTATTCCATAACAATCCTTATGAGCAAAGCTGATGCTATACCTCTATAGTCGCGGGCTATACCCGCTAATACAAGGGGAAAAGTACCCGACTTTGGATGGGGGTTTTTACCCAATTTGTTACCCAGTTGACAGATCGATCGTACAGGAATTCACTCAATGACAGAAATTGACTGGTCTTTGGACGGTTACGACTACGAACTTTCCCCCGAGTACATTGCCCAAAATCCCGCAGTGCCGAGGGATAGTTCTCGCTTGCTAGTTGTAGATTCTCCCAACAGCCACCAACACCGGATTTTCCGGGACTTACCAGATTTGCTCGAGCCCGGAGACTTGCTGATCCTAAACAACACCCGCGTCCTCCCAGCGAGGCTTTTCGGACACAAACCCAACGGCCCGGCTGTGGAAATCTTGTTGATGGAAGAAAAGCAGCACAACTGCTGGCTGGCTTTAGTTAAGCCGGGGAAACGCTTAAAGTTGGGAGCAAAAATTGAGTTTGACCCGATCGCCCCAGAGTGCCCCGAGGAGGAAGCAGCAGGCCCTTGCTGTTGCGTTCCCGAGGCCCAGATGCTCGATCGTCATCGATTGACTGCCACAGTTATCGCCAGGGATGACGCCACAGGAGGGCGGCTGTTGGAGTTTGACCTGCCGACAGAAACCTCTCTCATACCGTTTTTGGACGAATACGGTCACGTACCCCTACCGCCCTACATCGACAAGTCCCAAGCTTCGCCAGAACAGTATCAAACTGTTTATGCCGAAAAGCTTGGGGCGGTGGCGGCCCCGACAGCAGGTTTGCATTTCACCGAAGAATTATTCAGCCGCTTGGAGCAGCGGGGCATCGAAAAAGCTTTTGTCACCCTACACGTGGGAGTAGGGACGTTTCGTCCGGTGGAAGTGGCAGACGTGACGACGCACCAAATGCACCACGAATGGGTGGAAGTACCTCTGGCGACAGTAGAGAAAATTCGCGAAACTCAAGCCAGAGGCGGGCGGATTATTGCCGTGGGTACAACAGCAGTGCGAGCTTTAGAGGGAGCCGCAGCCGCCAGCGACGATTTTTCCTTGCAGCCTTTTTGCGGCCCGACAAATTTGTTTATTTATCCGGGCTACAAGTGGCGGGTTGTAGAGGGGATGATTACCAATTTTCACTTGCCCCGCTCTACTTTGATGATGATGTTAAGCGCCATAATTGGAAGGTCTCGACTGTTGGATTTGTACCTAATAGCGATCGAGCATCAGTACCGCTTTTATTCCTTTGGCGATGCCATGCTGATTTTACCAGCCGCAAAAATCGATTGACCGATCGGGCATCGGGTTCGCCCAATGCCCAGTATTCGGTTTCTATTCTTCCTCCTCTTCTTCGTTTCCGGGATACACGAAACTGTTGGAACGTCCAGTCAGAACTGATTTGCCCAGAGACAAAGCTTTCTGAGCTGCCACTACAGCTTTGCGCTTCCATGTGGCCTTGCGCATATTCTTCTTGGATTTGGAGGTTTTCTTCTTAGGAACTGCCATGACGCTAAATACTTTCGGATTGTATAGACAAACAAATATTCTAGCCGATTTTGCCGGCAATCCTTAAGGAGAAAAACCGCAACAACTATTCGGGCTGCAATATCAAGTAGTAGGGTGCAAAGCGCGATGGCTACGCCCCGGCTTACGCCTACGAGCTTCTCGAACCACAGACAAAATCCCCGATTCTGACGCACCCGCAGCAGCTAAAGTTCATGAAAGTGGTAGATCACGACGCCAGTTACTGAATCGTTCTCGATACTGACATAACCCGTTTTCAGCATTGCTGTGAAAGCCTCTTCCACTTCGGCAAAAGTAGCGCCAGTTGCCATCACCCCTTGGGTGACAGACAATCTGCCGTTTTTGGTATAAGCGGCCCTCAGGAGTTTAACCCCTAACTGGTCGGGAGTTGGCTTCGGGTATGTCGAGGCGATCGCCCCGCTGACGGGATATAGCGCTATACCTTCAGGAGATACGCCGAGTTTGCCCCTGAGACTGGCATTGTGTTCGTCCACCATGTTCGTCAGCAGCAGCAAATCAAACAACTGCCCGAACCCAAACAACCCAAAGGTACACAGCCACAGCAAACCCGTGACAATCTTGCCGTTGTAGAGACGGTGGAGTCCGAATGGGCCGAACAAACAAGCTGCCCATAAAAGGTAACTAACACCTAAATTGCTCATTTTATGCCCGTCCTGACTGGTTATTCTAACGATTGGAGTCCCTCCATACATTTTGTACTTTCTATTTGGTGTTTGAACAGTTTGACACCAGCAGATATTTGTGCATTGTCTCAAGGCATGGGGCAGTGGGCAGTCAACAGTCAACTGACAACTGACAACTGACAACTGCCCCAGTGAGTAATTCTGCGTAGCAATTCTTAATGCCAGCAACATATTTCCGGGGGCGAGAGCTTGGTAAACTGGAGGACGTGGAAATTACAGCAAATTTAACCTAGATTCCACGCGAAGCTCCAAAATGCGCGGGCGCCGACATACAGGAGCGATCGAACTCGCCCCGAGTATCCGACACCTGAAACCAGCAAGTAGTTATAAGCAGAAATCCAATAAACATATGGTAGATTCCCTCAAAAAACCCACTTTTGCAGAACAGCAGCAGGAAGCGAAAACTCCAGCCAAAGAAACTATTCTCACGCCGAGATTTTACACAACAGACTTTGACGAGATGGCCAAAATGGACATCTCGATAAATGAAGCCGAACTCGAAGCAATTATCAAAGAGTTCCGCGTTGACTACAACAAAAACCACTTCGTGCGAGATGCCGAGTTCGAGGAATCTTGGGAACACATCGACGGCGAAAAACGCAAGTTGTTCATTGAATTCCTGGAACGCTCTTGTACCGCTGAGTTTTCTGGCTTCTTGCTTTACAAAGAATTGGGACGCAGGCTCAAAGGAAAAAATCCCATCCTAGCCGAAGGTTTCAACCTGATGTCTCGTGACGAAGCGCGCCACGCCGGATTCCTGAACAAAGCACTGTCGGACTTTGGTTTGTCTCTGGATTTAGGTTTCTTGACAAAGAGCCGCAGTTACACATTCTTTAAGCCGAAGTTTATTTTCTACGCCACTTACCTGTCCGAAAAGATCGGTTATTGGCGCTACATCACCATTTACCAACACTTAAAAGAGCATCCTGAAGACCAGATTTATCCGATTTTCCGATTCTTTGAAAATTGGTGTCAAGACGAAAACCGCCACGGAGATTTCTTCGATGCGGTGATGAGAGCTCAACCTCAGATGTTGAACGATTGGCGCGCTAAACTTTGGTGCCGCTTCTTCTTGCTGTCGGTATTCGCCACAATGTATCTCAATGATATCCAGCGTGGGGGGTTTTATCGATCGCTCGGAATCGATGCTCGCGAATACGACATCGAAGTGATCAAAAAAACCAACGAAACAGCGGGCCGCGTATTCCCCGTCATGCTCGACGTAAGCAATCCAAAGTTTTATGAACGGCTGGATGTTTGTCTCAAAAACAATCAGCAATTGACCGCAATTGTAGCTTCTGAAACTCCGAAAGTCTTGCAATTCTTCCAAAAATTGCCTCTGTATGTGTCCAACGGCTGGCAATTAGTGAAGCTGTACTTCATGAAAACAATTGAATCACCTTCAGTACAGGGCGCTGTGCGTTAAGTTTTGATTTTTCATCCTCTGTGACGGCGGTTCTGCGACAAGCGGAGCCGCTTTTTTTTGGTATCCAGATTCACCGCAAAAAGTTCTCGCCAGACTCAAGTCTGGCGCTACACAAACAAAGTCCGCCTGCGCGGACTGAAGATTGAAAAAAAACTTAGAGCCAATCCGGTTTTTAAGCATTATTTTATTGAGTCCGCGCAGGCGGACTTCGTTTGTGTAGTCGCGACTTACAGTCGCCCGGAATTAGAATTGATGCTGGTTTTTTTCATAAAATTTATCGCCATTCCCCCTGAAGGTTAAAAGCCGCCCAATAATAGGGAGAATGCCACTTTTCCTGCTTCCACAGTTCCAGTTGTGCCGCCCTCAAAGCCGCCGCAGGCGTCAACCCTTTTTGCAGCATTCCCTGATAGAAACTCGACATTAACGTAGCCGTTCCTTCATCGTCCACACTCCACAAACTCACCACCACTCGCTGAGCCCCTGCATACATAAATCCCCGCGTCAATCCTACCATGCCCTCGCCTTGAACAATCTGTCCCATTCCGGTTTGACAGGCACTTAACACTACTAAATTTGCTGCTAATTTCAAATTAAAAATATCTGTCAGCCGCAGAAACCCATTTGAGGGATTACCCTTTTCATCTACTAGCGACAAGATGACTCCTGACAATTCCGGGTGAGTGCTATTAACTAAACCGTGAGTGGCAAAATGAATGATTTTATATTGGCTTAAATTTGAGCTGGTTGCTGTGGCGCGGCTGGCTTCAAAATCCAAATATTCGGTGCGAGAATTCGCCGGGACTAAGGCTTGAATGATTTGAGCTTCTTGGCGAGTGAATTTTAAACGGTTAAACTGTGCGTTATTATCGCCTCTGGAGCGACTTAAACCGGGATTTGCTGATTCTACCGCTTGCTCAGTGGTGGCTGAAGAAGAATTTTTAATTCGTTCGTCGTTACCGCTAAAAACTGGATCGGCGAGTATTGCTAAAGTCCGAGTAGGAGGTTGTCTGTCACTGTAGTTTTGTCTTAAGATTCCCAAGGTGGAAGCTGAAGGCAACAGCACGATTTCATGGTCTACTATTAAAGGTGGATTCCCATTTTCACCGGATTTTCCGGGGAGCGAGAGGGCGGCAAAAGGGAGGTAATTGAGAACACCATCGCCAACAATCAGCAGGCGTTTTTGACCGAGTTGGGCTGCTACGGGCTGTAAGATCATTTGACTGATAGCATCGTTGGCTGCGGCGACTTGATTGGGGCTGTTTCGGGAACTTGGAGCGGTGACAGCATCGCGGAATTTTTTGGCAGTTGTTTCGATGTCGGCAGCTTTTGGTAATTCATAAGTGGTGATGCTGGTTTTGGTGACAGCCCAAAGATAGCTACGATCTTTTCCTAGAGAATACTGGAGTAAAATTGTATTCTCATCGAGGATTTGTTGTTGAATTTGTGTAAGGGTTAAAGGTTGGGGTTGGGTGAGGGCTGCGTAGCGGGGGCTAGCGGTACGAATTTGAGTTTGAATTTGCTGGTATTGTTGCAGGAGTGCGAGGCGTTGTTTGTCGATTTCATCGACTTTAGTTTGATTGGGGTTGGGGCTGCTGACTGCTTCGATGCGCTGCTTTTCAATGGCATCGAGTTGCTGTTGCAAGCTCTTTTCTTGTTGCAGCAAATCGGGGGAAATGCCTTCACGAATGTTGGCGTTACTTTCTTGGAGGAGTTCGAGGAGGCTGCGGGCCCTCGAACGTTCGCTGGCTTCTAAGGCTTTTGTATCGTAACCGGAATTTGGTTGCGTTTTGTGCAGTTGCATTAATAGGTCGATGTAAAATTCGTAGTAGTTCTGTACTGTGGCAAAGTATGAGGTGCGGAGTTCGGGGCTGGTAATTTTGGTGCGAAGATTTTCGATTATTTTGAGGGAGGCTTCAATGTTAGTGAGGGCTTCAGTGAGATTGCCTTGAGCGCGTTTGGCATAGGCAATACTATAGAGGGTGACAGCTTCCCCACTGCGATCGCCTACAGCCCGTCTCAGGGGAAGGGACTGGCTGTAATACTCTAGGGCTTTCTGTTTTTCTCCCAATTGTGAGTAGACACCGCCGATGTTGTTGAGGGTGCCAGCTTCCCCACTGCGATTGCCTACTGCCCGAAACAGGGGAAGAGACTGGCTGTAATATTCTAGGGCTTTCTGTTTTTCTCCCAAATCTGAGTAGACACCGCCGATGTTGTTGAGGGTGAGAGCTTCCCCACTGCGATTGCCTACTGCACGACTCAGGGGAAGGGACTGATTGTAATATTCTAGGGCTTTCTGTTTTTCTCCCAAATCTGAGTAGACACCGCCGATGTTGTTGAGGGTGAGAGCTTCCCCACTGCGATTGCCTACTGCACGACTCAGGGGAAGGGACTGATTGTAATATTCTAGGGCTTTCTGTTTTTCTCCCAAATCTGAGTAGACTTTGCCGATGTTGTTGAGGGTGAGAGCTTCCCCACTGCGATTGCCTACTGCACGACTCAGGGGAAGGGACTGATTGTAATATTCTAGGGCTTTCTGTTTTTCTCCCAAATCTGAGTAGAGTAAGCCGATGTTGTTGAGGGTGATAGCTTCCCCAGTGCGATCGCCTACTGCCCGACTCAGGGGAAGCGACTGGCTGTAATACTCTAGCGCTTTCTGTTGTTCTCCCAAATCTGAGTAGACTTGGCCGATGCTGGTGAGGGTGCCAGCTTCCCCACCACGATCGCCTACTGCACGACTCAGGGGAAGGGACTGATTGTAATATTCTAGGGCTTTCTGTTTTTCTCCCAAATCTGAGTAGACACTGCCGATGTTGTTGAGGGTGACAGCTTCCCCACTGCGATTGCCTACAGCCCGTTTCAGGGGAAGGGACTGATTGTAATATTCTAGGGCTTTCTGTTTTTCTCCCAAATCTGAGTAGACTTTGCCGATGTTGTTGAGGGTGAGAGCTTCCCCACTGCGATTGCCTACAGCCCGTTTCAGGGGAAGGGACTGATTGTAATATTCTAGGGCTTTCTGTTTTTCTCCCAAATCTGAGTAGACACCGCCGAT
>ENA-OFCI01001260-OFCI01001260.1-metagenomes-genome-assembly--contig:-NODE-1260-length-11763-cov-3.550564_pt1 | contig 11763 bp, 7 predicted proteins | sample MGYA00153391_OFCI01 | MGnify analysis MGYA00153391
CGTAGATTTATCAGCAATCAAAATTGACAGCAGCATTAATCTATGCTTATAGCATGATTTCGACTTGATTTAGGTATGCTGCGCTACTTACGATCGGATCTATAGTGCCCGATTGTTTGCTAAGGAATACTAAGGTAGCAGGTCATTTATTCAAATGCAAGTTATCAGGCACAATCGGGCATCTTTCTAACCAACATCATCTCTTTTAACTTGCGGGTTTAAATCCTGCTCGATTCGACTAATCTAGCTGAATATGTCATCACTGCGATCGACATAGAAAAAAGGCTGTGTAGATGCTCATCTTAGCCGTGTCTACCTGCTCTTTGATGCCCTATCTTACTATTTTAGCTCTGTTAGAGTGACGGATCGAGGATATTATCTATAAAACGGAGGAAATTTCTATGGCGATCGGTAGAGCAATGCTGCATCTTGACTTTTTGATGGCGATTAAAGGGGCTATTTCCTTGTTCAGAGATCCTACCCAAACAGAATCTGTGTACGACATTGAGGATGGACTGCGAAATACAAAAGCCACTCAACTAGCACTAGAATTTGTGAAGTCCGATCCTACCGTCGCGCAAATTATTAGCGAAAGATATACTCCACCCCATCTGGATCTAGACTCTCTACTAGCCTTACCCACTGATTCTATCGGGTATGCTTATGCTACCTATATCAAGGAATCCAACTTCGATCCCAACTTCTACCGCAACATCGAGGTTCAGGATGATATTAGCTATGTGATGTTACGTTTGCGCCAAACACACGATATTTGGCACATCGTCGGGGGATTTGGCACCGATGTCGCTGGAGAACTAGGGCTAAAGTCTTTTGAACTTGCCCAAACTCATCGCACCATGTCCTTGATTCTCCTCACAGGCGGACTTTTGAGCACATTAACCAAATCCCCAGCAGATTTGGACAGGATGTTGGAATGTGTCGCTCTAGGTTATCGTAGCGGTGCAAAGGCAAAGCCATTGCTCGCACAAAAATGGGAAGAACAATGGTCAAAGTCTCTAGCCGATTGGCGTAAAGAACTAGGCGTAGAAGTCACAAAAGTCTATATCCCCTAATCGAAGGAATAGACCTGCTAAATTAATTGATAATTGATAATTGAGTTTTTAGGATGGGGATATAGACCCGTCCTAAAAAAGTTGATGAGGGGCTGAGGTCGATTGTTAATCTGGCACACAATAACTCATCTGTCGATCGACAAAGGGGTAAAATAATTTTGGCTGAAAAAATTAGCTTAAAAATTATATGCTGACTAGAATGCGTCGGGTTTTGAGTAGGTTGTTCGATAGGTCTCGAACGATTAATAATGAGCCACTCAATAAAATGAGCCTCATCGTCATTCTGTTAGTCGATCTATTTATCCTCACTAATGTATTCACCGGACTCGATGATATTAGTAGATGGCATCTCAATCCAACCCAATCCCATCCATGTTATTCCGAGTGGAATAGTTATCAAACTAAAACTACGAATCGTACAGATTATGATGTCATCAGAGAGGCAATTTCGTCAAAGACAAAAGATGTAGATAGTTACGACCCTAGTGGCTCTTCTCCACGAGTCGATCTCAGTCAAAAGTATAAAGAAGATGTCAAAAATAAATTAGGTACTATTTCTAATGTCTGTTTTGAGTATGCTGGAATTAGAGATAAAATCAACACAAGTGAAAATCAAGCTAGTGTAGCGAGTATAGATCGACAACAAGCAGATATCGGCAAACTAGAATCAGCCAATGAGACCATCAAGAGTCAATATGACTCATCTCTATTGGATAAAATAGCTGGACAAAAACGAGATCGATCGATAAATCAAGTTGGAGCGGAAAAGGCTAAACAGACATTAGAGCAAAATAATGCTAAAATTATTACCCTCAAGCAAAAAAATACTGCTCTTGAAAATTCACTAATTGCCAAGCAAGAAAGCAATGCTTTTATTAGTCTCCTCAAAAATAGTAATAAATTCAATCTACTTAAAAGTAGTTACGATCGAGCGTCCTTTTGGTATCCTAGTATTCAATTTGGCTTTCAGTTTATATTTCTGCTGCCATTGCTATTGGGAGCATTAGTAGTCAATAACTTTGCTCAACGACGAGGCTATGGACTAATTGCCTTAATTAGTTGGCATCTATTAGTAATCTTCCTAATCCCCTTACTTTTCAAGGTTCTTGAATTTCTTCAAATTGGGGTAATCTTCAATCTAATCTCAAGTATTGTCTATAAACTATTTGGGAGTCTACTATTCCTAATTAGCTACATTTATATTTTCCTAGTGCCACTAGTTGGATTTGGACTAATTAAAGTCTTCCAAGAATTTGTCTTCAACTCCAAAATTCAGACAGCCAATAGAGTTCAAAAATCTCAGTGTGTCAACTGTGCTAGGAAGATTCGATCGTCCGATATTTACTGTCCTCATTGCAGTTATTATCAACTGAGCGAATGCCAAAACTGTCATCATCTCACCTATAAGAATTTACCCTACTGCAACCAATGTGGGCATTCTCAGCAGCAATAGATCCCAGACATGACAATTAACTTCCATAGTTATTAGAAGTTAATTGTCATAAAAATAATCTCTCGAATTTTGCTGGAGAGGCAATCGATCGAATTTATCATCCATCACCCTAAATATCTTCAAAATCGATGTTTTCATACAAATTGGCGATCGATATTGCCACCAAAAGCTACTGAGACATCATAACCAATCCGAATCGTAAACAACCGAGCATTGGGACTTTTGGCTTTTAGGGCGATGGCTGAGTGGATGCCCGATCGATCGACTGCATATTCCCCAGTCTCAGCATCAATTACGACCATTTTACCAATATTGTCTTCATGCTCTACTGTCGATCGAATCTTGTCTGCATATAACTTCTTCGCTTTTGCGGCAACTTCTTCAACAGTCCAGAAAATAGCTTGTTGCATATTCTCACCGAGTTATTTGAATACTGGATCTATTTTAGCCGATCCTCCCTCTGTTCAGTTTTCTAATTATCAGAGGTCGATCGGTATTATCTATCCCCATGATGTGCTAATTTTAAATCAAATCAGTCAATTTTTTAGCTAATTTGAGACATTGTAAACTCGTATATCTTTGCCCTTGCATCGTACCTTGAGGAGCATCTGCGAAAGGGATGGGATCGATTGATGTCGCTTTTTCTGAAAAAATAAGCTTATACTTACCTTCCTCACCATAAGGTTCTATCCTTTCAACAGGTGCATAGTGAGTAATGGCAGAGATAGGAGCTGTTTGGTAAGCTGCAATATATTTAATTTTCTGGATCATCCCACCAGAAATGCGAATAGCATACCAACAATTATTTGTGAGAAACTCTCTTTCAAAGCCTTCTTTCTGTGCTGGGACAATTACTGTATCTTTTTCTTCCACTATTGCCGATATCAGACTGGGGCTAATAAGAGGTAATTTTGGAATATGTTTGCTAGATGCTTGTGGTATGGCTACGGGTTTAGGTACTTCAAATGCATGAAGACCAACCAACGGGATAATTTGGATAATTTCTTTGAGAAATGCTTGTGTATCTGCCTTTTCCGACTCTGATAGTACGGGTTCCTGTGGAGAATTTCCATTTTCAAGGTGGCTACGTTTTGATTTAAGAGCTTTCTGAATCAATGCATATTCTAGCCAAGTCACATGTGCTCTATTCAATCCATTATTTGCTGAAACGAAGACAATACACCAATTCCAAAAATCTTTGTTTTGATAATGAGAATCTATCCGATTTTTAATACAATCTGATTGCCCTATATAGAGCAACGGCAGTTCATCATTCTCATTGCTTTGATAGCCAACTAATATATAAATGCCTGTTTTATCTAATTCACTACGAAGTTTGACATCAAGCCACTTCTCTCTTGGAAAAACAATTCCCAACCCAGTCCAATTCATCCTGTCAATTATTCTAAGCCCTTCGGCATCCCCATCTGGAAGGAATATACGAATAGTAAATGGATTTGGCATTTGAGTATAAACAGGCTTATTTTCTCTCAGTATTCCCACAAGTAGGTTGTAAGTTAAAATCCCCCGCCACTAAGTGACGAGGGATTCTATTCAACTGATGATAAGTTTAGCTATCCGAACTTACCAGCAGTCGAGGCAATTAAGAAGGCGGCGTAGGTGAGGATATAGCCCGCCGTGAAGTGAGCTAGACCGACGACCCGACCTTGAACGATCGACATTGCAACAGGCTTGTCTTTCCAACGAACTACGTTCGCAAGAGGAGTCCGCTCGTGTGCCCAGACAACAGTTTCGATCAACTCTTGCCAGTATCCACGCCAGCTAATCAGGAACATAAAGCCAGTCGCCCACACGAGGTGTCCGAAGAGGAACATCCATGCCCATACAGACAGGTTGTTCATCCCGTAAGGGTTGTAGCCGTTGATTAACTGTGAGGAGTTCTGCCAGAGATAATCGCGTAACCAACCCATTAGATAAGTCGAGGACTCATTGAATTGGGCAACGTTACCTTGCCAAATACCGAGGTGTTTCCAGTGCCAGTAGAATGTTACCCAACCGAGGGTGTTTAACATCCAGAACATCGCGAGGTAGAAGGAATCCCAACCAGAGATGTCACAAGTACCACCACGACCGGGGCCGTCACAAGGGAAGGCATAGCCGAAGTCTTTCTTGTCGGGCATTAATTTGGAACCACGGGCATCCAACGCACCTTTGACCAAGATCAATGTGGTGGTGTGAAGTCCCAGGGCGATCGCATGGTGAACCAAGAAGTCACCAGGGCCGATGGTCAAGAACAAGGAGTTCGTACCGGAGTTGATGGCATCCAACCAACCTGGCAGGTAAACTGCACTAGTGGTAGAAGCTAAACTATCTGCGTTTGAGAGTAAGGTATCAAAACCGTAGAGTAGTTTACCGTGAGAGCTTTGAACGAATTGTGCGAACACTGGTTCGATCAAGATTTGCTTCTCAGGTGTCCCAAAGGCAACTACAACGTCATTATGCACGTAGAGGCCGAGGGTATGGAAACCAAGGAACAGAGACACCCAGCTCAAGTGGGAAATAATTGCCTCTTTATGCTCTAGCATCCGTGAGAGCACGTTGTTGCGGTTTTGGTCTGGATCGTAATCACGAACCCAGAAGATCGCACCGTGGGCGAATGCACCGACCATCAGGAACCCAGCGATGTACTGGTGATGGGTGTACAATGCGGCTTGGGTGGTAAAGTCCTGTGCCAAGAACGCATAAGGCGGCATGGAGTACATGTGTTGAGCCACCAAGGAGGTGATCACACCCAGTGAAGCCAATGCTAAACCTAGTTGGAAGTGAAGGGAGTTGTTGATGGTGTCATATAGACCTGTATGACCAGCACCTAAACGACCTCCTGGTGGTTTGTGAGCATTGAGGATGTCCTTAATGCTGTGACCGATCCCGAAGTTGGTGCGGTACATGTGCCCAGCAACGATGAAAATCACCGCGATCGCTAGGTGGTGATGCGCCATATCAGTCAACCACAAGGATTGAGTCTGAGGATGGAATCCACCCAAGAAAGTCAAGATAGCTGTCCCAGCACCTTGGGAAGTCCCAAACATCTGTTGAGCGGTATCTGGATTTTCTGCATATACACCCCAATTACCTGTAAAGAAGGGGGCTAGCCCTGCTGGGTGAGGTAAGGTAGTGGTGAAGTTGTCCCAACCAACGTGCTGACCGCGAGATTCGGGGATAGCAACGTGGACTAAGTGACCAGTCCAAGCCAAAGAACTTACGCCAAACAAACCGGACAAATGGTGGTTGAGGCGAGATTCAGCATTCTTGAACCAAGACAAGCTGGGACGGAATTTCGGTTGCAAGTGCAACCAGCCAGCGAATAGCATGACTGAAGCCAGGAGGAGCAAGAAGATCGATCCTGAGTACAAGTCTTCGTTCGTCCGCATTCCGATCGTGTACCACCATTGGTAAACGCCAGAGTAAGCGATGTTGACTGGATTGGTCGCGCCACCTTGGGTAAAAGCATCAACTGCTGGTTGACCGAAGTGGGGGTCCCAAATTGCATGAGCGATCGGACTAACGTTCAGTGGGTCTTTGATCCACTGTTCAAAGTTGCCTTGCCAAGCTACGTGGAACTGGTTGCCAGATGCCCAGAGGAAGATGATGCCTAGATGACCGAAGTGAGTTGCGAAAATCTTTTGGTAAAGATTTTCCTCAGTCATGCCATCGTGGCTTTCAAAGTCGTGAGCCGTGGCAATCCCGTACCAGAGCCGACGAGTGGTCGGGTCTTGAGCGAGGTCTTGGCTAAATTTAGGGAATTTAGTTGCCATAGTTTTCTTATCGGATTTCCTCGCGGACGGACGAGATGATTACAGTAGAGATGATGCTAACTGTAACCATCTCGTGTGGCATTGATTAGCATCATTGTTAGTGATGTATCGAACCTGGATGTCCAGATTCGATCGATGTCAATCTTGGGATGTTAAGCCTGCTGACTGACATCGAAAACAGACAGAGTTCGTCAGATCGATAGAGATCGAGCTAAGAAGAATGCCCAGGTTGTCGCAATACCTCCGAGGAGATAGTGAGCGACACCGACAGCCCGACCCTGAATAATGCTCAGAGCGCGAGGTTGAATTGCTGGCCCAAAGTTGAGCTTGTTATGCGCCCAAACGATCGACTCGATCAATTCTTGCCAGTAGCCGCGACCGCTGAAGAGGAACATCAAGCTGAACGCCCAGATGAAGTGTGCACCCAAGAAGATCAAACCGTAGGCAGACAGAGCCGAACCATAGGAGTTGATGACCTGAGCAGATTGCGCCCACATGAAGTCCCGCAGCCAACCATTAATATTGACTGCACTAGCAGCAAAGTTACCACCAGCAATGTGCGAAACCGTACCATCTGCATCGACAGTACCCCAGACATCTGACTGCATTTTCCAACTAAAGTGGAAGATCACAACCGAGATGGCGTTGTACATCCAGAACAGACCGAGGAAGACGTGATCCCAACCAGAAACTTGGCAGGTACCACCACGACCGGGACCGTCACAGGGGAAGCGGAAGCCCAAACTAGCTTTGTCGGGGATTAACCGAGAGCTACGAGCGAACAACACACCTTTAAGGAGAATCAGGACAGTGACATGAATGGTGAAAGCGTGGATGTGGTGAACCATAAAGTCCGCCGTACCCAATACAATCGGCATCATCGCCACTTTGCCACCGACAGCGAGAGTATCGCCACCGAAAGCGAGACTAGCAGTTTGCAAGGCATTTGGAGCAGTATTTCCAGCCGCAGCAGTGTGCAAGCCTTGAATCCACTGAGCAAATACGGGTTGCAATTGAATTGCTTTGTCTGAGAACATATCTTGGGGACGACCCAAAGCCTGCATGGTGTCGTTGTGGACGTACAGACCGAAGCTGTGGAAACCTAAGAACATCGAAACCCAGTTCAGATGCGAGATGATTGCATCGCGGTGACGCAACATTCGATCGAGTAGGTTGTTCTGGTTCATTGCTGGGTCGTAATCCCGCACCATGAAGATCCCTGCGTGAGCAGCTCCACCGACGACACAGAAACCGCCAATCCACATGTGGTGGGTAAATAACGATAGCTGAGTAGCGTAGTCAGTAGCGAGGTAAGGGTAGGGAGGCATCGCATACATGTGTTGTGCCACGATGATGCTGATCGACCCTAACATTGCCAAGTTAATTGCTAACTGAGCGTGCCAGGAAGTAGTAAGAATTTCATATAGACCTTTGTGACCTGCGCCAGTAAAGGGTCCGCGATGATTTTCTAAAATTTCTTTCATACTGTGACCGATGCCCCAGTTCGTCCGGTACATGTGACCAGCAACGATAAAGAGTACAGCCAGAGCTAGGTGATGGTGAGCCGTATCGGATAACCATAGACCGCCAGTGGTAGGGTTCAGACCACCTTTGAAGGTGAGGAAGTCTGCATATTCAGCCCAGTTCAACGTAAAGAATGGGGTTAAACCCTTAGCAAAACTGGGATACAGTTCGGCCATCTTGGCAGGATCCAAGAATTCGTGGGGTAAGGGAATATCTTTTGGTGCGACACCAGAATCTAGTAATTTATTTATAGGTAGAGCGACGTGAATCTGATGACCTGCCCAAGATAGACAGCCAAGACCGAGTAAACCAGCCAGATGGTGGTTCATCATCGACTCTACATTCTGGAACCATTCCAGTTTGGGAGCGCGTTTGTGGTAGTGAAACCAACCAGCAAACAGCATCAAGCCAGCCATGACGAGACCGCCAATTGCTGTAGCCATAAGCTGTGTGGAGTTGGTGTACCCAGACGATCTCCACAATTGGAACAAACCAGATGTGATTTGAATCCCGTGGAAACCGCCGCCAACGTCAGCATTGAGGATGTCTTGACCGACGATCGACCAGACGACTTGGGCACTGGGTTTGATCCCAGTTGGGTCGGTGAGCCACGCTTCATAATTGGAGAAACGGGCACCGTGGAAATACATCCCGCTCAACCATATAAATATGATGGCGAGATGTCCGAAGTGAGCACTGAAAATCTTACGAGAAATGTCTTCCAAGTCACTGGTGTGACTATCGAAATCATGTGCGTCAGCATGAAGATTCCAAATCCACGTCGTGGTTTTTGGTCCCTTAGCTAGGGTTCGATCGAAATGACCTGGCTTCCCCCACTTCTCGAACGAAGTAGGAACTGGATCTTTGTCAACGATTACCTTTACTTTTGCTTCCCGCTCTGGCGGACTAATTGTCATGAGGATTGTCCTCTCTAGACAAGGAACGAGGTGATACCCAACTGAAATGCCCGTTTCAAAAAGTGAAATGGAGCCAAAAGCCTTGTCTCGATCCCCGTGATTCCGATGGAACTTCCAGTATCGAGCCGCACTCACATCAACAAAACAAGTTTGTCTCAGCAGTACCTCTGTTGATGAATTATATGTTGATGACCGACCGATATTCACCATTCGTTAACAATAGTTCAAAGTCGCGCCCCCAGATGCCCAGATTGAGCTGGCTTCAGGAGAATTTGTGAAAAAGTCAAGCTGAATACATTTTTTTTAAACAAACTTAATAATAGGCTCAAACCCAGATGGTCAAGCGATCGACCGCGATCTTACTGCTAGTAATAGCGAAAATTTTCACACCGCCTGGAAATTTAGCGATCGGGATTTAGTTACATATCTACACAAACAGGTATTTACATAATCGCTGCAACAAGTCGCATCGATGCTCGACGAAGGGGGACGATCGCGAAGAAATATAAGGCAAACTTCTAATAATTATCACGATCGCCTCTCAGCCAATATTTACGAAAAGTAACAATCGATCGAAACTGGATAAATTACTTCCTCCTCAGTTTCAAATTAGAGATCTAGCGTAGGGAGTGAATGGTGGATGGTGGATGGTGAATGGTGGATGGTGATGTTTATTTCTGGAGTAGGATCGATCGTTAACTGGATACCGTACCACCAAGCATCAAAGCATGGAAAAATTGACCAACCCTAGTAAAATAGGCAATGCCAACTAGTAACTTGTAAAACAGAGTGGGTGTTAAGAGTGAATCTGAAGTGGAATTTAGCGTCTCGATCGATCGGGTTGTATTTGGTATTGATATTGATGAGTGGGATCGTCGGTTGCGAACAAGCTCCGACAGCACCCGATCGCTCATTGGCAGCTAACTTCAGTAATTCCCTTACTAATACTGATGGGCCATTAGCAGAAGTCAATATCCCAGCCAGCATCGCTAAACTAGCTCCGAGCTTAGAAAAATTTCAACCTCAAGTCCACATCCTCAGCCCACAACCAGACGAAATATTAGCCGACGATCGAGTCACTGTCAAATTGCAAGTCAGCGATTTGCCGCTGTCCAAACATCCCGAGCTAGGGTTGGGCAATCATCTACAGGTTATTCTCGACAAACAAACCAATCGAGATGTCTACGATCTCAGTCAACCCTTAGTTTTTAAAAATTTAGCGGCTGGAACCCATACATTACGTGTATTGGCATCGCGTCCGTGGTATGAGAGCTTTAAAAATGATGGCGCATTCGATCTAGTTACTTTCCATGTGCTGACAAAAACTGCGGAAAATAATCCCGATCTCCAACGCCCACTGCTGACATACATTCGCCCGACGGGTAGCTATGGTGCCGAGCCAGTGCTGCTGGATTATTACTTAACCATCCCTTCACGTCCATTAGCTGATGGGGGCGAGGATAGTTTACCTGACTGGCGGATTCGAGTCACTGTCAACGAACAGAGATTTATCCTCGGTGGTATAGCCTCTGTTAATGAGAATAGCTCGACACCACTTTACCTCGAAGGCTTTAAGCAAGGTAAAAATTGGGTGAGATTGGAATTGGTAGACGATCGCGGTAATCCCATGCCCAATGTCTATAACGATACCGTCGAGATCGTTACCTATGAACCAGCCACAACAGATCCTCTCGCTCGACTGATTCGGGGAGAAATAGATCCCAATCTAGCACTATCGCTAGTAAACCCCGATCTTATCGCCATCAAACCATCCCCTACACTTACCCCTACACCATTCTTACCCACTCCCCTTCCCACACCAAAAACCTTTCCGACTCCAATGCCCAGTCCGATCGTCGTTAAGCCTAGCCCTAATCCGATCGTCATCGCTCCACGCCCGATCGTTGAGCCTAGCCCTAGTCCGATCGTCATCGCTCCACACCCGATCGTTGAGCCTAGCCCTAGTCCGATCGTCATCCCGCCGATCGTCAAGATGCCAACACCCAGTCTACAGCCAGTTCAGACACCAAAATTAACACCAAAAATCGTCGAGCCATCTATTTCGCCTCCGCCAACTGGTGTAACAAGCAATCCTAAATCCGAGCCACAGACACATCCTCCCGTGCCAATTGTGAAGCCAATTCCAGTGAAACCGATCGATCCTACTCCTCAACTAACTACTCTACCCAGCCCAGTAAAGCCGAAAGAATTACCCAGCATCGTTTCCGCACGACAGGATGTGCCATCTGTGAACGTAATTGTCATCCCTCAAGCAGTAGTAGACGAGCTGATATCATCTGCTCAAACATCGAATGGTGTATCTGGGACAGTAATCTCCCTACCTCAGACAGTAGTAGATGAGTTGGTGGCATCTGCTCGACAACAACGTACTGCATCAGTCGTAGCTACACCCACGGCTCCAGCATTGCCAATACTGACACAACCAACTTGGCAAGCGCAAGCGATCGAGTCGTTTAATCAAGCTAGAGCTAAAATACGAGAATTCACTAATACTATTCCCCCAAAAGCCCAAAGATTCGGGCAAAATTTTCAAGTCTGGGTAGGTAAGACGATCGAGCTATTCCAAGGGCGATCGGAATAGCGATCGTTAGTCATACTCCCGAACCACTCAAGAAATAGATATCATGATTCACCATTCACCATCCACTATTCACCCCCTACGCTAGATGTCTAATTTGACACTGGGAAAAGAGTAATTATTTAGTAACAGGTAATAAAATGTGGAGCGAGATTGGGGCACAAATCACTCAAGTTACGGGCAAACATTTTGAGATTGTCGATCGCCAATCGATCGGCGGTGGCTGTATCAATCAGGTGTATCTAATTAGCAACAAGCCTCTGTCAAAGCCACACTACCCCAACCAAGCTCGGTACTTAGTCAAACTCAATCGAGCAGCCCTGCTGGAGATGTTTGTGGCGGAAGCGAGAGGATTGGTAGAAATAGCCGCAACAACCGCTATGAAAGTTCCACACCCCATTTGTACGGGGATTAGTGACGA
>ENA-OFCI01001263-OFCI01001263.1-metagenomes-genome-assembly--contig:-NODE-1263-length-11755-cov-3.877350_pt1 | contig 11755 bp, 9 predicted proteins | sample MGYA00153391_OFCI01 | MGnify analysis MGYA00153391
TGCGGCACAGATACGTTCCGTCTTTCGTGCAGGCCTTGCCGGCGGCGATCGGCGTCGCGAAGTCGTCGTCGCAGTTGAGCATGCAGAAGCACTGCTGGGTCTTGTCGAAGAGGATGAAGTGTCCGCTCGCGCAGTTGGTGGGCATTGACTGGCCCTTGGCGGGGTTGGAGTTGCAAGCCTTGCAGACGTCGCTGCCGACGGTGGAGTCGACCTCGGGGAAGTTGAAGAAGTCGAGGTCGTCCTGCTCGGCGCCCTTGGTGAACTGCTGGGCCACGAAGGCGCCGAGGACATACATGCCGGACTTCTTCTGCTGGAGGCTCTGGGCGGCCTCCTGCCAGGTGCGTCCGAGCGAGTCGGTCTGATGGAGCGGCAGGAGTCCCTTCCACGTGTCGAAGACCTTCTTCACCTTGGCGCTGCTCCAGTCCTCCTTGCCGGCCATCAGGCTGACGTGGAACGCGTAGCCGTTGACGCGCAGGTTGAGCTGGTCGAAGGTGCCCATCGCGGGCCAGCCGTCCTTGTCAGCGAACGCGATCGGCACGAGCCCGTCGGCCTGCATCTTCTTGGAGAGGGTGATCAGTTCGTCGAACTTGGCCGGCACGGTGTAGCCCTTTGCCGCCCAGACACTCTTGCGGTAGAAGAAGCCCCAGGGGTAGTTGTAGTTCGGCACGAAGTACTTCTTGCCGTCGTCCGCGGTTGAGGCTTTGGTGAGTCCCGCGCTGAAGTTACCTCCGATCTTGCTCCACACGTCATCGATCGGCGCCGCGAGCCCCTTACCGGCGTAGTAGCGCATCCGGTAACCGGCGAACCAGGTGAACGAGTCATCCGGGCTGCCCTGCAGGTAGGTGTTGATGTTGTTCTGAAAGTCGTTGTGAGCGACGGTGTTGGTCGTGACTGTGTCACCGGATGCTGCTTGGAAAGCCGCGACCACTGCCGCGTATGCGCGCTTGGGCACGTCATCCGAGGAGCCCGACCCCAGGGTCGTGGTCTTCGAGCCGGTCGCTGTCGGTGTACTGCCTCCCGGGCTGCAGGCGGCGAGCATGCTGATGGTCGCCACGCTTACCGCTCCGGTGAGAACGGCCCGCCGGCCGAGCTGGCTGCTTCCGATGTTTCCGAAGGCGCTCAACTTATCTGATGTCATCGCGATTACTCCTTTGTAATGTGCAGTGCTGTGTAAAGCAGGACAGGTACAGACTGGCCCTCAAATCGAGCTTCTCGCTATGACCATCTACGAATCACACGTCGGGAGCGCCGGTCGGTGCCTCAAATATACGCCCGTGCGAGCGCTGGGTCTACTGCAGTAGATTTTCGGCGCAGAATATTTCTCCCGGCACTGTGCGCGAGCGATTAGAGGGGTAGGCAGCCGCAGGATTGCCGCACTATCAGCTCGGAGGTGAACGACCGATGCTCGGGTTTCGCGTCGGCACCTCGACCGAGTGCGGCAACTGCTGCTCGCGCCATCGCCTCGACAGGCTGGCGCATCACCGTGAGCGGTGGCCAGCTGAATTCCGACTCCGAGGACCCGTCGAAGGAGACCACCGCCATCGCTCCCGGAACGTCGATGTGAGCCTCGTGCAGGGCGCGGAGCAGCCCGATTGATTGCAGATCGGAGATCGAATAAATCGCCGTCGGACGCTGCGGATCCGCGAGCATCCGAATCCCCGATTGGTAGCCGCCGTTGCGCCCCCATTCGCCTCGCACGACGGGCCCGAGGGGCAGGCCCGCCGCGACCAACGCATCCTCCCACCCCAGCTCTCGTGCGGTGGTGGTGAGCCCACCGGGTACGCCGGAGACCAATCCGATTCGACGATGACCGTGGCCGATGAGGTGCTCGACTGCCACTCGGGACGCCACTCGAAAGTCCACTCCCACACTGGAGAACCCGGGCAACGGCTCTGATCGATCGAGCATGACGACCCGCACTTTGGCCGCTGTCGCGCTGCTGAGGTTGGGTTCATCGTCTGTGCTGGCGAGCAGGAGTCCATCGACCTGGCGCGAGATCAGCTTCTGCACCTGCTCGTGCTCCTTGCTCGGGACGAGGGCAGAATTCGTGAAGATGACCGAGAGCCCGGTGTCCGCTGCCGCCTTCTCGATGGCGCGGGAGAACTCCGCGAAGAAGGGGTTGGTGTTGTCAGAGAGCACAAGCCCGATGAGTTCGCTGACGCCGAGTTTGAGTGCTCGGGCGGCCGCATTCGGACGGTAGCCCAGGCTGTTGATCGACTCGAGCACCCGCGCACGGGTCGCGGGCGCAACGTTGCGCGGCCCCGAGTTGACGACATAGCTCACCACCGCAGTGCTCACTCCGGCGTGTAGAGCGACATCTTCGCGAGTGATCGAGGGGCGATCCTCAGGCGGTGCAGGCACGGCATCCTCTTCGACGTTGTGGTCGCTGCACGCAACGGATTTGCCGCGCGTCAGCTGGCCAAATCCTACCCTCGGCTTAATTCCGGCCGGGGCTCCATCTCTGTTTTAAAATAGGTTGTACACAATTCAATTGTGTTCAATGCGCTAGGGTAATCGCATGACCCCGAGCACAGATGCCGTGCCGAAGCTCCAAGACCAGATCTGCTTCGCGTTCTATAGCGCCTCGCGAGCCATCACCGCGCGCTATCGCAAACTGCTCGCCCCTCTTGGGGTCACCTACCCGCAGTACCTCGTGCTCATGGTGCTGTGGGAGACCGATGCGATCACGGTGAGCGAACTTGGCGATCGGCTCCAACTGGACTCGGGAACACTCTCCCCCCTGCTGCGTCGCATGGAGAAGGCCGGGTTGGTCAAGCGGAGCCGGCGCAGTGAAGACGAGCGGAGTGTGCAGGTATCGCTCACAGCCCACGGAGACGGCCTTCGCCTGCTGTCGGTGGGCGTGCCCGAACTGGTCTGCGAGTCAACCGGGCTCCCCCTCGGGGAGCTCCAGCGCCTCACCGGTCAGGTCACCGCGATCGCAGCCAACGCCCGTGCCTCCCAGTAGCTCCTGAGTCCAGGAGTACCCAAGTCCACTCTGGCGGATCTCCCGCCCGTGAGAAGAAAAGAGAAAATCAATGCCCACTCGCACCGCACGCACCGCTTGGAACGGCAGCCTCGAAACCGGCGAGGGCCAGGTCGAGATGACCAGCTCCAAGATCGGTACCTACGACGTGTCCTTCCCCAAGCGCGCCGCCGAGGAGGCCAACGGGTTCACCAGCCCGGAAGAGCTTCTCGCCGCCGCTCACTCTGCCTGCTACGCAATGCAATTTTCTGCCGTGCTCGGTGCGGCCGGTGGCACCGTCGAAGCACTCGACGTGAAGGCCGACGTATCCCTCGGTGCCGATCCGGCCGGTGGATTCCGCCTCACCGGTATCCACCTCACGGTGCGTGGAGAGGTGACCGGCATCGACAGCGCAACCTTCCTTGCCGCCGCGGCCGATGCCAAGACCGGCTGCCCGGTGAGCAAGGCTCTCACCGGGGTGGAGATCACTCTGGACGCCCAGCTGGAGGAGTAGGCCTCTCAGGCGGTCACTCGGTGGATCGACTTGAGCCGCACGTAGGGCGCGACGTTGTTTGCGGCTTAACAGCTAATGACATGGACTGTCGGTTTTGATGTGGCGCGCGGATAACCACCCACGAGACCGCGTCGAGATCGGCATCCTCTGTTCTCCTCTCGGCCGGCGAAACACCATTGTTAGGCGGTAAGCCTAGAGGCCGAGTTCCCGCGCAATGAGCATGAGCTGCACCTCGGTCGTGCCCTCTCCGATCTCGAGAATCTTGCTGTCACGATAGTGCCGGGCCACTACGGTTTCGTTCATGAAGCCGTAGCCGCCGTGGATCTGGGTGGCGTCCCTCGCGTTGTCCATCGCGGCTTCCGAGGCGACCATTTTGGCGATCGACGCGTGCTTTTTGAACGGCTTGCCCGCGAGCATGAGCGCGGCCGCGTCGTAGTAGGCCGTTCTCGCGACGTGTGCCCGCGCCTCCATCCTGGCAATTTTGAAGGCGATGCCCTGGTTGGCGCCGATGGGGCGCCCGAAAGCCTCGCGTTCCTGTGCGTATTTCACACTCTCATCGACGCAGCCCTGCGCTGCGCCGACGCTCAGCGCAGCGATGGCGATTCGTCCCTCGTCGAGGATGCGGAGAAAGTTGGCATAGCCGCGACCGCGCTCGCCGAGAAGGTTCGCTTCCGGAACTCTCACGTCGACGAAACTGAGCGGATGCGTGTCTGATGCATTCCAGCCCACCTTGTTGTACGCCGGCTCGGCCGTGAACCCCGCACTTGATGTCGGCACGAGGAACGTCGAGATCTCTTTCTTACCCTCCGCCCCGAGGCCCGTGACGGCGGTGACCGTCACGAGCTTCGTGATGGCGGTGCCCGAGTTGGTGATGAACTGCTTGCTGCCATTGATCACCCATTCACCACCCTCCTGCTCCGCGCGAGTTCGTGTTCCGCCCGCATCGGTTCCCGCGCCGGGCTCGGTGAGACCGAAGGCAGCGAGAGCCTCCCCGCTCGTAAGCGATGGGAGCCATTCCTGCTTCTGCGCGTCGTTGCCGAACCGATAGATGGGCATAGCGCCGAGCGAGACGCCGGCCTCTAGCGTGATCGCCACGCTCTGGTCGACCTTGGCGAGCTCCTCGAGGGCGAGGCAGAGGGCGAAGTAGTCGCCTCCCATCCCGCCGAATTCTTCGGGGAACGGCAGCCCGAAGAGGCCCATCTCAGCCATCCCCGCGACAACTTCGTAGGGGAAGCTGTGATCGGTGTCGTGCTGCGCGGAGACGGGCGCGACCACGGATCTCGCGAAGTCCGCGACGCTCTCGACCAGTTGTCGGTAATCGTCGGGGAGGCTACCCGTCGTCAGGTAATCGGTCATCGGTACCCTCTCGTGGCTATGTCATCCGCGATATCACTCGGAATTTTCAGTTATGCGCGGCTAACTGTGAAGTAAGGTTAGCAAGCAATAACTGAAAATCCCAGTGCGTCGTGAGATGCGATGCAACTCGTGTCGAGCATCCCTTCTCAGTGTGGAGAACCCAATGCAGCCAGGACCTTTCGGACCACAAGACAGCTATGACCGGGGCGCAGCGACCCAGCCGCTGCTCACCCAGACCATCGGCGCAAACTTCTCGTCGACGGTTGCCCGGTTCGGGGAACGGGAAGCCCTCGTCGAACGGTCGAGCGGCCGGCGGTGGACCTATACCGAGCTGGACGAGGAAGTGGATGCCGTGGCCCTCGGCCTGCTTGCGCTCGGTGTGACGACGGGCGACCGGGTCGGCATTTGGGCGCCGAACTGCGCCGAGTGGGTCTTGGTGCAATACGCGACCGCGAAGCTCGGGGCGCTGCTCGTGAACATCAACCCGGCCTATCGCACCTACGAACTAGCCTTCGTGGCCAAGCAGTCTGGCCTCCGCACCCTCGTGGCTGTTTCCGAGTTCAAGGGCTCGAATTATGCCGACATGATCGATGCGATCCGGCACGACTGCCTGGCGCTCAAGGATGTGGTGCTGATCGGATCGGAGTCATGGAACGACCTGATGAGGGCGGGGCGGCACGGCGACCGCTCACAGCTGGACGCCATCGGTGCCAGACTCGAAGCCGACGATCCGATCAACATCCAGTACACCTCAGGAACGACCGGATTCCCGAAGGGCGCGACGCTGTCGCACCGCAACATCCTCAATAATGGGTTTTTTGTCGGCGAACTGATCCGATACTCGGAGAACGACCGGATCTGCATTCCCGTGCCCTTCTACCATTGCTTCGGAATGGTGATGGGCAACCTCGCGGCGACCAGCCACGGTGCGGCCATGGTCATCCCCGCGCCCGCTTTCGATCCGCGGCTAACCCTCGCTGCGGTCGCCGAGGAGCGCTGCACGTCCCTCTACGGCGTGCCCACCATGTTCATCGCGATGCTCAACGACCCGAGCTTCGACCAGTCGGACCTCTCGAGCCTGCGTACCGGAATCATGGCTGGGTCACCCTGTCCCGCCGAGACGATGAAGCAGGTGATCGAGCGGATGGGCGCTGGCGAGATTTGTATCTGTTATGGCATGACGGAAACATCTCCGGTCTCGATGCAGACGCGACTCGATGACTCGTTTGAGGTGCGGGTCTCGACTGTCGGGAGCGTGCATGAGCACCTGGAGATTAAGATGATCGACCCCGAGACCGGCGAGGTTCGGCCGCGCGGCGAGATCGGTGAGTTCTGCACTCGTGGTTATTCGGTCATGCTCGGATACTGGGACCAGCCCGCCAAGACGGCCGAGGCCATCGACGATGAGGGATGGATGCACACCGGCGACCTCGCGATGATGGATGCCGCGGGCAATGTGAGCATCACCGGCCGCATCACAGACCTCGTGGTTCGCGGCGGAGAGAACATCTATCCGCGGGAGATCGAGGAATTCCTGTTGACCCATCCCGACGTCCTCGACGTACAAGTGATCGGCGTACCCGACCAGAAGTACGGGGAAGAGCTCATGGCCTGGGTGCGCATGAGGCCCGATACGACCTCTCTCGACGCCGCGACGGTCAAGACTTTCAGCACGGGAAGACTGGCCCACTACAAAATTCCGCGCTACGTGCATATCGTCGACGAGTTCCCGATGACCGTGACGGGCAAGATCCGCAAGGTCGAGATGCGTGAGACGGCCCTCGGGCTGCTGGGACTGTAGCAGTCGTCAGCCCGCAGGAGCGCTCCCGAGCACCGTGGCAAGCGCCGTGTCGACCAGAACGGCGCGCACGTCGGTCGCGCCGTCGAGCTTTGTGGTGTACGGCGTGGAATTGAGCACTCCGAACAAGGCATGCATCTTCACTTCAAGATCGGCCTCCGACAACTCGGGGCGCAGCCGCGCAACGATCCGCTGCCAGCCCTGGATGTAGCGACGCTGCACCTCCCGCACCCGATGGTTGGGCACGATCGGGAGGTTGGCGAGCTCGCGATCCTGGATTCGGATGACGTCTCGCTCGGTGATCGCGAAGTCGGCATGGAAGGAGACGAGGTTGCGCAGGGTCTCTAGGTCGGGGGCATCCGCCGCGATCGTCCTCTCGTAACCGGCGAGCAGCCTCTCGCTCGCGTCCACCAGAAGCTCGATGAGCATCGCCTCCTTACTGGCGAAGTGTCGGTAGAGGGCCGGGCCGCTCACTCCGACGGCGGCGCCGAGATCTTCGATGGAGACCGCACGGTAGCCGCGCTCGGCAAACAGGTGTCCGGCCGCGGCGAGGTACTTCTCCCGTCGGTGAGCCTTCTCGGTTGCGCGCCACGTCTCCACCACACGGCAACTATAGGCGACGCTGGACATTTCAGTTAGCGCTCGATAACCTAAATTTATGCACAGACTCACGAGCGAAGCACGCCTGGCGAGCCCCGAGTTCCACGCCAACGAGGCGGCTCAACTCGCCGCGGTCGCAGAACTTCGCGAGCGCCTGGCCGCTACCGCACAGGGCGGCTCCCCGGCGTCCCGCGAACGGCATGTGAGCCGCGGCAAGCTCCTGCCGCGTGACCGGATCGACCACCTCGTCGACCGTGGCAGTCCGTTTCTCGAGGTCGCGCCGCTCGCTGCCAACGGCATGTACGACGACGAGGTCCCCGGCGCCGGAGTAATCACCGGAATCGGTGTCGTGCACGGCCGCCAGGTGATGATCGTCTGCAACGACGCGACGGTGAAGGGCGGTACCTACCTGCCCATGACCGTGAAAAAGCACCTGAGAGCACAGGAGATCGCGGCGGAAAACGAGCTGCCCTGCATCTACCTCGTCGACTCCGGCGGCGCCTTCCTTCCCCGGCAGGACGAGGTGTTCCCCGACCGGGATCACTTCGGCCGCATCTTCTATAACCAGGCGCGGATGTCGTCCCGGGGCATCGCGCAAATTGCGGCGGTCCTTGGATCGAGCACGGCAGGCGGTGCCTATGTGCCCGCGATGAGCGACGAAACGATCATCGTGCAGAACCAGGGCACCATTTTCCTCGGCGGGCCGCCGCTGGTGAAAGCGGCGACGGGCGAGGTCGTATCGGCAGAGGACCTCGGCGGCGGCGTCACCCATACGAAGTACTCCGGCGTGGCCGACCACCTCGCCGACGACGACGAACATGCGCTGCAGATCGTGCGCGATATCGTGGCGCAGCTACCTCAGCCGCGCGATCGCGCGTGGGAGGTGGCCACGCCCGTTGCGCCGACTGTCGATCCGTCCCAGCTCTACGGCGTCGTGCCCGCTGCGCTCTCGACGCCCTACGATTCTCGCGAGATCATCGCGCGCGTCGTCGATGGCAGCGACTTCCACGAGTTCAAGCGCGACTACGGCGCGACGCTCGTGACCGGTTTCGCCCGCATCCATGGCCATCCCGTCGGGATCATCGCAAACAACGGTGTGTTGTTCTCGGAGTCGGCGCTCAAGGGCGCGCATTTCATCGAGCTCTGCGACAGGCGAAAGATTCCGCTGCTGTTCCTGCAGAACATCACCGGGTTCATGGTGGGGCGCGAATACGAGCGCGGCGGCATCGCCAAGCACGGCGCCAAGATGGTCAACGCCGTCGCGTGCGCGCGCGTGCCAAAGCTCACCGTGGTCGTCGGCGGATCGTTCGGCGCCGGTAACTATTCGATGGGGGGTCGTGCCTTCTCCCCGCGCTTCCTCTGGATGTGGCCGGCGAGCCGCATCTCGGTCATGGGTGGCCCGCAGGCGGCGTCGGTGCTCGCGACTGTTCGTCGCGACCAGCTCGAGGCGGCGGGCACCGAATTCTCGGCCGAGGACGAGGCACAGTTCATCGCGCCGGTGCTCGAGCAGTACGACGTGCAGGGCAGCCCGTACTACGCGACCGCGAGGCTGTGGGACGACGGGATCATCGATCCGGCCGACACTCGTATGGTGGTTGGACTCGCCCTCGAGATCTGCTCACGGGCGCCGATGGAAGACGTCAACTACGGCGTCTTTAGGATGTGACGCCGATGTTCGATACCGTACTCATCGCGAACCGAGGCGAGATCGCCTGCCGCATCATCAGCACCCTCCGGAAGCTCGGTATCCGGTCGATCGGTGTTTATAGCGACGCGGATGCAGGGGCGCGGCACGTTGCGCTCGCCGACGTCGCGGTGCGCCTCGGGCGTGCCGCGGCGGCCGACAGCTACCTCAACATCGAGAAGATCGTCGCGGCAGCCGTCGCCACTGGTGCGCAGGCGATCCATCCCGGCTACGGCTTCCTCGCCGAGAATGCCGCATTTGCGACGGCATGTGCGGCAGCGGGGATCGTCTTCATCGGGCCGAGCATTGAGGCCCTCGAGGTGATGGGAGACAAGATCAGCGCGAAGGCGCAGGTCGTGAAGCGCAACGTGCCGATCGTGCCCGGTCTCGCCGAGCACGGACTCTCCGATGAGCAGCTAGCAGCGGCGGCCCTCATTATCGGCTTCCCTGCGCTGATCAAGCCATCGGCCGGTGGAGGTGGCAAGGGGATGCACCTCGTTCGCACGGAGAGTGAGGTCAAAGCTGCGATCGCCGCTGCGCGCAGGGAAGCAGCCTCCTCGTTTGGCGACGACACTCTGTTCATCGAACGCTTCGTGCAGAATCCGCGCCACATCGAGGTGCAGGTGCTCGCGGACAACGAGGGCAACACTGTGCACCTCGGCGAGCGCGAATGCTCCCTCCAGCGGCGCCACCAGAAGGTGATCGAGGAGGCGCCATCGCCACTGCTCGATGAGGTCGCCCGCGCCAGGATCGGCCAGGCCGCGGTCGACACGGCGAAGAGCGTCTCGTATCGCGGCGCAGGCACGGTCGAGTTCATCGTCTCCGCCGACTCGCCCGATGAGTTCTTCTTCATGGAGATGAACACCCGCCTTCAGGTGGAGCATCCTGTCACCGAGCTTGTTACCGGACTCGACCTGGTCGAGTGGCAGTTGCGGATCGCCGCTGGCGAGAACCTCGACTTCAGCCAGGACGATGTCGTGCTCACCGGACATGCCATCGAGGCACGCATCTACGCCGAGGACCCGCAGCACGGTTTTCATCCGACCGGTGGCACCGTGCTCTCGCTAACCCATCCCGCGGGGCAGGGTGTGCGAGTCGACAGCGCCCTGATTGAGGGCCTCACCGTCTCCTCGGACTACGACCCGATGCTCGCGAAGGTCATCGCCTGGGCTCCCGATAGGGCGGGCGCTTTGCAACGTCTGCGGGCCGCCCTGAACGACACCGTGACGCTCGGCGTCACCAACAACGTCGAGTTCCTCACGCTGCTCCTTGCCGACCCTGATGTCATCACCGGTACTCTCGACACCGAGCTGATCGAGAGGCGCCTCGACGGATTCGCATTCCACGCGGCCGACGCTGATGTTTTCGCGGCAGCGGCGCTCATCATGCACGCTCGCGGCTTACCCGGGACGGGTGCCGGGCCATGGCAGCAGCGATCCGGGTGGCGTCTGGGAGCGGCGGCGGCATCCGTGTACCGGCTGGCCACCGGACCGGAGGAAGCTCGCACTCTGGTGCGGGTGCTTGGCACGCCGGTTGACGCCCTCGTCACCGTAGATGACCGTGAGCCCACACAGGCCAGCGTGAGCATCACGGGAGCCTCGGCGCGGGTGAGATTCGGCGACTCGACGGTGACGCTGCGGTTCGCCCACGACGGCGATCGGCTGTATCTTGCCTCCGGCGGTGCGTCCTGGAGTATCACGGACGTTCGGTCCGAACGGAAGTCCGCGGGCGCGGCCGGTATGAACCCGGAGCTTCGTTCGCCGATGCCGGGAGCTGTGGTTGCGATCTTCGTCGAGGACGGTGCCGAGGTCGAGGCGGGCACGCCGGTTCTGAGCATCGAGGCGATGAAAATGGAACACGTGCTCAGGGCATCCGTAGCAGGCACGGTGGTGTTGCAGGTGCAACCGGGCGCGCAGGTGTCGGCTGACCAGGTGGTCGCGTCGATCGTGACGGTGCGGGGCGCTGCTGTAGTCGACGAAGCATCATGATGGAACGGCGGATTGAGCGAGCGTGCTGAATGGATTTCACCTGGCGAATCGAGAGTTTTTCGCCCGTGAGGTGCTCGATGTCGCACCCGAAATTCTCGGCTGCATCATTCAACGGACGGATGACGAGGGCACGGTGACCATCCGGATCACCGAGGTCGAGGCGTATGCGGGTGAACGCGACCCCGGCGCTCATACCTATCGGGGCAAGACGAATCGTAATAAGACGATGTTCGGTGCCGCCGGGCACCTCTACTGCTATTTCACCTACGGGATGCATCACGCGCTGAATCTCGTCGCCGGACAACCGGGGCAACCATACGGTTGTCTCATCAGGGCGGGAGAGGTGATGGAGGGTATCGACATCGCCCGCAGTCGTCGACAAAGCCGACCGCGAAAGGTACCTCTTCTTGATGCCAGTTTGGCGCGGGGCCCTGCCTGTGTTGCCCAGAGCTTCGGGGCAACCCTGGTAAACGATGGTGATAATCTTTTTGGCGGACAGTGGAAATTTTTCGTTCCGGATGACGGTGTGGTGTTACCCCACCGGACCGGACCACGCGTTGGAGTCAGTGGTCCCGGTGGAAGTGCGACGAATTTCCCCTGGCGATACTGGTTAGCGGACGAGTCATCGGTCTCGGCCTACAAGCCGGGCCGCGTGTAGGACGAGGCTGGGGATCAGGACGGAGTCCGGGTGCTTGTGGGTCGCCTCTGGCCACGCGGCATGAAGAAGGTCACTGCTGAAGGCTTAGTTGTCACTTCATTGAGGCCGCGAGTGAGGCCGGTTGGTCCATTATTTCAAACTCGATCGGATGAGTCGAATGCCCGATTATGTAGACACAGGTTGGCGCCATGCTCC
>ENA-OFCI01001264-OFCI01001264.1-metagenomes-genome-assembly--contig:-NODE-1264-length-11744-cov-3.508427_pt1 | contig 11744 bp, 12 predicted proteins | sample MGYA00153391_OFCI01 | MGnify analysis MGYA00153391
TCGAGGGCTGCCTGTTCGGCAACGGCGAGCGCACCGGCAACGTCTGCCTGGTGACGCTGGGGATGAACCTCTTCACCCAGGGCATCGACCCGCAGATCGACTTCTCGAACATCGACGAGGTCCGGCGCACTGTTGAGCACTGCACCCAGCTGCCGGTCCACGAGCGCCATCCCTATGGCGGCGACCTCGTCTTCACAGCCTTTTCGGGATCCCACCAGGACGCGATCAAGAAGGGCTTTGAGTCCATGGAGAAGGACGCAAAGGAGGCCGGGACGTCGGTGGACGACCTGGTCTGGGGTGTGCCGTACCTGCCCATCGACCCCCACGACCTGGGCCGGTCCTACGAGGCGGTGGTGCGCGTCAACAGCCAGTCAGGCAAGGGTGGGGTGGCCTACATCCTCAAGAGCGAGCATCAGCTCGACCTGCCCCGTCGGCTCCAGATCGAGTTCAGCGGCGTTGTCCAGAGACGGACCGAGTCCAACGGCGGCGAGATCCTGCCGGCGGCGCTGTGGTCGGCGTTCCAGGATGAGTACCTGCCGGTCAGCGTGGCAGATGCCGCAGCGACCAACAACGAGCAATGGGGCCGGTTCTCACTGCTGAGCATGCGTTCGGACTCGACCGTGGAGGGTGGCGACACCATCTCGGTGACGCTCACCGATCACGGTCAGCAGGTCACCCTTGAGGGGAGTGGCAACGGCCCGATCGCCGCCTTCGTCTCGGCCCTTTCGACGCTGGATGTCGATGTGCGTGTCCTGGACTATGCGGAGCACGCGCTGTCCGCGGGCGGCGACGCCAAGGCTGCCGCCTACGTCGAGTGTGCAGTCGGCGAGCGGGTGCTGTGGGGGGTCGGTCTTGATGCCAGCATCGTCATCGCCTCGCTCAAGGCGGTCGTCTCGGCGGTCAACCGCTTCGAGCGCGAGAAGGCGGTTGCAGCGCAGGCCGGCTGAGACCCTAAGGACGCCCTGCCGCAGGCGTTCAGCGAACGCCGCGCGGCCTGAACTGGATACTGATCCGGGGTCCGACCGGCTTGGCCATTTTGGGGATGGCGTGCTCCCAGGTTCGCTGGCACGACCCCCCCATGACGACCAGGTCGCCGTGGCCGAGGACGTGCCGGATGGGTCGATCTGCGCCGCCGCCACGGCGCCGCAGGAGCAACGCCCTGGGCGCGCCAACCGAGATGATGGCGACCATCGTGTCCTGGGTGGAGCCGCGCCCGATCGTGTCTCCATGCCAGGCAACGGAGTCATTGCCGTCGCGGTAGAAGCACAGACCTGCAGTTCGGAACGGCTCCCCGAGCTCGCGCCCATAATGGGTGCTGAGTGCCGAACGAGCCTGCGTGAGAATGGGATCGGGCAGCTGGTCGTCCTCGTCGTAGAAGCTCAGCAGGCGCGGTACCTCGACCTCGCGGTCGTACATCCGCCGACGCTCGCCATGCCAGGGGACGTCGTGTGCAAGCCGGCTGAACAGCTCGTCTGCTCCGGTCAGCCACCCTGGCCGCAGGTCGATCCAGGCACCGCCGGAGAGCGTCGTACGCCGGATCGCGGGGCCGAGAGCGCGGAGCCCGACATCGTCAACGGCGTCGAGCAGGGATCCCTGGAAGGCCAGCTGCATGGATCCAGCATAACGCAGCAGGGCGGACATGTGTCCTAACGAAGGCGATCAGCTGATGCCCTCAGCGATGGTCTGATCGAGGTGCTCGAGGACCAACGGGTCGCCGCTTGGCTCGACCACGCCGATCGGTGGCCGGTGCCAGAGCCAGCAGTTCAGGTCGGCGGAGGCCCCACGCACAGTGGCAGCTGAGCGGGCGCCAGTGGCCGACGAGTCGTCCGACGAGGTGACGTCGAGAGCGTTCTCGTCGTGGTCACTGCCATCGGGGTCGGTGCCCGTGAACCGGCCCAAGGTCACCAGCCAGGAACGGTGGGTGTCGGTGGTCTCGACCCGGACCGTCTGAGTCAGGTCGGGGGCGAACTGACCCCATGGGGGCAGTCCGCCATACATGATGTGCAGTGCCTCGTCGACGCCGTCGGTGCTGAGGTCAACGTCCATCGGGGTGCGATCGCCGGCAGTGAGCTCGGCGTCGAGCCGGTGGATGAGAGCCTCGTGTGCCTGGCGGCGGATGATGAACCCGACACTCTGGTCATCGGACCACGTCCACGCCGGCGTGTCTGGGGAGACCGCGTTCAGGCTGTGCTGCAGGTCGGCGCTGGCCCGGTCAAAGAACGCGAGCAGGTCCTCTCGTTCGCGAGGGCGGCCGGGGTGGCCACCACTGTCCAAGGCCTCGATGTCCTCGAACTTTGTGAGTCCGCGGCTTGCGATCGCGCCCCAGAACCACTGGACCTCGGCGAGGTGCCACAGGAGGTCGTCGGCATCCCAGTCGGGACATGTCGGCACCCGAGCCTCTGGAGACGTCCGGGCCAGGACCTCCATGAAGCGTGCCGAGTCCCGGGCCAGATGAGCCAGGTAGTCGAGGTCTCCCGGGCCGTGTGCATCGAGCGGCACAGGCATCTGATCCGTCATGGCTGGGGGTGCTGGACGAGGAGTGCGGCGAGGGTTTCGAGGTTCCCTCGAAGCGTCCTCGTCTGGGCAATCTCGATGAAGGGCTCGGCGAGTCGCCCGAAGGCGCCCCCCAGGCCGGATCCGGTGTCGACGCGGTACGTCAGCATCGTGCCCCCTTCCACGGGCTCGAGGACGTTTGTCACGGCAAAGCTGATCTGGCCCTCCACTGAGGTGTAGGTGATTCGCGTCGGGGGTTCGAACTCGGTCGCTTCGGTGGCCCAGTCGAGATGCTTGCCCATGATTGTGCTCGTACCGCGAGTGCGGGTGCCGAGCCCGACCGGACCGGTCCCGACCTTCTCGGCCTTCACCACGAAGGCATCCCACACGGCCAGGTTCTCGGACTTGACCATGAAGTCGAAGACGTCCTTGAGTGGACAGGCGATGAAGACGCTGTCCTCAAAGACAGGCATCGCAGCTTCCCTTCACGAGTGCTCCGGTGGGTAAGAGCGGGCGGCCGACGAGGTCATTCTCCACCCATCATGGTCCTGCGAGCCCGAAGTTCCGGTCAAGGTCACATCACCGGCACGGCATACCGGCGATTTGTTCGTGGCATAGGACAATGAGCCCATGGCCCTGTATCGCGACGCTGCGATCGTCCTGCGCACCCAGAAGCTGGGTGAGGCGGACCGCATCGTCACGCTCCTGACCCGCCAGCATGGCAAGGTCAGGGCCGTTGCCAAGGGCGTGCGCCGGACCAGGTCTCGCTTCGGCGCTCGGCTCGAGCCGTTCATGGTTGTCGACGTCATGCTCTACGAGGGGCGCTCGCTGGACACGGTGACCCAAGCCGAAACCCTTGCTCCGTATGGCGATCCGATCGCCCGCGACTACCTCGCCTACACAGCGGCAACGGCGATGCTCGAGACCGCCGAACGGCTCACAGAGGAACGCGAACCCTCGGTGCAGCAGTTCCTCCTGCTTGCCGGCGGGCTGAGCTCACTTGCCGGTGGGGAGCACGAGTCGGGGCTGGTTCTGGACTCCTATCTGCTGCGGTCGCTGGCCGTTGCGGGATGGGCACCGAGCTTCCACGACTGCGCACAGTGTGGTGCCAAGGGACCCCAGCGAGCGTTCAACCTGGCCAGCGGCGGCACCGTCTGCCCGTCCTGCCGGACACCCGGCTCGGCGTCCCCGTCCCTGGCCACCCTCGAGCTGTTGGCGGCCCTGCTCGCCGGCGACTGGGCGCTCGCCGACGAGAGCCTGCCCCAGCATCGGCGTGAGGGCAGTGGCCTCGTCACCGCCTTCCTGCAATGGCATCTCGAGCGCAGCGTGCGCTCCCTGCGACTTGTGGAGCGGGTATGACGAAGCCAAAGGCTCGTGAGAATCGAAGCGGAGCGAGGATCGGAGCCAGCCCAGAGGCGAGCTGTCGAGGATGAGCAATCCCCCGTTCGGGCACCCGTCAGGGGTGCGGTCGCCTGTCCTGGCGGCGTCGTTGATCCCCGGACACGTTGCGATCGTCATGGATGGCAACGGTCGCTGGGCCAATGCTCGCGGCCTTCCGCGCACCAAGGGCCATGAGGCCGGTGAGTCCTCGTTGCTCGACGTCGTCGCAGGAGCCATCGAGATCGGCGTCAAGCACGTGTCGGCCTACGCCTTCTCGACCGAGAACTGGAAGCGCTCGCCGGACGAGGTCCGCTTCCTGATGGGCTTCAACCGCGACGTGATCCGACGCCGGCGCGACCTGCTCAACGACTGGGGTGTCCGCGTTCGCTGGATGGGCCGCCGCCCACGCTTGTGGCGGTCGGTGATCAAGGAGCTCGAGATCGCCCAGGAGCTGACGAGGAACAACACCGTGATGACCTTGACGATGTGCGTCAACTACGGCGGGCGGGCCGAGATCGCCGATGCGACCCGGCGGATCGCCGAGCTCGTCCAGGCCGGGCGGCTCAAGCCGGACCACATCGACGAGCACACCATCGCGCGCTACCTCGACGAGCCGGCGATGCCCGATGTGGACCTCTTCGTGCGCTCGTCGGGAGAGCAGCGGACCAGTAACTTCCTGGTGTGGCAGTCGGCCTACGCCGAGATGGTCTTCCTGGACACGCTGTGGCCCGACTTCGACCGGCGTGACCTGTGGCGGGCCATCGAGATCTACGCCGAGCGCAACCGACGGTACGGCGGTGCGGTGAATGCCCCGGCGGCCATCGGCCCCAACAGCTGAACGAAGCTTCAGACCCCACATAGCGCAGCTCCGTCATTCATCGAGCAGCTGCAAGGGTGCGCTATCAATGACGCGCCTGCGCTATCTCCAAGCCTGACCGATTGGTCCACGTGGGTGCTCAGGCCTGGCAGTTGGAGCAGGTGCCGACGATCTCCAGCGTGTGCTGGACATCCCTGAAGCCGTGCTCGGCGCTGACCTTGTCGGCCCAGCTCTCGACAGCAGGTCCCTCGACCTCGACCGTCCGCCCGCAGATGCGACAGACGAGGTGATGGTGATGGTGCCCGGTGCTGCACCGTCGGTAGACGGCCTCACCGTCCACGGTGCGCAACATGTCCACGTCGCCGTCGATGGCCATGGCCTGGAGCGTGCGATAGACCGTCGCCAGCCCCACGGTCTGGCCCTGGGCGCGAAGACGTGCGTGCAGGTTCTGGGCCGAGTTGAAGTCATCGATGTCCACGAGGAGGGCTTCGACGGCAGCGCGTTGTCTGGTCGGGCGGCGAACGGTTTCGGTCATCAGTGCCTCACCTGATCGTCATGTGTATCAGAGGTATCGGGGTCTGCAGGATGTTCGTGGGACCCGCTCAGCGCGAGGTCGTGCTCGTCGTAGTGTCCCTGGTGTGGCGCATGACGGTGACCATCATGGAGGTAGTCGACATGGTGGTTGTGCTCTATCGCAGGATGGCCGCAGCCGGGACCGTGTTCGTGCTCGTGCCGCTCGGCCTCCAGGTGCCGTCTGCCGGCGATCCGACCGCGCACGGTGCTGTAGGACGACGCGGCCAGGAAGAGGGCGATGGCCAGCAGCACGATGGTGCCTCCGGAGGGCGCGTCGGCGTAGAACGACGTCGTCACGCCCCCCACGCCGCAGACCGCTCCGATGATCACGGCGATACGGATCGCAGACCGGAAGCTGCCGGCGATCAGCTGAGACGTGGCGTTCGGCACGATCATCAGAGCGCTGATCAGCAGCAGGCCGACCACGCGCATCGCGACAACGACCGTGACAGCGGTGAGCACAGCCAGGGTGATGTTGAGGGCAGTGACCCGCATGCCGGTGGCCCGTGCATACTCCTCGTCGTTGGCCACCGCGAACAGCCGAGGCCGCAGCGCCCACGTCACCGCAACCACGACGACAGCCAGCACCGCGAAGACCACGAGGTCGGTGGGACTCGTGGTGGTAATCGCACCAAAGAGGTAGGAGTCGAGGTTGCTGGGCGCGCCGCTCTGGGACATGCCGAAGACGACCACCCCGAGCGCGATGCCTCCGTAGAACATGACGGCCAGTGCGACGTCGCCGCTGGTCCGGCCGCGGGCACGCACCAGCTCGATCCCGACTGCGGCCAGGACGGCGAAAACGAGCGCGGTGAGGACCGGTGCCCTGTTCGTGATCACTCCCACGGCAACACCGGCAAGCGCGACGTGGCCCATGCCATCACCGATAAGGGACAGCCGGCGCTGGACGAGGAAGACCCCAACCATCGGCGCCGCGATGCCCACGAGGAACGCGGCAAGCAGTGCTCTCTGCATGAAGTCGTAGGTCAGGATCTCAGGAATTGTGGCCTCCAGCGACGTGGTCTAGCGGTCCGGCTGCGGTGGATCCTCGAGGCGTCCAGTCGTTGTCATGATGCCCGTCGTGGTCGTGTCCGTCATGGCGAGCAGCCAGGGCGTCATGCCACCGGTCGTGCTCCAACGACGTGCCATCGAACAGGATCTGGCCACCGTCGATCTCGATGATCCGGCTGAGCACTTCGCGCAGGGCCCGGAGCTCGTGGGTGACGATCATCATGGTCGCACCACGTGCCGCCAGCCGGCCGAGCACCTGGCTCAGGACCTCCTGGCTGGCAAGGTCGACCCCCGCGGTGGGCTCGTCCATGATCAGGACGTCCGGCTGGGCAGCCAGGGCACGAGCAATGAGAACGCGACGTTGCTGGCCACCGGAGAGGGTGCTCACGTCGACATTGGAACGGTCAGCCAGGCCGACCAGCGCCAGGGACTCCCGGACGATTCGGCGGTCCTCATGGTTCATCCGCCCCAGCCAGCTCTGGTGGGGGAGCCGTCCGATCGCGACGATCTCGGCGGAGGTCGCGCGCACCGAGGTGGACAGCGTATGGCGCTGTGGGACGTATCCGAGGCGGGCATGGTCCCGGAAACGATCGAAGGGTATGCCGAAAAGCTCAACCTGGCCGCCGATGTGGTCGTTCAGCCCGAGGATCCCCTTGACCAGGGTCGACTTGCCGGAGCCGTTGGGGCCCAGGATGGCGACGACCTCACCGGCGTGGATGTCCACGCTGACCCCGGAGACGACCGCCCGGTCGGCATACCCGAAGGATGCGTCCCGCAGCGAGACGATGGCCGCGGAGCCGCCCTGCTGGGCGCGTGTGGGGCTCGTCATGAGCACCCCTGACCGGTCCGCAGAGCCTTGAGGTTTGAGCGCATGATCTCGAAGTAGTCCTTGCCATGTGACGAGGTGGTCAGACCCTCGATCGGGTCGAGCGTGGTCACCGTGGCTCCAGCCTCCCGTGCCACGGCCTGCGCGATCGCGGGGCTTGCCAAGGTCTCGGCGTAGATCGTGGTCACGCCATGAGCCTTGGCGTACGTGCTGACTGCAGCGAGCTCTGAGGCTTGGGGCTCCTGTTCGGGGGCGAGGCCGTTGATGGCGATCTGCACCATGCCGAAGCGTTGGGCGAGGTAGCCGAACGCAGCGTGGCTGGTGACGATCTCGTTGCGCCAGCAGTTGGCCAGCCCTGCGGTGAAGTCCCCGCTGAGTACCGCGAGCTTCTCCTGGAAGGCCGTCGCGTTGTTCACGTAGTCGGTCTTGTTGGCCGGGTCGAGGCTCGAGAGTCGCTGCGCGATCACCGTCGCCACGTCCGAGTAGCGCTGTGGGTCCAGCCAGAAATGCGGATCCGTGGTGCCAGGAGAAGCCCCGCCGGAGGTCATCGTCCGGGCGCCGATGCCTGGTTGGACAAGCAGGTCCAGGTGCGCGGCGGGTGCGATGTTGAGAGCACGGTCGCCGGCCTCGGAGTCGACGGCTTGGTCGACCGCACCCTGAAGGCCCCGCTCGTAGACCATGAGCCTGGCCCTGCTGACGGAGGCAACATCCCGTGCGGTGAGCTCGACATCGTGTGGCTCGGCCCCGGGCTTGGTCAGGTTCGTGACAGTGACGTGGTCACCGCCGATCTGTTGGCTGGCGAACTGCAGGGGGTAGAACGATGTGACGACAGCCATCCTTTCCGTTGCCCCCAGCTGGTCTGCAGCTGTCAGGGGCGATGCGCAGGCGCTCAGGGCGATCCCGGCCACGACGGCCACGACGGCAGTAGACCATCGGCCAGCAGCGCGGACTTTGACTGAGGTCATGTCACTGATTATCACTCTCAATGAGAATGATTGTCAAAAGCAATGCCGGTCAGACGGCAGGGCGGGGGAAGAGCTGAACCAGGGCCAGGGCGAGAGCGAGCAGCAGGACGGCGAACCGCATGATCCGTTCCGACCCGCTCAGACGTGGCCAGGAGAGGAAGAGAACCCACCCGACGAAGGCCGCGCCAACGAACATGAGGACGAACCCGACCTTGCCGGAGATGAACACTCCGGCAACGAGCAGTGCCAACAGGATCAGGAAGGGCACGGCCTTGGGCAGATGGTTGAGCCTCGTGATCAGGGGCAGGCTGGCGCGTTCGACGCTGCGGCGCAAGGGGGTCGGCACCCCACGAGGTTACGGGAGTAGGTCGCGGACAACAGCGGCGGTGCAGCACAGATAGCCTTGCCCCATGGCCCCTACCTCCACCGTCGACACTGTTGTCAGTCTCTGCAAGCGCAGGGGTTTCGTCTTCCCGTCCGGCGAGATCTATGGAGGCACCCGGTCGGCGTGGGACTACGGGCCCCTTGGCGTGGAGCTCAAGGACAACATCAAGCGTCAGTGGTGGAAGTCCATGGTCCAGGGGCGCGACGACATCGTGGGTCTGGACTCCTCGATCATCCTCCCGACCAAGACGTGGGAGGCCTCAGGCCATGTGGCGACGTTCAGTGACCCGCTGACCGAATGCCAGTCGTGCCACAGGCGTTTCCGCGCGGATCACCTGCAGGAGGCCGTGGCCGAGAAGAAGCACATCGATGACCCCGACAGCATCGACCTTGCGACCATCGCCTGCCCCAACTGTGGCACCCGCGGCGCGTGGACGGAGCCCAGGCAGTTCTCCGGGCTGCTCAAGACCTACCTGGGCGTCACCCAGGATGAGTCTGGCCTGCACTACCTGCGTCCCGAGACCGCCCAGGGCATTTTCCTGAACTTCGCCAATGTCATGGGCTCCGCACGCAAGAAGCCGCCCTTCGGCATCGCGCAGATCGGCAAGAGCTTCCGCAACGAGATCACGCCCGGCAACTTCATCTTCCGGACCCGCGAGTTCGAGCAGATGGAGATGGAGTTCTTCGTCGTGCCAGGCACCGACGAGGACTGGCACCAGTACTGGATCGACACGCGCACCCAGTGGTACGTCGACCTCGGTATCAACAAGGACAACCTGCGCCTCTACGAGCACGCGCAGGAGAAGCTCTCGCACTACTCCAAACGCACGGTCGACATCGAGTACCGATACCGCTTTCAGGGCAGTGAGTGGGGGGAGCTGGAGGGGATCGCCAACCGCACGGACTTTGACCTCACCACCCACTCCAAGGCCTCGGGTGCGGATCTGTCCTATTTCGACCAGACGACCGGTGAGCGGTTCACCCCGTACGTCATCGAGCCCGCGGCCGGTCTGTCCCGGTCCCTGATGACCTTCCTGGTCGACGCCTACAGCGAGGACCAGGCGCCCAACACCAAGGGTGGCGTGGACAAACGTGTCGTGCTGCGGCTCGACAAGCGGCTGGCACCCACCAAGGTCGCCGTGCTGCCGCTGTCGCGCAACGCGGACCTGACCCCCAAGGCCAAGGACCTGGCCGCCCAGCTGCGCCAGCGCTGGACGATCGACTTCGACGACGCCGGGGCGATCGGTCGCCGCTACCGTCGCCAGGACGAGGTCGGTACTCCCTTCTGCATCACCCTCGACTTCGACACCCTCGAGGACCATGCCGTCACCGTGCGCGACCGCGACTCGATGGCCCAGGAACGGGTGGCCCTCGACCAGGCGGAGACCTACCTGGCCGACCGCCTGATCGGCTGCTGAGCCGGGATCGGGGGACCATGACCGCTGTCCTTCCTCCGCTCCAGATCGGCCGCCACACCATCGCGTCCCCGGTGGTGCTTGCGCCGATGGCTGGCATCACCAACCGAGCCTTCCGTCGGCTCTGTCGGCAGTACGGCGACGCTGGGCTGGGTCAGTCCGGTGCCACCTCCCTTTATGTCAGCGAGATGATCACGTCACGTGCTCTGGTCGAGCGCACCCCGACGTCGATGCAGCTGATCGAGCATGACCCGGACGAGAGCCCCCGCTCGATCCAGCTTTACGGCGTGGACCCGGTCACGGTGGGTGCCGCGGTGCGCCTGCTCGTCAGCGAGGATCGTGCCGATCACATCGATCTCAACTTCGGCTGCCCCGTCCCCAAGGTCACCCGCAAGGGCGGCGGCGCGGCCCTTCCGTGGAAGACGGACCTGTTCCGGGCGATCGTCAGCCAGGCCGTCAAAGAGGCTGCACCGTATGACGTTCCGGTCACCGTCAAGATGCGCAAGGGCATCGACTCGGACCACCTGACGTTCCTGGAAGCAGGCCGGATCGCTGAAGCGGAGGGCGTCGCTGCCGTCGCGCTGCACGCGCGCACAGCCGCTGAGGCGTACTCGGGTCAGGCTGACTGGTCGGCCATCAAGGCCTTGAAGCAGGCTGTCCGCAGCATCCCGGTGCTGGGCAATGGCGACATCTGGTCGGCCGATGACGCGCTCGCCATGGTCGCTCAGACAGGCTGCGACGGAGTCGTCGTGGGTCGCGGTTGCCTCGGCCGGCCCTGGCTGTTCACGGACCTCGCAGCGGCTTTCGCCGGGACAACAGAGCGGGTCAGGCCCACCCTGGGGCAGGTGACCCGGACCATGCGTCGACACACGGAGTACCTGGCCGAGATCTATGGCAGCGAGTCGAAGGCCTGCCGCGACATTCGCAAGCACGTCGCCTGGTATCTCAAGGGATTCCCGGCGGGGCATGACGTTCGTCACCGACTTGCGCTGGTCGACTCCCTGGCGACGCTCGATGACCTGATCGACACCTTGGACCAGGATGCGCCGTGGCCCGGTGAGCCGGCCGAGGGCCAGCGGGGCCGTGCTGGCTCGCCCCGTCGGGTCGCCCTGCCCGAGGGGTGGCTGGACTCGCAGGAGCTCAACGAGGCGTCCGCTGCAGTGGTCGCCCAGGCCGAGCTCTCGGTATCGGGCGGCTGACCGGTGCACGTTCAGTCCCTCGGGTACCGCACAGACCTGATGCTTCTGCGTCTTCAGGGCAGTGTCGTCGCGGATAGGGGTGACCATCTGGTCGTCCGCACCCCCGCCAATCCCGGATTCCATTGGGGCAACTTCGTGTTGGCCGACCAAACGTGGGTCAGGCGACCGCCCGCCGACCTGGTCGGTGTCTTCCATGGGGAACATCCGCAGGCCGGTCATCTCGCGCTCGGGGTCGACGGGGTCGATGGCCTGACCTGGGACAGTGACGAGCTGGGGGAGTGTGGTCTCGAGGTCGAGCGCAGCGTCGTGATGACGGCGACGGAGGTTCACGAACCGTTGCGTCCCAATACTGAGGCCGTATGCCGGATGCTTGCCTCCGATGCCGACTGGGCTGCCGCTCTGGACCTGCATGCGGCCGTGTACGGCACGTTCGACCCAGCGGAGAACCGCAGCTTCACGCAACGCCGGATGACTGCTCGACGGGAGCAGCAGGAGGCCGGGCTGGGCGGCTGGTTCGCTGCTTTCGTGGACGGTGAGATGCTCTGCGGTCTGGGGCTTTTCACCGATGGGTCGGGGCTTGGACGGTTCCAGGACGTCGAGACGATGGCGTCGGCGCGACGGCGTGGCCTGGCGGCGACGTTGGTCCATCACGCGAGCATGGTCGGCCTGCAGGACTATGCCATC
>ENA-OFCI01001265-OFCI01001265.1-metagenomes-genome-assembly--contig:-NODE-1265-length-11732-cov-3.554595_pt1 | contig 11732 bp, 11 predicted proteins | sample MGYA00153391_OFCI01 | MGnify analysis MGYA00153391
CTTGACCTGGTGGCCGAGCCCGGCCAGACCATAGCCATCGTGGGTCCGACCGGCGCGGGGAAGACGACGCTGGCCAATCTCCTCCTGCGTTTCTATGACGTCGAAGGGGGACGGATCACTCTCGATGGTGTCGATATCAGGCACATGCGCCGCGAAGACCTTCGAGCCAAGTTCGGCATGGTCCTGCAGGACACCTGGCTGTTCGGTGGCTCGATCCGCGAGAACATCGCCTACGGCGCCGAGGATGCCTCTGCGGCACAGATCAGGGAGGCGGCTGAGGCGGCATACGCGGATCACTTCGTGCGGACCCTGCCTGAGGGCTACGACACGGTGATTGACGACGACGGGGCGAGCGTCAGCGCGGGCCAGCGGCAGCTGCTCACGATCGCACGGGCCTTCCTGGCCGATCCGGCGATCCTGATCCTGGACGAAGCGACGAGCTCGGTGGACACCCGGACCGAGGCTCTGGTGCAGCGGGCCATGGCGGCGTTGCGTACCGGTCGCACCAGCTTCGTCATCGCCCATCGACTCTCCACCATCCGCGACGCCGACCGGATCGTCGTGATGGTCGACGGGGGCATCGTTGAGCATGGGACGCACGCAGAGCTGATTGCGGCCGAGGGCGCCTACTACCGCCTGTACGTCTCGCAGTTCACCGGTGCCGTGGCTGACGCGGACCTCGGGTCGACCCAGCCGGTCGGCTGAGGGGTTGACGGCCGTGAGCTGGTTTGTATCGGCGATGCCGAGATTCCTACCGCCCGTGATGCAACAAACCGGCTAACGCCTCGCCTCGCCCGCTGTCCTGTGGACGGATCGACAAGGGTGTCGCCAATGGCGCCTAGGGTCGTTCCCATGTCTTCAGCTCCGACCTCATCAACCCTGAGTGCCGAACGGTCTCGCATCGCCGCCGGTGTGATCACCGCGATCGCCGGCGACAGCGCGGTTCTTCGCGAGGACCAGATCCTGGCCGTGGCGGCACTCTGTGAGCCGACAGTTGGCGAACCCGCAGCGAGGGTTCTCGTGGTCCAGGCCACGGGCTGGGGCAAGTCGGCCGTCTACTGGGCTGCGACCGCGATCCGACGGCACGAGGGCGCCGGCCCGGCACTGGTTGTCTCACCTCTGTTGTCACTGATGCGCGACCAGGTCGACGCGGCGGGTCGGGCAGGGCTTCGGGCGGCAACACTGAACTCCTCCAACATCGACGCCTGGGCGCAGGTCGAGGCTGCCCTGCGCGCTGATCAGATCGACGTTCTTCTGGTCTCTCCTGAGCGGCTGGCCAACCCGGGATTTGGCCGCCGGGTGCTTGACGAGCTTTCTGGACGGCTCGGGCTGCTGGTCATCGACGAAGCGCACGCAGTCTCGGACTGGGGGCACGACTTCCGCCCGGACTACCGGCGGGTCGCCGACGTCCTGCAGTCTCTGAACCCGCAGACTCCGGTCTTGGCGACCACGGCGACCGCCAATGCGCGCGTGACCCTGGACGTGGCTGCGCAGCTCGGCGAGGCAACCCTGGTCCTGCGTGGCCCACTCGCGCGAAGCAGCCTGCAGCTGACTGTCGTGGATTCACTCTCGCCGATCGAACGGTTCGCCTGGGTCGTTGACCACCTGCCACGGTTCCAGGGCTCCGGGATCGTCTACACCCTGACCGTCGCTGACGCCGAACGTCTCGCTGCCGCAGTGCAGTTCGTCCACGGTGATAGCTGCAAGGTTGCGGCATACACGGGCGCTCTGGAGTCCGGCGAGCGAGAGCGGCTTGAGGACGCGCTGCGGGGTAACCGGCTCAAGGCCCTGATCGCTACATCCGCTCTGGGCATGGGGTACGACAAACCAGATCTTGGTTTCGTCGTGCACGTCGGTGCCCCACCGTCGCCGGTGTCCTACTACCAACAGGTGGGACGTGCGGGTCGCGGCATCGACCACGCCCTGGTGACGCTGCTGCCTTCGGATGCCGACGTGGGTATATGGGACTACTTTGCGACCGCGACGATCCCGGATCGAGTGCAGGTCGAGCGTCTGCTCGCCGGTCTGTCGGACTATGCGGAGGGTCAGCTCGCCACGGTCCCGGCGCTCGAGGCCGAGACCGGACTTCGACGGGGACGGGTTGAGCTCATGCTCAAGCAGCTTGCCGTAGATGGAGTGGTCGAGCGGGTCGACGGAGGATGGCGCCCGACCGGAGTCGAATGGGCCTACGACCAGGATCACTATGACGCCATCATCGCCACTCGGCGTCGCGAAGCGGACATCATGCGTGCCTACACCCGCGGGCAGAGCTGTCTGATGCAGCTGCTGCAGGAGTCCCTCGACGACACCAGTGCCCAGAGGTGCGGGCGGTGCTCGGTCTGTCTTGGTCACCTGCCGCAGCCGTTGCGGGAACGTCCCGAGGCAGGCACCGTCGAGGCTGTGACCCGCCGGTTGAGGGGTGAGGTCACGGTGCTCGAGCCCCGGAAGATGTGGCCCGGGGGAGCGTTCGGCACCAGGGGACGGATCCCGCCGGGGCTGATGGCGCAAGCCGGCCGGGCGATCGTCTATGCGGATGCGCCCGAATGGCGCGAGCTCGTCCAGTCGACCTTTCATCATGACGCCCCGCCGTCCGAGGAGCTGCGCGCGGCAGCGGTGGCCGCGCTTGGTCAGTGGAGTGACTCCTGGGCGGCGCGTCCCGAGGTGGTCGTAGCCCTTCCAGCCGCCGGCTACCCCCTCATGGTTGGTGGTCTGGCCGACCATCTGGCAGCGGTGGGTCAGCTAGGCCGGGCTGACCTCACGGTGGCCCCCGATCATGGGTCGCCCGCCGACCTGTCCTCGCCCCAGGAGGCGGCGCTCTGGCGGGATGCCATTCGCGTCAACGACGGGCTGCTCTCCGCGGTCTGGGGCAAGGTGGTGCTGCTGGTGGTGGATGCATCGTCGTCCCAGTGGCCGATCACCGTGGCGGCAGCACACTTGCGTCAGGCCGAGTCATCGATGGTCCTACCGTTGTTGGTTCACCGCCGCCCATGAGCGGACTGCGGCCGTGGCCTGGTTAATTCATGGAGACCCAAGGGTGGTCGGCATAGGTCGGCAAGCCGAATGTGTTTGATTCTGAACCTGGCTGGGAATGTGGTGGAAGATGAATGTCATGCCAAAGGAGTCTGCTGCGCCATCCTCGTCATCGGTCCAGCCGACAGCACGGTTCGGCGCCAGGTCAGTGCTGGCTGCCGTTGCCCTGGTTCTGGTGGCAGTCCCCTTTGCGCTCGTGCTCCTCTCGGTGGAGGACAAGTGGCCGCCGTTGTTGCGTGCCGACACCGGCGCACGCGACAGCTTGCATGGGTTCGCCGTGACCCACACAGGGTTCGTGGGTGCGATGCAGCTGATCAGCGACTCCGGGTCGGCACTGGCATGGCAGGTCGTGCTGGCCGCGGTCGTGCTCTGGTTGCTCTGGCGCCGGCTGCGCAGACTGGCCCTGTTCGTGGTGATAACGGCCGCTGGGTCGTCGCTGTTGAACACCCTCGTCAAGACGGCGGTCCATCGGCTGCGCCCGGTCCTGACCAACCCCGTTGCCCATGAGGGTGGGCTCAGCTTTCCCAGCGGCCACGCCCAGGCTGCCATTGTCGGGTACTCGGTCCTGCTCCTCGTCTTCCTGCCCGTCATGCACGGAGCGTGGCGCAGAATGGGGGTCGCCCTAGCGGTCTTCATGGTCCTGGCGATCGGCTTCTCGCGCATCGCTCTTGGCGTCCATTACCTGTCCGACGTCCTCGGTGGCTTTGTCCTTGGTGGCGCGTGGGTGGCGGCCATGACTGCCGCGTTCAACGCGATGCGGGTCGAACGCGGCCGTCGCCCCGTCGACGTGTCGGAGGGTCTCGAGCCCGAGCAGTCGCCGCGACTGGCGGGCCACATCACCAACGACGACGAGAACAACCTCTCTTCCTAGAGCCACAGCCGGCCCTTGGAAAGACCTGCCGACCTTGACCCCGGCAGGGGCGAGAGTCAGGTGAGCGTTGCCTTCTTCGCTGCCGGGGCCGAGACCAGTCCGGCCGCAGCTGCCGCATTCATCACTTCTCTCGCGACGTTGGGTACGACCCGTGAGTCGAAGATCGAGGGCACGATGTACTCCGCGGTGACCCCGTCCTCCGCGACGATGTCGGCGATCGCCCTGGCGGCCGCCACCTTCATGGACATGGTCACCGAGCGCGCGCGGCTGTCGAGCAGACCACGGAACATGCCCGGAAACACGAGGACGTTGTTGATCTGGTTTGCATAGTCGCTACGGCCTGTGGCCACCACCGCCACGTTGTCCGGCATCTCCTCCGGCTGGATCTCGGGAATGGGGTTGGCCATGGCAAACACGATGGCGTTCTTGGCCATCGTGGCGACCCACTCCGGCTTGACCAGGCCGGGACCACTGACGCCAACGAAGACGTCTGCGCCCACCAGTGCTTCCTCCAGGCTGCCGCTGAGTCCATCGGGGTTGGTCGTCTCGGCGATGGATCGCTTCGCATCGTTCAGGTCCGTGCGGTCACGTGAGACGATGCCTTTTCGGTCCACCCCGATGAAGTGGCCAACGCCCGCGTGCTGCCAGAGCCTGACGCAGGCCACCCCGGCCGCGCCCATGCCGAGAAAGACGACCTTGAGATCTTCCAGTGGCTTACCGACCACCTCGGCCGCGCCGTACAGGGCTGCCAGTGAGACGATCGCGGTCCCATGCTGGTCGTCGTGGAAGACGGGAATGTCCAGCTCTTCCTGGAGGCGTCGCTCGACCTCGAAGCACACCGGTGCAGCGACATCCTCCAGGTTGATGCCACCGAATCCGGGCGCGATCGCCTTGCCGAACGCGACGAGCTCCTCCACGCCCGAGGTGTTCACGCAGATGGGGTACGCATCAATGTTGGCGAGCTGCTTGAACAGCATCGCCTTGCCCTCCATCACGGGCATGGCCGCTTCCGGCCCGATGTCACCCAGACCCAGAACCGCGGTGCCGTCGGTCAGTACTGCTACGGAGTTCGACTTGATGGTGTAGTCCCACACCAGTGCCTTGTCCTCGGCGATCGCGGTGCAGACCCGGCCGACACCAGGGGTGTAAGCCATCGACAGGTCGTCCCGGGTGAGCACCGCGAACTTCGGCGTCACCTCGATCTTGCCGCCTAGGTGACGATCGAACACGCGGTCGCTCACTGAGAGCAGCTTCACGCCCGGGACCGCCCGAGCAGCCGTCACGACCTCTCGACCGTGGTCCACCCCGCGGGTCTCCACCTGGATCTGCCGGACGATCACATCACGCTGGTGCTCGATGATGTCGATGGAGCCGACGAGGGCTCCAGCCCTACCAAGTGCCGAGGTCAGCTTCCCCAACGTGCCGGGAACGCGCTCCAAGGAAAAACGCAGCGTCAGAGTGTTGCCGGCGGACGGGTGGATCGTGACCATGTTGCAGCCTCTCGTAGGACGGCCGTCGTCTCGTCGGAGGCCGTTGTCTCAAGCCGAAGCGATCACTGAGCTGAAAGTCGGGTCGCCTGGCCGATCTGGCGCTCACTGTAGCTAGGCAGGCCCTGACTGATGAGGGCAGGTCAGCTTGCTGTTGTGCCGAGCGGAACGTCGGTCCTGCGGGTTGTTGCCACCGGCAGGGCGATGCGGAACTTGGTACCGTCCTCGTCGCTGATCAACGTCAGCGTTCCCCCATGCGCGAGCACCACAGCGCGCGCGATGGACAGGCCAAGACCGGTACTGCCGACGACCCTCGAACGCGAGTCGTCTGCACGCACGAAACGTTCGAAGACGTCCGCCTGGAGCTCCCTCGGGATACCGGGACCATCATCGCTGACCGACAGCAAGATCTGCTGGCCGGGCTTTCCGTCGGCGCTGAGCCGGACCACGACGGACGTGCCTGCCGGGGTGTGGGTGCGAGCGTTGGACAGCAGGTTGGCGACGACCTGATGCAGCCTGTCCTCGTCACCGCGTACAACGACAGGCTCGCCGGGCAGGTCGAGCGACCACCGATGATCTGGACCGGCCACCCGTGCGTCACTGGTGACCTCGATGACCAGCCGTGACAGGTCGACGTCCTCCTGTTCCAGCGGACGCCCGGCATCGAGCCGGGCAAGCAACAGGAGGTCGTTGACCAGACCGCCCATCCGCACGGCCTCGGCTTCCACCCGACCCAAGGCATGACTGACCTCGTCTGGGACGGACTCTGTGCTGCGCAAGGCCAGCTCCGCGTATCCGCGGATGCCCGCCAGTGGGGTGCGCAGCTCGTGGCTGGCGTCCGCCACGAAACGGCGCAGCCGGGCCTCACTGGCCTCGCGCTGTTCCAGTGCAATCTCCACGTTCCCGAGCATCTGGTTGAAGGCGGTGCCCAGCTGTCCCACCTCGGTGTGCGGATCAGTTTCGGGCACCCGGTGGGGAAGGTCTACGGCGCCGCTGCCAAGGGACATGGACGAGACGCGCTTGGCTGTTGCGGTGACCCGCTCCAACGGACGCAGCGAGAGACGTACCCAGCCGGCCCCGGCCAGCCCCGTCAGCAGGAGGGCTGCGGCAAAGACGACGAGGTCGGTGGCCACCAGCTGGTGCACGGTCGACTCGACATCGCCCAACGCCAACCCGGTGATGTGGATGCCGCCGTCCTGGCTGCGAACAGCGCGGAGTCGGTAGTCTCCGAGCGAGGAAAGCCGGCCAGTTATCGGCCGACCGTCGGGGGTCACCTTGAGCAGCAACGCCCGGTCCGCCTGGATCAGTGTCACGTTGCTCAGACCCACTTGGCCGGCATTGTCATGGACGACGACTGCCTGAGCGATCGACCCGTTGGCGATCCTGACAGCCAGCGTCCCGACCGCTTGGCCCTCGACTCCGGGTTCACCGCCAGGGGAGGAAGGCAGATCGGGTCTGCCCGGCCCGCTCGGGTGTTCAAGGCTGACATCGAGGCGGCTTCCGGCGCTGGCCAGGTTCTGGTCGAGCCGATCGACCAGGAAGCCGTTCAGGGCGATGTTCGTGGCGATCCCGATGGCCAGGCAGGACAAAGCCAGGAGGATGAGTACGCCGGCGATCAGGCGGCTCCGCAAGGTCCGACCGGCCAGCCAGCCTCGCATGCTCAGGCCATCTTCAGGACGTACCCCACGCCGCGCACGGTGTGGATGAGCGGCTCGTGACCTGCGTCGATCTTCTTGCGCAGGTAGCTGATGTAGAGCTCCACGACGTGCGCCTGACCGCCGAAGTCGTAGTTCCAGACCCGGTCGAGGATCTGGGCCTTGCTCAGCACCCGACGCGGGTTTCTCATCAGGAAGCGGAGCAGCTCGAACTCGGTGGCGGTCAGGTCAACCAGCTCTCCGGCCCGGCGTACCTCGCGGGCGTCCTCGTCCATGGTGAGGTCGTCGAGCGCGAGGAGGGTGTCTGCGTTGTTGTGGCTCATCCCCGCCCGGCGCAGCATTCCGCGCAAGCGGGCCAGCACCTCCTCGAGACTGAAGGGTTTGGTGACGTAGTCGTCGCCTCCAGCAGTGATCCCGGCGATCCGATCCTCGACCGAGTCGCGGGCGGTGAGGAAGAGCACGCCGACCCTGGGGTTGTCCGCGCGCAACCGGCGCATCACCTCCAGCCCGTCGAAGTCGGGCAGCATCATGTCGAGCACAACGGCGTCCGGCCGGAACTCGCGTCCTGTGCGGACAGCGCTGATCCCTGTGCCGGCGGTTCGCACGTCCCACCCCTCGTGCCGCAGCACGCTCGACATGACCTCGGCAAGGTTCGGTTCGTCATCAACGACGAGGACCCGAACGGGGGTGCCATCGGGACGGATCAGGTCCGTGGACCTGGTGTTGCTCTCTCGATTGGTCATCACGCTCATTCTTCAAGGATGGCTGCCCGGGCTCAGGACTTCCTGAGCGTTTTCTTTGAGGTTCCTCTGAGAGGCAGCGAGGGGCAAGTCAGTCCTCCCGGACCAGCTGGAGGGCAAGTGCGGGGCAGTCGGTCACGGCGCGGCGGGCCAGCTTGCGTAGCTGGCGGGGGACCGGCTCGCCAGAAAGAATGGGATAGCCCCATTCGTCCTGGGTGATCTGCTCCGGGAGCAGCTCCGCGCACAGGCCATGGCCCGAGCAGAGAATGGGGTTGACACGCAGTCTCTCGTTCATGAGTCAGGTCCAGTCTTCCTCGTATGCCGGTGATCCTGCCGGGATCGGCAGGAACGGCTCGTTGCTGGTTGCGCTGCATCGGCCGGACTCGTGCAAAGCGACCTCGTCCGCGAAGACCACCAAGGCGCTGCGTAGGAAGCGCACGGTTCCGTCAGGGTGGTGGCAGGCCCCACGCCGCTCGACCAGCTGGGACCAGCGCTGTAGGTCGCCCTGTGTCGATGGTGTGGACCCGTGGTAAGCGAGCTGCGAGAAGGTGGCCGCGATGCGGGGGAGGCCGTTCAGGCAGGGGCCGCACTGACCGGCGGACTCCAGGGCCAGGTAGCTGACGACCCGGGCGGACTCGACGATGCCGCAACGGTTGGTCGGCAGTGCGGCGAGCACGCCGGCGCCAGCGGCCGCGCCGAGCGGACGCAGATCGGCGTTGCTAAGCCTGAGGTTGCTGGCCTGATCGGCGGAGAGCCAGGCACCGTGGTAACCGCCCACCAGGACCGCTTGCGCCGGGCGCTCAGCCAGCTTGAGCAGTGCGGCGATCGGGGTTCCGATCGCTGTTTCCGCGACGCCTCTGCTTCCGTCGGCCAACCGCACGGTGGTGAGCATGCTGCCGGGCTCCTCGTCGGTGCCGACGGTCCGGAACCAAGCCGGACCGTATCGCGAGATCAGCGCCAGGTGGGCAAGGGTCTCGACATTCTGAACCAGTGTTGGTGCTCCATGGACGCCGCGCTCGAAGATCCGGGGCGGTGTGAATCGGGGCAGTGCTGAGCCGCCCTCGACCCGGCTGGCCAGGGCCGACTCCTCTCCGGCCAGGAATCGGGGTGGGGCGCTGACCAGACCGACAGCGATGCGATCGAGGCCAGCGGTGGCCCGATCAGCGTTCGCGATGGACGTAGAGGTGGACCTCTCGGGCGCCGACCGTCTCGGCCGCAAGCTGGAGTCCGTCCAGGACCAGATGTGGCGATGACCACAGCAGTGCCTTGTCCTTGTCGCTCGCCGGTTCGCCCTCGGCACCGTTGGCCACGACGACCGGGACACCCTTCTGACTGGCGACTGCGCTGAGCTTTCGGTGGGTTGGAAACGCCGCGCCGCCCCTTCCGGTCAGGCCGGCGGACTCGATCGTGTGGATGAGCATCCCAGGGCCGCCACGATAGGGCGCGGGGCCGTGCATCTGCAGGTGGGTATCGAGCTCCATCGGCTGACTTGTTGTGGGGAGCAGGCGGGGCAGCGAGCTGGCACCGGTATGGGAACGGTCGGTGACTTCTCGCACGGCTGTGGTCATCGCAGGCTCCTTGCTTGCTCGATACGAACAAGCTGCTGGGGTACGCGGCGCGGGCGGGGAATGGCTGCGGATGCGTCGATGACCCGGTAGCCGATGGCGGTGACCACGGCGAACACCGTTGCCATGGTGAGGGCGAGCAGCCAGCCGGAGCGCAGGTCCTTGCTCGCACCCATGCTGTGGACGAGAGTCACCGGGTATGAGGCATAAGCGAGCCAGTGCACGGCCCGCCATACAGCTGGTCTGAGTCGGGCGCGGAGCAGGCTGGTGACGATGACCGCCGCAGTCATATCCACGGCCACGGTGCCGAGGCCGATCCAGAAGCGCTCGTAGGAGGACGAGAAGGGAACAATCGTCGAGAGCCAGGGGATGTGCACGTAACCGTCCGCAATAGCTGTGACGATGTGTGTGCCGAGGAAGGCGACCGTGAGTAGTGACAGGCTGCGGTGCAAGCCGGTCACCGCGAACCGCGGGAGTCCTGGGAGGCGTCCCTGGCGGTTGACCGCGATGCCCAGGATGGCCACGACCGAGAGCAGGATGAGAGAGATGACGCCGGTCGCGCGACTGGCGTACCAGAGAGCGGTACCGGAGATCATCGTGTGCCGTCCTTCGGCCAACCGGCGACTGTGGTCACTGACCCGTCAACGGCGACCAGGCGCGCGGGCAACCCCAGCTGGGCCAGCCAACCGATGGCGCGCTTTCCACGGATGATTGCGGCAGTGCTGGCAATGTTGGCGTCCAGCGCTGAGCCTGCGGCAACGGAGACGGTTCGCCAGTCGCTGTCGGCAGGGCGACCGGTTCGGGGGTCGAGGATGTGATGCATCAGGTCGCCGCCGCGCTGCCACCTTCGGGCGCTGGTGCTAGACGTTGCCAGCCCGCCTGCACGAATAGCGATGAGACCTGAAGGTCCTCCGCTGGGCACCAGGGGATCGCCGGTGACGTCCTGGACCCTTATCGGCCATCCATCCGGTGGTACGTCACCGGCAATGGCGATGTCGCCCCCGAGGCTGACGAGAACGCCGCAGCCGAGCGCTCGTGCGATTCGCTGCGCCGAACGATCGGCAGCCCAAGCCTTCGCCGTCGCCCCGAGGTCGAGCCGAACCCCGGCTGGCACGGTGAGCATGCCTGTCGTCTCGTCGAGCACGATCTGCCGCCATTGCGGCACGTGCCGGACGGTGACCCGGATCGCCCCGCCCAGCACTGGCAACGCCGCGAAGTCGCGGTCATAACCGAGCGTCTCCATTGCTCGCCCCAGCGTGGGATCCAGGTCGCCGTCGGTGAGCCGGGCTCCCCGCAGTGCTGCAAGGATCGCGCAGGCTAGGAGGGGGCTGACCCTGGTCGGCCGGCTGGCGCTCGCCTCGAGGCGAATAAGCTCGGAGTCGCCTCGAAACCTGCTGCACGCCGCATCAAGGGCAGCCAGGTCATCGGTGAGGATCTCCCGTGCGGCGCCAAGCTTGGTGGCGTCGGTGACGACGATGCGGATCGTGGTGCCGATGGCAGTCCAGGCGCTCGAGCGAAGGCGCTCCAACCCTGCTCGCGGCAGCGTAGAGGTCCTGCTCATCACGACGCGCCGGAGGTGGCGACCGGACGGCTGCCGGTGGCCGCTGGGGCCGTTCCGGACTGAAGCGCAGTCTGGGCTTGGGCTTGGGCTCGTGCTTGTGCTTGGGCTCGTGCTTGGGCTTGGGCTTGGGCTTGGGTCTGAGACGTAGAGGTAGAGCCGTCATCGCCTGTCGCTGTCGAGCCTGATATCAGGGTGGAGGCGCTTGAGCTTTTCAATGCGCTCGCGACCGTCGAGCCGGGCAGGGTGCCGGCGATCGCGACGGCGCCGACAAGACCCGCTGCTCCGGCGCCAAGGGTCAGGGCCGAGATCCGGGCAAGCCCCCTGTTGCGGTCAAGCTGCCGGTCCGAACCGGAGGTGTGCGAGGTGTTCACGTCGTGCTCCGATCCCGCAGGGGAGGTGCGCTGAGGGTGCTGGGCTGGTGTCGGTTCATGCGTTCACCTTCCAGCCCTTGCCTGTGCTGGATGTCGGTGCTTCCTCTGAATTGCCTCTGTGGACCACGTCTTTCGAAGGGCTCAAACCCATAGCGGGTGGCCACGAAACTGAGAGGTAGTTCCAGTCTTGGTGGGCAATGTGCCCCGCATTGACCTGCCGCTTCGGTACGTGACAACGAAGGAGAACCAGATGTACGACAACGAACCGAACAGAGCGAGTCGGCGCAGCAAGCGACTGGTGGGAGCGGTTGGCCTGCGTCTGGCGGGTGGAATTGCCGGCGGGTCACTTGCCGCGACAAGCTCTGCTTCGGCAGCGGAAAGTACGGCCTCGACGCTGGCCGTGCCAGTGGGCTGGCCAGCTGCCTAAGGCCGGGGAGCCCAGCCGATACCTC
>ENA-OFCI01001268-OFCI01001268.1-metagenomes-genome-assembly--contig:-NODE-1268-length-11711-cov-3.160776_pt1 | contig 11711 bp, 12 predicted proteins | sample MGYA00153391_OFCI01 | MGnify analysis MGYA00153391
CCGGAGCGATGAGAACCCAGGCGGTCATAAGCGGCGCGCTTGTCAGCATCTTTAAGCGTTTGATAGGCTTCGGCAACGTCCTTGAATTTCTCCTCGCCCTTGGGATCTTTCGATACGTCCGGATGATACTTTCGTGCCAGCTTGCGATAGGCTTTTTTGATGTCGTCGCCATTGGCTCCACGCGGGATGTCGAGCACGTCGTAATAATCGCGTTTGGTCTGTACCATATGATATCTTCAGAAAGTTAAGTCCGCAAAGACGCTTGCACCACGTGCCGCTTTACCCACGCAACGTATTGATCCATCCAATTTTGCAAAAATTTCCGGCTATTTTCGCCGACGTTGCCAGCGTCGTCGAACAAGCCTTCCTTGGCGTGAATAAACGCCTCAGGTTGGCCGAGCGTAGGCACATCCAGGTAAGCGAGAATATTTCTTAGATGCTGTTGTGCCATCGCGCTGCCAATCGGACTTACCGAGACGCCAAGTAACCCCGCGGGCTTGCCAGCCCAGGCGCTCTGCCCGTACGGGCGCGACGCATGATCGATTGCGTTCTTCAGCACGCCGGGGATCGAGCGGTTGTATTCGGGGGTCACGAACAGCACCGCGTCGGCAGCTTTCACGGTCTGGCGGAAGGTCAGATATTCGGCGGGGGTGCTGCCGGATTCAAAGTCCTGGTTGAACGGCACCAACGCGCCGATCTCGACGACGAACATGACGGGGCTGTGGACCATGACGCGCGGGTCGAGTTTGCGGACCGCGTCCGGGATGGATGTCAGGAACATCTTCGGGTCGATCAGGCCCGCCTTGACCCGTGCGGGGGGCGTGGGCTCGGCAGCTGCCATTGCGGGGGATCCTTCGGGCTCGGGCTCGGGCTCGGGCTCGGGCTCGGAGGGATCCTGTCAGGTCAGTCCCGTACGACCGCTGGGGCCGGACGCCATTCCGCAACGGCCCAACCGACCCCGTACGGCGCCCCGTACCAAAGCACCTCACCGATCCCGTCGCCGGCGGCGGCGGTCAACAGAACGGGCCACACCTGCGGCCCCGATGCTCCCAGCTCATCACCAAGGCCGGCATCGATCTGGGTAAGTCGACTCAGCTGCCCCGAGGCAAGAACGGCACAGACTTCGTCGTCGTATGTCTCGGCCCGTGGGTCCTCAGCCCGGGGAGCCTTGGGCCCGTGACACAGTGCGCCGTCGGCCACCAGGATCAGGGCGATCCGCGTGCCTTCCCCTCCCAGCTCTTCACCCAGGGCCGTCGCGTCGGCGCCGCTGGTGGTGATCCACCGCGCCGAGGCCCACAGGCCGGCGTGATCGGCGTGCGCGGCAACGTCGCGACTCGCAAGATACCGGGCGACCATCAACGGCGTCGGTAGCAGTCGGTTGTCGGCGGCCCTCTGGTCGCCCTGGTCACTTTGGTCATGCGCGACCAGAGCCGGGATGGAAACGCCTCGCCCGAAACTGTCGAAGGACACGGGCCCGGCGGCTTCGAACTCCCCCGGCTCACCGGGGCCAACAATGACCAGCTGCGCCATCACAGGGCCGAAAGACGGTGACTCGGACGACACCGCAAGGAGATCGGACACGGCACGGGACAACGCCGAATCCGTGGCTTGGCGTAGCGCATCGAGCTCGTGGGCAGCTGAACCCATCAGCTCGGGGACGAGCGCCGGGGGTCCGGGGACGACGACGGCAGCAATGAGCACGATGCGCCCGCCTTCAGCGGCAGGTCGGGTCGGGCGTGTGGACCGACCGTGGGGGCCCCACGGACGGCATACCGAGAGTGACTGCGGGGCGCCCCGAGCCCGGCGTGCCCTGCAGGGCTGCCCAGGCGTCGCCCCCCGCGGTGCGACAAACCGTGAAGAGACCGCCCTGCACACCGGAGTCGGCGACCAGATGGTGCGGCGCGGCACGGGTCACGGTCACCTCCACGATGTCACCCGGGCGCGGAATCTCGCCACCTTCGGGGACCGCGAAGTGCACGAGGCGGTTGTCGCGGGCTCGACCGGAAAGTCGCGCGGTCGCCGCGTCTTTGCGTCCCTCACCCTGAGCGACCAGCACCTCGACCTTGCGCCCCTCGAAGCCGCTGTTCTCAGCCCACGCGATGTCTTCCTGGACCGCAAGCAGACGCTCATAGCGTTCTTGCACAACGGCTTTGGGAATCTGGTCGGGCATGGTCGCGGCCGGAGTGCCAGCGCGGATGGAGTACTGGAACGTGAAAGCACTGGCGAACCGCGAGGCCTTGACCACCTCGAGCGTCCACTGAAAGTCGGCTTCGGTCTCGCCGGGGAAACCGACGATCAGGTCGGTCGTGATCGCCGCCCCGGGAAGATGATGGCGCACGGTGTCGAGGATGCCGAGGTAGGTGGCGCTGCGGTAGGACCGCCGCATCGCCTTCAGTACCCGGTCAGAGCCCGACTGAAGCGGCATGTGAAGACTGGGCATGACGTTGGGCGTCTGCGCCATCGCGAGGATGACATCCTCGCTGAATGCGGCTGGATGTGGGCTCGTGAAGCGGACCCGCTCAAGTCCTGGGATCTGACCGCAGGCACGTAGCAGCTTGCCGAAAGCCAGCTTGTCGCCGAACTCCACGCCGTAGGTGTTGACGTTCTGGCCGAGCAACGTCACCTCGATAACGCCCTGAGCCACCAAGGCCTCGATCTCGGCCAGGATCTCGTCGGGACGACGGTCCCGCTCCTTGCCACGCAGCGCCGGGACGATACAAAAAGTGCAGGTGTTGTTACAGCCCACGGAGATGGACACCAAGGCGCTGTATGCCGAGTCGCGTCGCGCGGGCAGAGTAGATGGGAAGACATCGAGGCTCTCGAGGATCTCGACCTCGGCGATCTTGTTGTGCCGGGCGCGATCCAACAGGGCAGGAAGCGAACCCATGTTGTGGGTGCCGAACACCACGTCCACCCATGGTGCTCTGTCAACGATCGTGGCGCGGTCCTTCTGGGCCAGGCAGCCGCCGACGGCGATCTGCATGTCAGGGTTCTTGATCTTGGCCGGGCGAAGCTGACCGAGGTTGCCATACAGCTTGTTGTCGGCGTTCTCGCGCACGGCGCAGGTGTTGAACACGACGACATCTGCGGTCTCCGGCGGATCGGAAACACCGGCGATGTCGACGTAGCCGACAGCCTCCAGCACCCCGGAGAGCCGCTCGGAGTCGTGCACATTCATCTGACACCCGTAGGTGCGCACCTGATAGGTCTTCATCGCATCGACAAGGGTACGTGCTTGCCGGTCACGCAGGCGCGCTCAGTCCACAGGAACATCCTCAGTCGGGGAGGTGCTCGGGGGCATCCGCGATCGCATCACGGATGACGGCGTAGGTCAGGTTCGGGGAGTAGCCCTTGCGCGCCAACATGCCGGCCAGCCGTCGCGTCTGGACCTCGATGCCCAGGCCGTGCATCGCGCGCAGCTTCTTGTCCACCAGCTCGCGCGCCCGACACCGTTCATCAGCGTCGCTGATGGACGCGACAGCCTCTTGGGCCAGGTCCTCCTCGATGCCCTTGGTTCGCAGCTCCCGGGCCAGTGCCCGCTTGCCAAGACCACGTCCGGCCTGTTGGGAACGCACCAGCATCTGGGCAAAGGCTTGGTCATCGACCAGACCTACCTCGGTCATCCGGTCCAGAACAGCTGCCGCAACGTCAGCAGGGCAGTCGCGCTGCGCCAGCTTCTCCTCCAGCTGAGCCCGGCTACGGGGCGCCATGGCCAGCTGCCGCAGCACGATCTGTCGGGCGACGTCATGAGGATCCGGCTCCCGGTCCTTCCTCTGAGGATCGGGAGGCGGAGCGCCATGTCTCGAGGACGTCGCAGGCGGATCAACCAAGGAGGCCGTCGCGCGCGCAGCCCGGTCCGCGGCCCGGTTGGTCATGCCGATCAGAAGTCGACCGCCGCGTCTTTGAGCGGCCCGGCATTGATGGCCGCGCCCTTGACCGTGGCGTCGCTCGGGCCCGCCGGTTTGTCGACCCGTGGACCGACACCGAGCTTTTCCTTGATCTTCTTCTCCAGCTCATCGGCCAGGTCGGGGTTGTCCTTGAGGAAAGACCGGGCGTTCTCTTTGCCCTGCCCCAGCTGGTCGCCTTCGTAGGTGTACCAGGCGCCAGCCTTGCGAACGAAGCCATGCTCGACACCCATGTCGATCAGGCCGCCCTCGCGGGAGATGCCCAGCCCGTAGATGATGTCGAACTCGGCCTGTTTGAACGGCGGGGCGAGCTTGTTCTTGACGACCTTGACGCGGGTGCGGTTGCCCACCGCGTCGGTGCCGTCCTTGAGGGTCTCGATGCGGCGGACGTCCAGGCGGACCGACGCGTAGAACTTCAGCGCCTTGCCGCCGGTGGTCGTCTCAGGAGATCCGAACATCACACCGATTTTTTCTCGGAGCTGGTTGATGAAGATCGCCGTCGTGCCACTGTTGCTGATCGCCCCGGTGAGCTTGCGCAGAGCCTGGGACATCAGCCGCGCCTGGAGCCCGACGTGGCTGTCGCCCATCTCGCCCTCGATCTCGGCCCGGGGAACCAGCGCTGCCACCGAGTCGATGACGATGATGTCGATCGCACCGGAACGGATCAGCATGTCCGCGATCTCGAGCGCCTGCTCACCGGTGTCGGGCTGGCTCACCAGCAGAGCGTCTGTGTCGACGCCCAGCTTCTGGGCATAGTCGGGGTCGAGCGCGTGCTCGGCATCGATGAATGCCGCGATGCCGCCGGCCTTCTGGGCGCTTGCCACCGCGTGGAGGGCGACCGTCGTCTTGCCCGAGCTCTCCGGGCCGTAGATCTCGACGACGCGCCCGCGGGGCAGCCCGCCGATGCCCAGTGCGATGTCCAGGGCGATGGACCCAGTCGGAATGACGTCGATGGGGACACGGACCTCGTCGCCGAGCCGCATCACCGCACCCTTGCCGTGCGCCTTCTCGATCTGCGCCATCACTGCTTCCAGCGTCTTCGCGCGATCTGGTCCAGCCATGTCCTTCACCTGTCATCTCTGAATAGGAGTCCGTCGTCTACCTGCGACCGACACCTATGCGGGGCTGCATTCCGTGTCGAGTCAGACGTTACGAGCGACCGCCGACAGCCACATCCACCAGGCGCTGACCTGTGCAGGATGGGACCTCGAAGGCAACCCATGGGGACAACGTACCCGAACAGCTGTTCGATCCTGTCTCCATGGTGCAGGACACGCCGGGGACGTTCGCCAAGACCCGCCGCCCTCAGGACAGGAGCAGCTTCTCGAGCCGGCGGGCAGCCCCGACCAGCCCGAGCAAGCCCAGGGCGGCGAGGTAGGCGACGTGGACGAGCAGTCCGGGACCGATCTCACCCAGCATCAGCGCCCGCTCCAGCGCGACACCGTGATACAGCGGCGTAGCCTGCACGATCCACTGCACGGCGTCCGGATAGAACGCGAGCGGGAAAAACGTGGCAGAGAACAGGAACATCGGCTGGATCGCCAGGGTGACGTAGTCGAAGTCCACCCAGGAGCGCATGAAGGTGGTCGCGAACATGCCCACCGCCGAGAAGGCAAACCCGATGAACGTCGCAGCCGGAAGCGCCAGCAGCGCCCACCACGAGTGCACGACCCCGGCCAGCCACGCGACCACCAGGAACGCCGCGGCATACAGGGCACCACGCATCAGTGACCAGGTGATCTCGCCCACTGCCACGTCGCGCGGCCCCATCGGGGTGGCCAGCACCGAGTCGTAGAGCCTGGCGAACTTGAGCTTGAAGAACACGTTGAAGGTCGAGTCGAACACCGCACCGTTCATGGCGGATGCGGCAAGAAGGGCAGGTGCCACGAAGGACGCGTAGGTCACCGACTGGCCGCCGTCCGTGGTGACCACCTTGACCAGGGCGCCCAGCCCGATCCCCAACGAGAAAAGGTAGAACACCGGCTCGGCGAACCCCGTGACAATCGCGATCCAGCCGTGCCGGAAGCTCATGATGTTGCGCTCGACCAGGATTCGCGCCATCCCTGCACCAGCAGGAATCGGCATAGCCCGGGCGATGCGCGAGGCGAGCCCCCTGGTGGCGGAAGGTGGCGCCTGGGCTGCGGACGTCATACGACCAGCCTCTTGGTAAAGGTGCGGCGAGCCAGCAACGCACCAATGCCGATGATGATCAGCAGGTATGCCGTGTGCCCCAGAACGACTGCAACGTCGGGTGATCCGAGGGCCAGCGAGCGGTTGACCTCGACGCCGTGCCACAGCGGCGTGACCCACGCGATCGGACGCAGAAGGGCCGGAAGCTTGTCGACCGGGAAGAAGACCCCGGAGAACAGGAACAGCGGCGTCATGATGAACCGGAACAGGATGTTGAAGCCGTCGGCGCTCTCCTGCGTGGCCGAGAACGCGAAGACGGGCACGGCGAAGGCCATCCCTGTCAGGACCGTGACGGGCAGCGCCAGCAGCACCCACCATGAGCTGAACGACCCGAACAGCGCGGCCACCCCCATGAAAATCGCGGTGGCGCCCGTGATCTGCATCGCGACGTAGGCCAGATGGCCGAGCAGGATATCGTCGATGCCGATCGGCGCGGCAAGCATCGCGTGGTACTTCCTGTTCCAGCGGATTGCTCCGAACACCGGGTAGCTCGACTCCCCCATAGCTACCCACATCGCCTGTGCCGCGAGGATGCCCGGCACAACGAACTGCAGATACGGGACTCCCCCAACGCCTCCTGCGGACTTGTTCACGAGGCTGCCCAGACCAAGACCCATGGACAGGAGGAAGAGCACGGGTGAAAGGAAGCGGCCGAAGATGCTGCCCCGCCAGGTGCGTTTGTATGCCGTGGCCCAGGATCCGAAGACGGGTCGCCAGGGAGCAGGCCCCGGTCTGGGCGGGGGTGTTGGTGTGACGGTCGTGGCGCTCATCAGTCGACCAGCGTTCGTCCGGTCAGATGCAGGAACACATCCTCCAGGGTTGAACGACGGACAAGGGAAGACAACGGCTCGATCCCCCGCATGTGCACTGCTGCGGCCGCCGCGTCGCCGTCCTCTGCGTAGATCAGCAGCCGATCAGGCAGGACCTCGACGCGCTCACCGATACCGGCGATGGCATCGCCATGCAGGCGATGGTCGTCGGTGTCGAAACGCAGCTCGAGGACCTCCCGGGTGGAGTACTCGGTGATCAACGAGCGCGGGGAACCCTCAGCCACGATCTTGCCGTGGTCCATCACCACGAGCCGGTCGCACAGCTGCTCGGCCTCGTCCATGTAGTGCGTCGTCAGAACCAGCGTCACGCCCGACCGCTTAAGCCGAAACAGCCGGTCCCACAACACATGTCGCGCCTGCGGATCGAGCCCCGTAGTGGGCTCATCCAGGAGCAGGATCTCGGGACGGCTGATCAGGGAGCGGGCGATCGTCAGCCGTCGCTTCATGCCACCGGAGAGCGGCTCGACCTTGGAGGTGGCCCGATCGGTGAGCTGCGCGAAGTCGAGCAGCTCCGTTGCGCGAGAACGAACCTCGCTGCGGGAGAGCCCGAAGTAGCGGCCATAGATCCAGAGGTTCTCCTGGACGGTCAGCTCCTCATCGAGAGTGTCCTTCTGGGGGACGACGCCAAGTCGAGCCCGGATCTGCGGACCGTGCGTCGCCGGGTCCTCCCCGAACACCCGCAGCACGCCGCCGCTTGCTGGCGACACACAGCCGACCATCTTCATGGTCGAGGACTTACCGGCGCCGTTGGGGCCGAGGAAGCCGAACGACTCTCCCCGCTGCACGGCGAAGTCGATGCCGTCCACGGCCGTGAAGTCGCCGAAGGTCTTGGTCAAGCCAGTGGCCTGGAGCAGAGGGTCAGGGTCCGGATCAGTCACGTGCTGCACGCTATCGCCTCATCCGGACGCGAGCTCAAACCCTCTTGGTGTGATCCTTCAGCTCCCTGCCGAGCCGGCGCTCCACCGGGACGTCCATGTCGATGCACAGGGCCAGCCAGGCCTCGCGCGCCTTGATCCCGGACTCGATCGCCTCGAGCGCAGTTCGGTTGCCGAGAGCTCCCAGGACATGGTCACGCGCCAGCGAGCGCGCATAGGCAGCACCGAACTCGTCGTCCATCAGCCGCCAGAAGTCGCTCATCCGCATTCGGGGAGTCTGTCACGGGCCCGACCGGCAGACGCACCCCACCACCGGCCACACCCGGGACGTCTGCGGACACATGCCGGCAGACGCACCCAGCCGACCGCGCCTCAGATCCAGCTGACGTGCGATCGCAGGTAGAGGTACCCGAGGAAAGCGAAGGTGTCGAGCAGGAAGTGGGCCACGGCCAGAGGCAGGACACGGCGCGTGCGCTGGAACCACCAGGCGAAGATCAGCCCCATCACGAGGTTGCCGGCGAACCCGCCCAGACCTTGGTAGAGGTGGTAGCTCCCCCGCAGCAGCGCGCTCGCCCCGAGAGCCTGACCGTTCGACCAGCCCATCTGACGCAGCCGGGTGAGGAGGTAACCGACAACGACGATCTCTTCCAGGGCGCCGTTCTGGGCAGCCTGGAGCAGGAGAAGTGGCACGCGGTACCAGGTGTCGGGGACGTCCACCACCGCCAGGTTGGCGCTCACGCCGAGAAGGTGGGCGCCCCAGACCAGCACGAGACCGGGTATGCCAATCAGGGCGGCGAAACCCGCACCCTGGAGCAGCTCTCGGAGGGCAGGTCGACGGTCCAGGCCGATCCCGAAGCCGGCAGCCCGGGGGTCGCGCGACAGCAGCACCAGCACCAGCACGACCGGCATCAGCCCAGCGACGATGCCCGTCACGTCGTAGGCGATGTCGAGCCACATCCGCGAGGTCTGAGCGCCCGAGGCGACCGTTGCGGTGGTCGCCGAGATGCCGCCCTTGACGGTCAGCTCGGCCCGCAGGTAGCTCAGTAGGGCGTAGACGCCGGAAAGTCCGAGCGAGACGCCGAGCACCGCGAGGACCTCTGTACCGCGATGCTGCGCTTGTGGGTTCGCCGTCCCGGCTGACGACGCCATCGGGCCGGGTGCGCCTGTCGACTCCACTCAGAGGTCATCCAGGGTGAACCCGCCGGGTGGCGGAGGACCTACAGCCGGCTCCTCCGGGGGACACCCCGACGGCGTACCGGACGGCGGACCGGACGGCGGACCTGCAGACGGCGCTGCCTGAGGGCCCCCGTACGGCATACCAGCTGGGGCACTTGAAGGACCCGGCGGCTGCGGCGAGGCATCTGAAGACGCCGGCCCGGCCGTCCCGAGCGGACCGTGCGCCGCAACGTGTGCGTCCACAGCCCCGAGTGCCGCCGCGACGGCCTCGTGCGAGCCGCCACTGCGCTGCTCGGCGTAGAACGCGGCCCCGAGGTCGCGTAACAAACCGTCTGCGGCCCTTGTGGTCTGCACCTCATCGAGCTTGGCCTGCCCTTGTGCGAGACCTTGCTGCGCCTTGGCCGTGGCCTGCTGGGCGGCTTCGCGCGCCTTGTCCATGAATCCCATTGCTACTCCAGACTGCCCGAGAGCAAACCGCCCAGTGGGCCTCTTTTGTCGTTGCCCGCGCCCATGTTCTTGGCGAGAGCCTTTGCCAGTCCTTCGATGGTCATGGACTGGAGGATGACCTGGCCGTCGCCCTCCAGTGTGGCCAGCGAGAGACCCTCGCCGCCGAACATCGCCGTCATCATCGTCTGGGTGTTGAGTGCCCCGACGCGCTCCACGCCGTAGCGCACGCTGTCCTGGAAGGCCACGACGCAACCGGTGTCGACCTGGATCTTGCCTCCGTACCTGGCAGGGTTGAGCTCGATGAAGTTGCCGGCCCCGGCTATCAGCACCGTACCGTGACCGCCGAACCGCTCGAGGACGAAGCCTTCACCGCCCTTCATCCCGGTGCGCAGTCCGGAGAACGCAATGTCGAAGTCAACGGTGGACTCGGCTGCGACGAACGCGTCCTTCTCGGCATACCAGCCCGTCGTCCCGTCCAGCTCCAGTGCCCGCATCTCCCCCGGCAGGGTGCCCGCGAAGGTGACCAGACCGCTCCCACCGTTGGCTCGGTAGTACTGGAAGGCCAGACTCTCGCCGGCCAGAACGCGCTTGCCGACGTCGAGGGCCTTCTGGAACAGTCCGCCCGCACCCGCCGGCGCGTCCTGCTGGTTGCCCTGGGGCTTGGTCAGTCGCGTCTCCACCGACACGTTGACCGTCTTCCACAGGAACTTGCCTGCCTCGCAGTAGACGGTCTGTCCCTCCGCGAGCTGACACACCGCCATCTGCATCGCATTGCCCACGAGCTTGTGCGCGAGAGCCACCAGAATCCTCCCGGGAGTGCGGATCAGTGCTCGGCACATTACGCGGAAAATGATGCGGGCACACCCGGTTCTGGGACCTTGCAGGCCCAGCAGAGGTATGTCGCGCCCCTCACCCGCCACTTCCACCCGCGGACCCTGGGCATCCGGCACGTGGCGTTGTCGGCGTCGGGTGGCAGGCTTGGCTGACAATGGGACCTGCCGACGCCCTCGACCGATTCTCCCCCGCGACCCGGGACTGGTTCAGCGGGAGCTTTGACGAGCCCACAGCCGCCCAGATCGGGGCATGGGAGGCCATCAGCTCGGGCGAGCACACCCTCGTCGTGGCCCCCACCGGCTCCGGCAAGACCCTCTCCGCCTTCCTCTGGGCACTCGACCGTCTGACCACGACGCCTCCCCCGACCGAGCCACTGCGACGGTGCCGCATCCTGTACATATCGCCGATGAAGGCGCTGGCAGTGGATGTCGAGCGCAACCTTCGGTCCCCGTTGGTGGGCATAGGTCACGCCGCCGCCCGGCTCGGCCTGGCGAAGCCCGATGTGAGCGTGGCGGTCCGTTCCGGCGACACGTCGGCCGCTGACCGCAGGGTGTTCGCCCGCCGCCCCGCGGACGTCCTCATCACCACCCCCGAGTCCCTCTTCCTGATCCTGACCTCAAAGGCCCGCGAGGCCCTGGCCGGCGTCGAGACCATCATCCTGGACGAGGTCCACGCTGTCGCCGGCACGAAGCGCGGCGCGCACCTGATGCTGAGTCTCGAACGGCTGGATGCCCTGCTGGACAGGCCTGCTCAGCGTGTCGGCCTATCCGCGACGGTGCGGCCGGTCGAAGAGGTCTCACGATTCCTGGCCGGAGGTCGACCGGTCACCGTCGTCCAGCCGACTTCAACGAAGCAGTGGGACCTCCAGGTGGTTGTCCCCATCCCCGACATGTCCTCGCTGGGCGAGCTGACCGGGGACTTGAGCGGCGCGGCCGCCGGCGCGCAGCAGCGAGCCTCGATCTGGCCGCACGTCGAGGAACGCATCGTCGACCTGATCGCCCAACATCGTTCGACGCTGGTCTTCGCCAACTCCCGCCGTCTGGCGGAGCGTCTCACCGCTCGTCTCAACGAGATCTGGGAGGAACGCCTCGAGCTCGAATCCGTTGCCACTGAGAGTATCTCGGACACGACGGCCACAGGCACAGCGAGAACTCAGCATTTCCCCGCAAGCGGCAAGGGCCACCCACCTGCTGAGCTGATGGCACAGGCTGGGTTGTCCAGGGGCGCTCCTGCCATGCTCGCCCGCGCGCACCACGGCTCGGTCAGCAAGGAGCAGCGGGCCCTGATCGAGGACGACCTCAAGGCCGGTCGCCTGCCCGCGGTGGTCGCCACCAGCTCCCTCGAGCTCGGTATCGACATGGGTGCGATCGACCTCGTCATCCAGGTGGAGTCGCCGCCGAGCGTGGCCAGCGGGCTCCAGCGGGTTGGGCGAGCCGGCCACCAGGTCGGCGCCG
>ENA-OFCI01001269-OFCI01001269.1-metagenomes-genome-assembly--contig:-NODE-1269-length-11706-cov-3.814093_pt1 | contig 11706 bp, 12 predicted proteins | sample MGYA00153391_OFCI01 | MGnify analysis MGYA00153391
GTTCAGTTTTTTTGAACTTTAGAACAAACTTTGTTTGTTCAGTTTACTTTGTATCTTAGTTTAGAAAAACTCTGTTTTTCTAAACCAACACGGCAAAGGTGAGTTTTTTAACACAAAGGTAAAACAATAAACTTATAAATAAGTTGATAAACAAATTAATTTATAGTAAACAAATAATTTAAAAAACAATAAAATGATAGAATATGTAGGTGTTTTTATATACTTTATAATTGCTTTAGCTTTAGCTTCAATAATATCAGGCTTATCTTTTATATTTGCTACAAGAAAAGCAGATCCAGAAAAAATCTCTGCATATGAATGCGGATTTGATCCTTTTGACGATGCTCGTAGTCGCTTCGATATTCAATTTTATTTAGTTTCAATTCTTTTTATTATATTTGATTTAGAAGTAACCTTTCTTTTTCCTTGGGCACTTACTTTAAATAAAATAAGTTATTTTGGTTTTTGGTCAATGATGGTTTTTCTGGGCATTCTCGTAGCAGGTTTTATTTACGAGTGGAAAAAAGGCGCGTTGGACTGGGAATAAGGCAATAGCTTCGTTGATGTATTCGTCGTTCGTAACCAGCAGCATTTTCTGCGCTCAGTAATTATTTCGGAGAACGTCATGCCTGAAGGTGGCGGCAATGTTTCTAGCAGTATCACCCAGCAAGGATTTGTAACCACATCCATCGATTCGCTTCTGAATTGGAGTCGTACGGGCTCACTGTGGCCAATGTCGTTCGGATTGGCTTGCTGCGCGGTGGAGATGATGCATGCAGGCGCGTCACGCTATGACCTTGACCGGTTCGGGATCGTGTTTCGTCCCAGCCCGCGCCAATCAGATGTGATGATTGTCGCCGGTACTTTATGCAACAAAATGGCCCCGGCTCTGCGTAAAGTCTATGACCAAATGGCTGAGCCGCGCTGGGTCATTTCCATGGGTTCATGTGCTAATGGGGGGGGCTATTACCACTATTCATATTCAGTGGTGCGTGGCTGTGACCGCATCGTGCCGGTAGACATCTATGTGCCCGGTTGCCCGCCGACGGCGGAAGCGCTTTTGTACGGCATTATTCAGCTGCAAAACAAGATTAAACGTACCAATACGATTGCGAGATAGATCGTATGTCTGCAAAGCTAGATGCCCTGAAAACCAGTCTGGAAGCCACTCTTGGAGCAATGGCCGCCAGCATTTCAGTTGATAACGAGCAAATCATTGTTGAGATAAAAGCGGCCAATCTAGGCGCAGTCATGACCACGCTGCGTGATGATGCGGCGCTTGATTTCAGCCAGTTGGTAGATGCCTGCGGAATGGACTACGCCGAATTCGGTGGTGCCTGGGACGGCAGCCGCTACGCAGTCGTTTATCAATTACTTTCACTCAAACATAACTGGCGTGTGCGTGTGCGTACCTTCGCCACCGATGATGATTTCCCGCTGCTTGATTCGGTTATCGCCGTATGGGCTTCGGCTAATTGGTATGAGCGTGAAGCGTTTGATTTATACGGTATTGTCTTTAACGGTCATCCGGATCTGCGACGGATTTTGACTGACTACGGTTTTGTAGGTCACCCGTTCCGCAAAGATTTTCCGGTCTATGGCAACGTTGAAATGCGTTATGACGCCGAGCAAAAGCGGGTGATTTATCAGCCCGTCACCATTGAGCCGCGTGAGATCGTGCCGCGGGTCATTCGCGAAGAAAATTACGCGGGGCGTAAATAATTATGGCTGAAATAAAAAACTACACCATGAATTTTGGGCCGCAGCATCCTGCTGCCCACGGTGTGCTCCGTCTGGTACTTGAGCTCGACGGCGAAGTCGTGCAGCGTGCGGACCCGCATATTGGCTTATTGCATCGGGCCACTGAAAAGCTTGCTGAAACACGTACCTTTATCCAGAACGTGCCCTACATGGATCGTCTCGACTATGTGTCGATGATGGTTAACGAGCATGCCTATGTGATGGCGATTGAAAAGCTGATGGGCGTGCAGGTGCCTGAGCGTGCGCAATATATTCGTGTCATGTTTGATGAAATTACGCGGGTGTTGAATCACTTATTATGGCTGGGCGCACATGCGCTGGATGTCGGGGCCATGACAGTTTTTCTCTACGCTTTCCGCGAACGTGAAGATTTGATGGATTGCTACGAGGCAGTATCCGGCGCGCGCATGCATGCGGCTTACTATCGACCCGGTGGAGTGTATCGCGACCTGCCAGAGCGCATGCCGCAATACACCACGATGCAGGGCCGCAACGCTGACGCCATGAAACGACTCAATGAAAATCGGCAAGGTTCACTGCTCGATTTTATTGATGATTTCACGCGGCGTTTCCCGACCTATATCGATGAATACGAAACCCTGTTGACCGATAACCGCATCTGGAAACAACGTCTGGTGGGCATTGGCGTGGTCTCGCCGGAGCGTGCATTGCAGCTCGGCTTTACCGGCCCGATGTTGCGTGGATCAGGTATCGCATGGGATTTGCGCAAAAAGCAGCCCTATGAAGTTTATGACAGGATGGATTTTGATATTCCGATTGGCACCAATGGCGATTGCTACGACCGCTATCTGGTGCGCGTGCAGGAAATGCGCGAGTCAAACAAAATCATCAAGCAATGTGTGGACTGGTTGCGAAAACATCCCGGCCCAGTGATTTCAGACGATCATAAAGTCGCCCCGCCTTCGCGTGAAAATATGAAGTCCAATATGGAAGAGCTGATTCATCATTTCAAGCTTTTCACTGAAGGGATGCATGTTCCGCCCGGCGAGGTTTACTCAGCGGTTGAGCATCCGAAAGGCGAGTTTGGTATTTACCTAGTGTCAGATGGGGCGAATAAGCCGTACCGGCTGAAAATTCGTGCACCTGGTTTTCCGCATCTGGCGGCACTCGATGAAATGTCGCGTGGCCACATGATCGCCGACGTGGTGACGATTATCGGTACGCAGGATATTGTGTTCGGGGAAATTGATAGATGAACGCCAGAGCCATTGACAGCAAAGTTATCAATATTGCGGATATCAAGCTGCGGCACTTTTCGCAAGGTGATAAATTTGAATGTAACGCCGAACGCGTCGGGCCGCTGCTGGGTGCAAAAGACTTGGGCTATTCATACGATGTCGTGCCGCCGGGAAAAAGTTCATGTCCGTTTCACAGTCATCGCGCTGAAGAGGAAATGTTTTTCATCGTAGCCGGTCGCGGGACACTTCGCTACGGCAGCGAAGCACGAACCATTCGTGCCGGCGATTTTATTTGTTGTCCCACGGGCGGCCCTGAAACCGCGCATCAGATCATCAACGATTCCGATGAAGAGCTTAGCTATATTTCGGTCAGTACCATGCTGCCTGCAGAAGTATGCGAGTACCCCGACTCCAAAAAAATAGGTTCATTCGGTGGCACCGGTGCCGAACGCTTGCGCCACATGACGCATTACGACCATAACGTCGACTACTGGAAAGGTGAATAGCTGTGTTGTCTGATGTCGCCAAGCAAAAAATTGACCGCGAAATTGCGAAATTTCCTGCTGACCAAAAACAGTCAGCGGTGATGGCAGCCCTTGCTATTGTGCAAGATGAAAACGGCTGGTTGCCGACCGGGCTGATGGATGCAGTCGCACACTATTTAGGCATGCCCTCAATCGCCGTCTATGAAGTGGCAACTTTTTATAATATGTACAACCTGAAACCGATGGGCACACATAAAATTACCGTGTGTACCAATTTGCCTTGTGCTTTGTCGGGCGGTGTTGATGCCGCAGAATATTTAAAACACAAACTCGGTGTGAACTGGAAAGAAGTCACCGCGGACGGCAAATTTAGTGTGGTCGAAGGCGAATGCATGGGCGCTTGCGCTGATGCGCCAGTACTGCTGATTAACAATAAGCGCATGTGCAGCTTTATGTCCAACACCAAGCTCGATCAACTGATTGCGGAGCTTAAATAATATGGCGAATTTAACCACCCCGCTCGATTACGGCCCTGATGCCGTACTAATGAAGGGTTTGACGGGCGAGGGCGATGATTGGCGCTTGAAAGCTTATGAAGCGCGCGATGGCTATGCTGCCATTCGCAAGATTTTAAAAGACGGCATGAAGCCGGAAGACGTGATTGCCGAAGTTAAAAAATCTGCACTGCGCGGCCGCGGTGGTGCAGGTTTTCCGACCGGTTTGAAATGGAGCTTCATGCCGCGCGCATTTCCCGGCCCCAAATATCTGGTGTGTAATTCCGATGAGGGCGAGCCTGGCACCTGCAAAGACCGCGATATCCATCGCTATAATCCGCACCAGATCATCGAAGGCATGATCATCGGCGCCTATGCGATGGGCATTCCGGTTGGCTACAACTACATTCATGGCGAGATTTGGGCCGAGTACGATCGGTTTGAAGAAGCATTGGAAGAAGCACGTGCGGCCGGCTATTTAGGCGACAACATTTTAGGTTCGGAATTTTCCTTCCAGTTGCATGCCTTCCACGGTTATGGTGCTTATATTTGCGGGGAAGAAACCGCGCTGCTCGAATCGTTGGAGGGTAAAAAAGGGCAGCCGCGTTTCAAGCCGCCATTCCCCGCATCGTTCGGCATGTATGGCAAACCCACCACGATTAACAACACCGAAACGTTCGCCGCAGTGCCCTTCATTATTCGTGAAGGTGGTGAGGCCTTCCTGAATTTAGGCAGGCCCAATAACGGCGGCACCAAATTGTTTTCTGTGACCGGTCATGTAAACCGGCCCGGTAATTATGAAGTCAAGCTCGGCACACCATTTGCAAAGCTGCTCGACATGGCGGGCGGTATGCGCGGGGGTAAAAAGCTCAAGGGCGTTATTCCGGGTGGTTCATCCATGCCCGTGATCAAAGCGGATTTGATGATGGCCACCGATATGGATTACGACTCCATCGCCAAAGCGGGTTCCATGCTGGGCTCCGGTGCCGTGATTGTGATGGATGAAGATACCTGCATGGTCAAGGCGGCGGAACGGCTGGCCTATTTTTACTATGAAGAATCGTGCGGCCAATGCACGCCGTGTCGCGAAGGCACCGGTTGGCTCTATCGTATTATCAGTCGCATTGAACACGGACAAGGTCGGGTTGAAGATCTCGATTTGTTATTGAATTTATCGGATCAAATTCAAGGCCGTACCATTTGCGCGTTGGGGGATGCCGCCGCTATGCCGGTCAGAGCCTTCGTGAAAAATTTCCGCGAAGAATTCGAGTATCACATTGCGCATAAACGTTGCATGGTGAAGGCAGGCGGGTATTCATCGGCGGTCCTTGATGAAACGCTGGCAATGGCCGCTGAATAAAAGACCCAAAAAAATGATCAATCTGGAAATCGACGGCAAACAAGTTCAAGTTGAAAACGGCGCAACCGTGATGGAAGCGGCGAGCAAGCTGGGTGTGTTTGTGCCCCATTTTTGCTATCACAAAAAATTGAGCATCGCAGCCAACTGTCGTATGTGTCTCGTGCAGGTTGAGAAAGCGCCGAAGCCTTTGCCCGCCTGCGCCACGCCAGCCACCGAAGGCATGAAGGTGCAAACCTCATCTGAATACGCCAAAAAGGCGCAGGAAGGCGTGATGGAATTTTTGCTGATTAACCATCCGCTGGACTGTCCGATTTGTGACCAGGGTGGTGAGTGTCAGTTGCAGGATTTGGCGGTTGGTTATGGAAATGGCGCATCGCGCTATCAGGAAGAAAAGCGCGTGGTCGTGAATAAAAATCTGGGCCCGCTGATTGCAACCGATATGACGCGCTGCATTCATTGCACCCGATGTGTGCGCTTTGGGCAGGAAATTGCTGGCGTGATGGAACTGGGTCAGGCCGGGCGAGGCGAGCATTCAGAAATTTTGGCGTTTGTCGGCAACACGGTTGATTCTGAATTATCGGGCAACATGATTGATCTTTGTCCGGTCGGCGCGTTGACTTCCAAACCGTTCCGCTACTCCGCGCGCACCTGGGAATTATCACGCCGCAAATCGGTATCCCCGCATGATGGCTTGGGCTCAAATCTAATTGTGCAGGTCAAGCAAGATCGCGTGATGCGAGTGCTGCCGCTGGAAAATGAAGCGATCAACGAATGCTGGTTGTCCGATAAAGATCGGTTCTCATACGAAGGTCTAAATTCGCCAGAACGTCTTACCAAGCCCATGCTTAAGAAGAATGGTATGTGGGCTGAGGCCGAGTGGCCAGAGGCTTTGCAGGCGGTCGCTGATGGCTTGAAACGCCTGAAAGAGCACGAGGGTGCCGATGCTATCGGCGCATTGGCTTCGCCTCACCAAACCCTTGAAGAGCTGTACCTGCTCAATAAATTTATGCGTGGTCTGGGTTCCAACCATCTCGTTACGCGCCTGCGCCAAGTCGAAGCGCATGCCGACGGGCATGCCCATAAGCAGATAAATAAGCAAACCAGAGGCGCGCGTTGGTTGGGCATGAAGATTGCCGATATAGGGGCATTGCAAAGCGTGCTGGTGGTGGGTTCTACCTTGCGCAAAGAGCATCCCTTAATCGCTAACCGGTTCCGGCAAGCGGCGAAAAAGGGTTTGCAAATTAACCTCGTTCATTGTGTTGACGATGAGCTCTTGATGAAGGTGGCTAACAAGGCGATTGTTCGGCCGAGCGCGCTGGCACACACCTTGGCGGCGGTGGCGAAAACCTTGGCAGAAATCAAAGGGGTATCACTATCCGTAGAAATCAGCTCGTTGATCAACGCAGCCTCGTTATCAAATGAGGCCTTAGCTGATGTGAAAAACATCGCGCAGAGCCTGGCCGATAAACAAAAGACCGCCATATTCCTTGGCAATCTTGCTCAACATCATCCGCACTTCACAGTACTGCATGTGCTCGCGCAAGAAATCGCCCGCTTGTCAGGTGCGACGCTGGGTTTCATGGGTGAAGCGGCGAATAGCGTGGGGGCCGATGCATTAAGTGCAAACGCAAACGCAAACGCAAACGCAAACGCAAACGCAAACGCAAACGCAAACGCAAACTATAGCACTGGCGGGCTTCTTGAGCCAAAAATGGCTGTGAATCCGCTCCAAGCCTATGTTTTACTCGGCGTAGAGCCAGAGCTTGACTGTTATTCGCCGTCAGCGACGATTAGCGCAATGAAGTCGGCTGGCTTTGTGGTGGCACTTTCCGTGTTCCAAACATCAGCCCACGAATATGCAGATGTGATTCTGCCGATTGCACCCTTCACCGAAACTGCGGGCACCTTCGTGAATACCGAAGGCAGGGTGCAAACTTTCAATGGTGTGGTCAAGCCGCTAGGCGAGGCGCGTCCGGCTTGGAAAGTCATTCGCGTGATGGCTAATTTGCTGGGGCTTGATGGCTTTGAGCAGGATAATGTTGAGGCCATTCGGACAGAGATCGCGCCTGACTTGCAGGCATTTATAAACGCAAACCTCAACAACACGATTGAGACTGGCGGCAGCATCACCACCGAGATTCAGCCGGTAATGGCTGGGGTTGGTATTGAACGCATCGCTGAAGTACCACTATATGCGGCTGACGCGTTGGTGCGTCGCGCACCCTCACTGCAAAAATCGGTTGATGCCAAAAACGCAAAATTTGCCTATGTTGCAGCAGACCTCTTTACGCAACTGGCGCTGGTTGAAGGGGGCGATATCAAAATCTCGCAACAGGAAGGTGTGGCGGTGATGGTCGTAAAACGCGATACCAAACTGCCTGCTGGTTGCATACGTATTGCGGCGGCGTTGCCTGAAACCGCACGCCTGGGCGGCATGTTTGACGCCATCACCATTGAAAAAATATCTATCGCCGCCGCGGCGGATTGATTCAGAGTCCACATGATCGAAAATTTTTACCAAACTCTTGATATTGGCTTTAACGCGGCGCTGGGTGCTATCTGGGGCCCGCCCGCATTTGCAGTCACGTGGGCGCTCGCTAAAATTGTGATGGTGCTGGTGCCGCTGATTCTTTTCGTGCTCTATTTTCAGCTGATCGAGCGTTGGGTGATCGGCTGGATGCAGGTTCGCCGCGGCCCCAATCGCGTTACTTTTTTCGGCATTAAATGGCTCGGCGGTGTTGCCCAGCCCATTGCGGACGCATTAAAACTATTGATGAAGGAACAGATTGTTCCAACCGGTGCCAGCAAACTGCTGTTCCTGCTGGCGCCGGCTTTGTCGGTAGCGCCCGCGATGGCAGTGTGGGCCGTGGTGCCGTTCATGCCGGGCTGGGTTGTCGCCAATGCTGATGCAGGCTTGCTGGTGGTGCTCGCCATGACTTCCATGGGTGTGTATGGCGTGATCATTGCAGGCTGGGCGTCCAATTCCAAATACGCCTTCCTGGGCGCTATGCGTTCTGCGGCGCAGGTAGTGAGCTACGAAATCGCGATGGGCTTTGCGTTGGTAGGTGGCTTGATGGCCGCGCAAACTTTAAACCTGACGCAGATGGTGGCCAGGCAGGATGGCGCTTATGGGCTGGCCGAATGGTTTTTTATTCCCCTATTTCCGCTGTTCATCATTCATTTTATTGCCGGTGTGGCTGAAACCAATCGTCATCCCTTTGATGTGGCGGAGGGTGAATCTGAAATTGTCGCTGGGCCGCTGGTCGAATATTCCGGTATGACCTGGTCGCTATTTTTTCTGGCTGAATACGCCAACATGCTGCTGGTCGCGACCATCTCAACCATCATGTTTTTGGGGGGCTGGTTGTCACCGTTTCCGAAAGCCGTTCCCATACTCGGCGAGCCGTGCATCTTGTGGATGCTGGCCAAAATGTTTGCACTCATGCTGATGTTTGTCTGGATTCGCGCCTCATTCCCGCGCTATCGCTATGATCAGATTATGCGGCTAGGCTGGAAAATATTTATTCCGATTACGATTGTCTGGATCGTTGTGGTGGGCGTAATGATGCTGGAGCCGGTGCGCAACTGGGTTCCGTTTTCTATCTGGTTTGGAAAGTAACTATGTGGGATAGAGCCAAAGAATTGATGAGTAGCCTGATGTTGGGTGAGCTGGTGCTGGGTCTCAAATTGACGGGGCGGAATTTATTTGCGCGCAAAATTACGGTGCAGTTCCCGGAAGAAAAAACCCCGCAAAGCCCGCGTTTTCGGGGTCTCCATGCCTTGCGCCGTTATCCAAACGGTGAGGAGCGTTGCATTGCCTGCAAACTGTGCGAGGCGGTATGTCCGGCGCTCGCGATCACGATTGAATCCGAACAGCGTGATGATGGCAGCCGCCGCACCACCCGCTACGATATTGATTTGACCAAGTGTATTTTCTGCGGCTTTTGTGAAGAATCCTGCCCGGTGGATTCGATTGTCGAAACCCATTTGCTGGAATATCACGGCGAGAAGCGCGGTGATCTTTACTACACCAAACCGATGCTGCTGGCGATTGGCGATAAATATGAGTCAGAAATTGCCAGCCGTCGCGCCGAGGATGCGCCATATCGGTAATTCGACCAGAGTTTAAATAATCTCACTGCGCAGTTTCAGTGCGCAGTCCCACCGCCGCTGAATTTTTTTAGCCTTTTTAATTTGCTTTGGCCGCATCGATTTATTTGTTCACTCACCCATAATAATGACCTTCCAATCCATCATCTTTTATATTTTTGCGGCTGTGCTGGTGATCTCGGCGCTGCGCGTGATCTCGGCCAAAAACCCGGTGCATGCGGTGCTATTTTTGGTACTCGCCTTCTTTACCGCTGCCGCGCTGTGGCTGCTGCTCTACGCAGAGTTTTTGGCGCTCACCCTGATTCTGGTATACGTCGGCGCGGTGATGGTGCTGTTCTTGTTTGTGGTAATGATGCTGGATATTAATTTTGAAAAACTGCGTGAAGGCTTCTGGAAATATTTGCCGGTCGCGGCCACGATCGCCACCTTGATGGTGGTTGAAATGGTGCTGCTGATTACCAGCAAGGGTTTTCATCTCGCCGATCAGGCGCTACCCGTGGCGCCTGTTGCCGTATCGAATACCAAAGAGTTGGGACGGATTTTATATACCGATTATTTATTGCCATTTGAACTCGCGGCGGTGATTTTAGTGGTCGCCATTGTGGCGGCGATTGCCCTTACACTGCGTCCGCGCAAAGAAGCAAGATCACAAAATGTGGGTGATCAGGTTCGTGTCAAAGCGAGTGATCGTTTGAAGATTATTAAAATGGATGCAGAAAAAGAGCTGCCCTCCGTGCCAGTGTCCACGACCGCACCAGCAGAAAGCAAACTGTCATGATTACGCTTTCACACTATCTTGTTTTGTCAGCTATTTTGTTCGCGATTTCGGTTGCGGGCATCTTTCTGAATCGCAAAAATATTATCGTGCTGTTGATGGCGATTGAATTGATGCTGCTGGCGGTCAATATGAATTTCATCGCGTTTTCGCACCACTGGGGAAACTTGGCGGGGCAGGTGATGGTGTTCTTTATTCTGACCGTGGCGGCAGCAGAATCAGCGATAGGCTTGGCTATTTTGGTGATCTTGTTCCGTAATTTGCGCAGCATCAATGTTGACGATATCGGCACGCTAAAAGGCTAAGGTTGACTGTATTAAGACTGGCACTATTTAGCGCCTTAAAAAAACTATGATCGAAAATAAATTAGCTCTACTTTGTATCCCGTTGCTGCCTTTAGCAGGCGCACTTCTTGCAGGTTTTTGTGCTCCCATGCTGGGCCGGTCAGGCCGTGCGTTTGCGCATAGCGTGACCATTTTTGGTGTGCTGGCGGCGTTTGTTTTGTCTTGTTTAGTTTCCCAGGATGTACTGGCTGGCAAGACTTTCAACGGCTCGGTTTATACCTGGCTGGTATCGGGCGGGATTAAATTTGAAATCGGCTTTCTGATCGATTCACTCACGGTCATGATGATGCTGGTGGTGACGTTTGTATCGCTGATGGTGCATATCTACACTATCGGCTATATGGCTGAAGACGAAGGCTACACGCGCTTCTTCGCGTATATCTCGTTGTTTACGTTCTCGATGCTGATGCTGGTCATGTCGAATAACTTCCTGCAGTTATTTTTTGGATGGGAAGCAGTGGGGCTGGTCTCATATCTGCTGATCGGTTTCTGGTACACGCGCCCCACCGCGATCTACGCGAACCTGAAAGCGTTTCTCGTGAACCGTGTCGGCGACTTTGGTTTCCTGCTCGGTATCGGTCTGGTGTTTGCGTATATGGGCACGCTTGATTATGCGGTCGCGTTTACGCGCGCCCCCGAGCTTAAAGACGCCATGATTGAACTGATACCCGGCTGGCAATGGTCGCTCATCACCGTGACTTGTATATTTTTGTTTATTGGTGCGATGGGTAAATCAGCCCAGTTTCCGCTGCATGTTTGGCTACCCGATTCCATGGAAGGCCCCACCCCGATCTCTGCGCTGATCCATGCCGCAACGATGGTGACGGCCGGTATTTTTATGGTGGCACGCATGTCGCCGCTGTTTGAAATGTCCGAGACAGCGCTGTCGTTTGTGCTGATCATTGGTGCGATTACCGCTTTCTTTATGGCGCTGATTGCGATTGTTCAATACGACATCAAGCGCGTGGTGGCCTACTCCACGCTATCGCAATTGGGCTACATGACGATGGCGCTCGGTGCAGGTGCCTACTCGGCAGGGGTGTTCCATTTGATGACGCATGCGTTTTTCAAGGCGGTGCTGTTCCTCGGCGCAGGCTCGGTGATTATCGCGATGCATCACGAGCAGGACATGCGCAAAATGGGCGGCTTGCGTAAATACTTGCCGATCACTTATTTCA
>ENA-OFCI01001270-OFCI01001270.1-metagenomes-genome-assembly--contig:-NODE-1270-length-11704-cov-4.099923_pt1 | contig 11704 bp, 12 predicted proteins | sample MGYA00153391_OFCI01 | MGnify analysis MGYA00153391
ATTAGCCGCGACTGGTTAGGGTCGGCGGCATGGAGCGCACCGAGGTCCTTGACGTGATGCGGGACAAGGCCGTCGAGATGCTCGAGGTCGAGCCGGACGCCGTCCAGGAGGACAAGTCGTTCGTCGAAGACCTCAAGGTCGACTCGCTGTCGCTGGTGGAGTACACGATGGACCTCGAGGATGCGTTCGGGATCGAGCTGCCCGAGGACGAGCTGACCGACCTCAAGACCATCGGGGCGTTCGTCGACCTCATCATGACCAAGCTCGGTTAGGGCGGGCGAGCTCGTGCAGCAGTTGACCGGTCTGGACGCGGCCTTCCTGGCGCTGGAGACCCCCGGGGTCTACGGCCACGTCGGGAGCGTCTGCATCCTCGATGCCGCCAACGCGCCGGCACCGGTGACGCTGGAGTCGCTGACCCGGCTGCTCGAGTCGCGTCTGCACCTGGTGCCGGTCTTCCGCCGCCGGCTGGCCGAGGTGCCGTTCGGGTTCGATCAGCCCTACTGGATCGAAGACCCCGATTTTGACATCGAGTTCCATGTCCGCGAGATCGCGCTGCCCGCGCCGGGGGACGACAAGCAGCTCGCCGAGCAGGCCGCCCGGTTGCATGCCCGACCGCTCGACCGCAGCCGCCCGCTCTGGGAGCTCTACCTGATCTCTGGGCTGTCCGGCGGCCGGGTCGCGGTGTACAGCAAGGTGCACCACGCCGCGATCGACGGGGTCGGCGGCAACGACGTGCTGGCCGCCCTGCTCGATCTGACGCCTCAGGGCCGCGACCTCGAGCCCGCGCCGCCATGGTCGGGTGACCATGTGCCGGGCCCGGTCGAGTTGCTGACCCGCAGTGCGGTCTCGATGTGGGGCCACCCGGCGCGAGCGGTGCGCCTGTCGACCCAGCTCGCCGCGTCGCTGCCCGGCATCATGCGCAACACCGCGATGCCGCGCCTACCGGTGGTCGACCGGCTGTGGCGGCGCAGTCAGAGCGCCGTGCTCAACCAGAGCAGCTTGCGCGCCCCGGCCACGCCGTTCAACAAGCGCATCTCGCCGCACCGCCGCTGGGCCTTCTGCACCGTCTCGCTCAGCGACGTCAAGAAGGTCAAGAACGCGCAGGGCTGCACCGTCAACGACGTCGTGATGGCGCTGTGCGCCGGTGCGCTGCGTCGCTGGCTGCTCGACCACGACGCGCTGCCGGACTCGCCGCTGATCGCGGCCGTCCCGGTCTCGATTCGCAGCGACGCACAGCAGGGCGCCGGGGGCAACCGGGTCTCGTCGATGATCGCGCCGATCCCGACCGACATCGCCGACCCGGGTGAGCGGCTCGCGCTGGTCCATGAGGCGATGCGGGCTGCCAAGGAGCAGCACGGCGCGTTGCCCGCGGACCTGCTCGCCGACGCGGCGCAGTTCGCGATGCCGGCGCTGGCCGGCCAGGCAGCCCGGCTCAACGCCCGGTTGCGCCTGCTGGAGTGGCTCAGCCCGTTCAACCTGTTCATCTCCAACGTCCCGGGGCCCAACATCGCGCTTTACTATGCTGGTGCGAGATTGCTTGCCTACTACCCATTGTCGGCTATCGCTCATGGTCAGGGACTCAACATGACCGTGATGAGTTACGAGGACGGCCTGCACTTCGGGCTGCTGTCCTGCCGCGAGCTGGTGCCCGATCTTGACACGCTGGCCCACTACCTTGTCGACTCACTCGATGAGTTGCTCGCCCTCATCCCCGCCTGATCCCCGGAGGCTTCCCGTGCCCGTCCCCGTCATCGGTTTTGCCCACGTCCGCCTGACCGTCACCGACATCGAGCGATCGCGGGCGTTCTACGACGCGGTCTTCGGCTTCCAGGTGGCCTACGAGCTGCCGGCCGGCGCGGATGCGGCGACCAGGCAGGCCCTCGGTTTCCTCTATGGCGGGGTGATCTACACCTTCGGTGGCGGGCTGCTGGGGCTTCGTCCGGTGGCCCCCGGCGGGGACCGCTTCTCAGAGGACCGCTCGGGCCTTGACCACCTCTGCTTCACCGTCGCCGGGCCGGCCGACCTGGAGATCGCCATCGGGGTGCTCGACGGCCTCGGCGTCGCGAACGTCCACAGCCGCCGGCAGCACCGCGACGTCGTACGCGGCCTCGAGCTCGTCGGCCAGCGCCCGCACCTCGGTCCCGGTGCGTGCCAGCACCAGCAGACGCATCCCCTCGGCGGCCAGTGCCCGCGAGACCTCGCGGCCGAGCCCGCGGCCGGCGCCGGTCACGACGCCAACGCGGCCCTCCAGGCGCCGCGAGGGCGGCGTCATGCGGTGCGTCGTCGACGGGGCGCAGCCGGACGGTACGGAGACACGGCCGGCTCCCCGTCGAGCCAGTACCGCCACGGGGTCGCGGCGCCTGCTCCGGCGACGCCGACCCGCGGGCCGACACACACCGCGGCCTCAGCCGCAGTCGAAACGACGAGCCGGACCGGCGAGAAAGGCCCGAGCAGGTCCAGGCCGTCCTGGTCACCGGTCAGGCCGAGGGCCCGGGTGAGCCGCGCAGGCCCGCGGCACAGGTCGCGGTCACGGACCCCGGGGCGTCGCGCCCGGGCGGCCGCCAGCCCGTCAACCACCTCGCCGGCACGCAGCAGCACCGCCGACGCGGCGCCGGCCGCTCCGGTGACGACGTTGAGGCACCAGTGCATGCCGTACGTGAAGTAGACGTAGGCGTGGCCGGCCGGCCCGAACATCACCTCCGTGCGGGGCGTCCGGCCCCGGAAGGCATGCGAGCCCGGGTCGTCTGCTCCCGCGTACGCCTCGACCTCGACCAGCCGCACGGTGACGCCGCCGGCGGTCAGCAGCGCCCCGAGCAGCCGCGGTGCGACGTCCTGCACCGGCCCGCTCAGGAGTTCGCGGTCGCCGACCACTGCCGCTGCCCGACCAGCTCACCGCGCAGGGCCGCGAGCTGCTCCACGACGCGGTCGGGTGAGGTGCCGCCGAAGGCCGAGCGGCTGGCGATGGCCCCGCGGACGTCCAGCACGGCGCGCAGGTCCGGGGTCAGGTGCGGGCTGACGGCAGCGAGCTCGGCGTCGGTCGCCTCGTCCAGGTCCGTGCCGTTGGCGGTGCACCAGACCACCAGCTGGCCGACGGCCTCGTGCGCCTCGCGGAACGGCACGCCGTCCCTGACGAGCTTCTCGGCCACGTCGGTCGCGAGTGCAAAGCCCAGCGGTGCGGCGCGTTCCAGGACGTCGGCGTGCACGGTCATCGTCGCGATCATCCCGGCCATGGCGGGGAGCACGAGCAGCAGCGTCTCGACGGCGTCGAAGCACGGCTCCTGCGCCTCCTGCATGTCCCGGTCGTAGGTGAGCGGCAGGCCTTTGAGCATCGCCAGCGAACCGGCGACGTGCCCGATCAGCCGGCCGGCCTTACCGCGGGCCAGCTCGGCGATGTCCGGGTTCTTCTTCTGCGGCATGATCGACGAGCCGGTAGAGAAGGCGTCGTCGAGGGTCACCCAGCCGAACTCGGTGGTGTTCCACAGCACGACCTCCTCGCCCAGGCGCGACAGGTGCACACCCAGAAGTGCCGCGCAGAACAGGAACTCGCACACGAAGTCACGGTCGGACACCGCGTCCATGGAGTTGGCGGCCGCCGCGGAGAAGCCGAGCTCGGCGGCCGTCGCGAGCGGGTCCAGCGGCAGCGATGAGCCCGCCAGCGCCCCTGAGCCCAGCGGGCTGACCGACGTACGGGCGTCCCAGTCACGTAGCCGGGCGACGTCGCGGACCAGGGGCTGGACGTGGGCGAGAAGCTGGTGGGCGAACAGCACCGGCTGCGCGTGCTGCAGGTGCGTCATGCCCGGAGCAGGGGTGTCCAGGTGCTGTTCGGCCTGCTCGAGCAGGGCGTGCTCGAGCTCGGCGACCCGGCCGACCAGCCGGCGTACATGGTCGCGCAGGTACAGCCGCAGGTCGGTGGCGACCTGGTCGTTGCGCGACCGGCCGGCCCGCAGCTTTCCGCCGAGGCCGCCGAGCTTTTCCAGCAGCCCGCGCTCCAGCGCCGTGTGCACGTCCTCGTCAGCGACCGTGGGCGTGAACGTCCCGTCGGCGACCTCCCGGTCGAGCTCGTCGAGCGCTTCGAGCATCCGTGGCAGCTCGTCGGCGGTCAGCAGCCCGGCGCGGTGCAGCACCCGGGCGTGCGCGCGGCTGCCCAGCAGGTCGTACGGCGCGAGCCGCCAGTCGAAGTGCACGCTCACCGACAGCCGGGCCAGGGCCTCGGCGGGCCCGCCCTCGAACCGCCCGCCCCACAGGCCGGCCCTCACCGCTGCTGCAACCGGATGTCCCGGGCCGCCGCCAGCTTGCTCGGCATCCCCCACAGCTCGACAAAGCCCTTGGCGAGCGACTGGTCGAAGGTGTCGCCGGCGTCGTACGTCGCGAGCTCGAAGTCGTACAGCGAGGCGTCGCTGCGCCGGCCGGTGACCGTGCAGGTCCCGTGCGACAGAGTCAGCCGGACCTCGCCGGTCACGTGCTCCTGCGAGCTGCGGACGAACTCGTCGAGGGCGCGTTTGAGCGGGCTGAACCACAGGCCGTCGTAGACCAGCTCGGCCCAGCGCTGCTCGACGGTGCGCTTGAAGCGGGCCAGGTCGCGCTCGACGGTGAGGTTCTCCAGCTCCTGGTGAGCGGTGATGAGCACCTGCGCGCCGGGCACCTCGTACACCTCACGGCTCTTGATCCCGACCAGGCGGTCCTCGACCATGTCGAGCCGGCCGACACCCTGCGCGCCGGCCCGACGGTTGAGCTCCTCGATCGCCTGCAGCACCGTGACCGCCCGGCCGTCGATGGCGGTGGGCCGGCCCGCGGTGAAGGTGAGCGTCAGCTCCTCCGGGCCCGGCGCGGTGCCGGGCGCCTGCGTGTAGCTGTAGACGTCCTCGATCGGCGCATTCCACGGATCCTCGAGGAAGCCGGTCTCCACCGCGCGGCCCCACACGTTCTGGTCGATGGAGTACGGCGACTTCTTGTCCACGTCGATGGGCAGGCCCTTCTCGTGGGCAAACGCGATCGCCTTGTCGCGGGTCATCCCGGAGTCGCGGACCGGCGCGATGCAGCGCAGCTCGGGGGCGAGCGCGCCGATGCCCACCTCGAACCGGACCTGGTCGTTGCCCTTGCCGGTGCAGCCGTGCGCGACGGTCGAGGCGCCGTGGTCGCGGGCGGCCTTCACCAGGTGCTTGACGATCAGCGGTCGGGACAGCGCGGAGACCAACGGGTAGCGGCCCATGTAGAGCGCGTTGGTCTGCAGCGCCGGCAGGCAGAAGTCGTCCGCGTACTCGTCACGGACGTCGGCGACGACGGCCTCCACGGCGCCGCAGTCCAGTGCGCGCTGCCTGATCACCTCGAGGTCCTCGCCGCCCTGCCCGACGTCGGCGGCCACCGCGACCACCTCGGCGCCGGTCTCGGCGGCGATCCAGCCGATGGCGACGGAGGTGTCGAGCCCTCCGCTGTAGGCCAGGACGATGCGGTCGGTCATGGCTGACTGCCTTCCAGGGGTCGGCCCTCCGCCAGACGCAGCAGGCGGACGGCGAGGGATCCGGCTCCCGGCGTGGCCGGGGTCCGGGGGACGAGCAGGACGGTGTCGTCGCCGGCGATGGTGCCGGCGACCTCGGGCAGCCCGGCGCGGTCCAGCGCGGAGCCGAGCAGGTGGGCGCCGCCGGGGGGCGTACGCAGTACGACCAGGCCGCCGGTCGCCTCCGCCGAGACCAGCAGCTCCTCGAGCAGCCGGCCGAGCCGGGCGTCGACGGCCTCGCTGGTGCCGGTCCGCGGCTGACCCTCGGCCGGCAGGGCGTACGCCATGCCGGCAGGGGTCCGGACCTTGACCGCGCCGAGCTCCTCGAGGTCACGGCTGACGGTCGCCTGGGTCACCAGCACGCCGGCGCCGGCGAGCAGCCGGCCGATCTCGGTCTGGCTGGCGACCGGCTGGGCCGCCAGCAGCTCGGCGACCCGGGCCTGTCGGGCCGCCTTGGTGAGCGGGACGGTGCCGGCCGGCTCCGCGCTCAAGGCCACATCAGGGCTCGCTCCGCAGGCAACCGGCGCGCCCGCTCCTTCGTCGCGGGGCGGGTGCTGGGCTTTTCGAAGACCACCGCGACGGCCCGGCCGGCGAGCACGTCCCGTGTCGCGTACCGGTCGGCTTTGTAGGCCGCGCGCGTTCGAGCACGGCAGCCTGCTCGGCGGGGGTCAGATCATCGTCGGCGAGGCAGTGGCGGGTCACAGGGCTTGGCCTCCGGTAGGCACGGCGACGCGGGAAAGGATGCCGGGCAGGGCAGCCAGGAACGCCTCGACCTGGGCCTCGGTGAGCACCAGCGGCGGGGCGAGCCGCAACACGTCGGGAGCGGGCGCGTTCAACAGGAAGCCGGCACTGCGGGCCTGCTGCTCGACCAGCGCCGCCACCGGCGCGGTCAGCACGACGCCGAGCCAGAGCCCGGCACCGCGGACACCCGCGACCAGTGGGTGGCCGAGCGCCTCGATGCCGCTGCGCAGCCGCTCGCCGAGCTTGCCGGCGGCTTCCAGCAGGCCGTCGCGCTCGATGACGTCGAGGACGGCGAGCGCCGCGGCGCAGACCACCGGCCCACCGCCGAACGTCGTGCCGTGATCGCCGGGCAGGAAGGCGGTCGCGGCGGCGCCGCGGGCCAGGACGGCACCGATCGGCAGCCCGCCGCCGAGCCCCTTCGCGAGGGTCACGATGTCGCCCTGCACCCCGGGCGCGACGACGTACGACGACAGCCAGGCACCGGCCCGGCCGATCCCGCCCTGCACCTCGTCCAGGTGCAGCAGCGCACCGGCCCGGTCGCAGCTGGCCCGGGCGGCCGCCAGGAAGCCGGCCGGCGGCACGACGACGCCGGCCTCGCCGAGCACCGGCTCGAGCACCACCGACGCGGTCTGGTTGGTGACGGCGGCGGCCAGCGCCTCGGCGTCGCCGTACGGGACGAAGGTGACTGGGCCCGGCAGTGGCTCGAAGGGCGCCCGCTTGGCCGGCTGGCCGGTGATGGCCAGCGCCCCCATCGTCCGGCCGTGGAAGGCGCCCTCGCAGGCGACGAAGCCGCCGCCGGGCCGCAGCCGCCGGGCAATCTTCATGGCTGCCTCGTTGGCCTCCGCGCCGGAGTTGGTGAACAGCACCCGGTCGGCGCCGGTGAGCGCCTTGAGCCGCTCCGCGAGCAGCACGACCGGCCCGGTCGCGACGAGGTTGCTCACGTGGCCGAGGACGGCGAGCTGCCGGTCGACGGCCTCACGGACGGCGGGGTGGGCGTGGCCGAGCACATTGACGGCGATCCCGGCGTACAGGTCGAGGTACTCGCGGCCGTCGACATCCCAGACGGTGGCGCCCTCGCCGCGGGCCAGCACGACGGTCGGCGTGCCGTAGTTGGCCATCAGGGCGGCGTCCCACCGGGCCTGCCAGTCGGTGGTGCGGCTCATGCCGGTACGACCATCGTGCCGACGCCCTCGTCGGTGAACAGCTCGAGCAGCAGGCTGTGCGCGACCCGGCCGTCCAGGACGTGGGCCCGCGGCACCCCGCCGCGCACCGCCCGCAGGCAGGCCTCCATCTTCGGCACCATCCCGCTGGACAGGGTCGGCAGCAGCTCGGCGAGCGCGTCATCGGTGATCTCGCTGATCACCTCGCCGCCGCTGGTCGTCGGGTCCCAGTCGGCGTACAGCCCCTCGACATCGGTCAGCACCACCAGCTTCTCGGCGTCGACGGCGACGGCGACGGCGGCCGCGGCGGTGTCGGCGTTGACGTTGTAGACCTCGCCGTCCAGGCCGCGAGCGACGGTTGCGACGACCGGGACCTTGCCCTCGGCGAGCAGCGCCCGGAGAATCTGTGGCTGCACCTGGACGACTTCGCCGACCAGCCCGACGTCGACCGGCTCGCCGTCGACGACGGCGTCGCGCCGCTCGGCCGTCAGCAGCTGGGCGTCCTCGCCGGACAACCCGACGGCGAACGGCCCGTGCGCGTTGATCAGCCCGACGACATCGCTGTTGACCTGCCCGACCAGCACCATCCGGACCACCTGCATCGTGTCGGCGTCGGTGACCCGCAGGCCGCCGCGGAACTCGCTGTCGAGGCCGAGCCGGTCCAGGTGCGCGGTGATCTGCGGGCCGCCGCCGTGCACCACGACGACCTGGACACCGGCGTAGCGCAGGAACACCACGTCCTCGGCGAAGGCACGCTGCAGCTCCGGGCTGGTCATCGCGTTGCCGCCGTACTTCACCACGATGGTGCGGCCAGAGAACGCCTTGAGCCACGGCAGCGCCTCGACGAGGGCCGCGGCCTTGGGCAGGGCGGCATGCCCGCGCGCGCTGCTCATGTGGAGTACGCCGAGTTCTCATGGACGTACGCCGCGGTGAGGTCGCTGGTCCAGATGGTGGTCGAGACGGCGCCGGCGTGCAGGTCGACGACGATGCGCACCTCGCGACCGGTGAGGTCGACCAGATCCCGGTCGTCGCCCGTCGCACCGCCCCGGCACACCTGCACGTCGTTGATGGCGACGTCGAGCTGGTCGGGCTCAAAAGCCGCCGAGGTGGTGCCGACGGCGGCCAGCACCCGGCCCCAGTTGGGGTCGTTGCCCGACAGCGCGCACTTGAGCAGGTTGCTGCGGCCGACCGCCCTGGCCGCCTCGAGCGCGTCATTCTCGCTCGCGGCGCCGACGACCTGCACGGAGATGTCCTTCGACGCGCCCTCGGCGTCGGCGACCAGCTGCCGCGCGAGGTCGGTGCACACGGCGGTGACGACAGCGGTCAGCTCCTCGACAGCCGGCCGCCGGCCGCTCGCGCCGCTGGCCAGCAGCAGCACGGTGTCGTTGGTGGACATGCAGCCGTCGGTGTCGACCCGGTCGAAGCTGGCGCGCGTCGCGATGCGCAGCACGGCGTCCAGGGTCGCGCTGTCGGCGACGGCGTCGGTGGTCACGACTGCCAGCATGGTCGCCAGCGACGGGGCGAGCATCGCCGCGCCCTTGGCCATCCCGCCCGCGCACCAGCCGTCGCCGGGAATGGAACCTTCACCGAACACGACCGCAGTCTTGGCAACGGTGTCCGTGGTGCGGATGGCCTCCGCGGCGGCACTGCCGCCGCCGGTGTCCAGAGCGGCCGCCGCAAGGGTGATGCCCGGCAGCAGCCGGTCCATCGGCAGCCGTACGCCGATCAGCCCCGTCGAGCAGACCGCGACCCGCGCGGCGCCGGTGCCAAGGGCTGCGGCGACGGCTTCGGCGGTTCGGTGGGTGTCGGCGAAGCCGTCGGGGCCGGTGCAGGCGTTGGCCCCCCCGGAGTTGAGGAGGACGGCTTCGAGGGCGCCGCCCGCCAGGACCTGCTGGCTCCAGAGCACGGGGGCGGCCTTGACCCGGTTGGCGGTGAAGACCCCGGCGGCGGCGGTCAGCGGGCCGTCGTTCACGACCAGCGCGAGGTCGGGAGTGCCGCTGGCCTTGAGGCCCGCGGTCACGCCTGCGGCCCGGAATCCCATCGGCGCGGTCACGCCCCCGGCCTGGGCTGTCTTCGGCGCGCCAGCGGGCATCACGGGGCGACCCCGCTGGCGGACAGGCCGGCGGTCTCGTCCAGGCCGAGCGCGAGGTTGGCGCACTGGACGGCCTGCCCGGCGGCGCCCTTGCCGAGATTGTCCAGGGCGGCGACGACGACGGCCCGGCCGCTGTCGGTATCGACCGCGACCTGCAGCTGGCAAGCGTTCGAGCCCGCGGTCGCGGCGGTGTGCGGCCAGCGCCCTGCCGGCAGGACGTGGACGAACGGCTCGCCGTCGTACTGCGCGCGCAGCGCGTCGCGCAGGGCGTCGGCGGTCGCAGTGGTGCGGGCGGTGCAGGTGGCCAGGATCCCCCGGGGCATCGGGGCGAGCGTCGCGGTGTAGGTCAGCGTCACCTCGGTGCCCGCGAGCAGCCGCAGGCTCTGCCGCACCTCGGGAGTGTGCCGGTGGCTCGCCACCGAGTAGGCGGCGGCGTCACCCATCACCTCGCTGCCGAGCAGTGCGGCGTTCGCGGCCCGGCCCGCGCCGCTGGTGCCGCTGGCGGTCTGCGTGACCAGGTCGAGCGGCTCGACGAGGCCGGCCGCGAGCAGCGGTCCGAGGGCCAGCGTCATCGCGGTCGCGTTGCAGCCCGGCCCGGCGATCCGGGTCGCGCCGGCGAGCTCCTCGCGGAACAGCTCAGGCAACCCGTACGGCCAGCTAGCGGCGTACGGGGTGCCGTAGTACCGCTCCCAGTCGACGCCGCTGGCCAGCCGGTGGTCGGCGCCGAGGTCGATGACCGGCAGTCCCTCGGGCAGCGCCGCCGCCAGCGCGGCCGACTGGCCGTGCGGCAGGGCGAGGAAGACCACGTCTGCCTCGCCCAGCGCCGCGGCGTCGGTCTCGACGAAGCTGCGGCCGGCCAGCTGCGGGAGCTGCGGGTGCAGATCGGTCACCGGTTGCCCGGCGCCGGCACCTGCGGCGAGCGGTCCGACGGACAGCCCGGGGTGGCCCAGCAGCAGGCGCAGCAGCTCGCCGCCGGTGTACCCGCTGGCACCTGCGACCGCCGCTGTCATCCCCATGCGGACGATCATACATGCCAATGCATGACTACTCGTAGGGGACGAGCCGCAGCGTGCCTGCGTCGGAGCCCGGCGCGACCGGCACCCGCGTCGCCGGCCGCACGAAGCGACCGGACAGCGCGTCCAGCTCGCCGTCGCCGATCCGCACGACCAGCCCTGCGACAGCCTCGGCTGGTGCCCAGCCCTCGGCCGGCGGTTGTAGGTACTCCGGGTGCGCGCTGGTGAAGCCGGTCGGGAAGTCGGTGCTCATGTCGGTACGGACCCGCCCGGGGCTGACCGACAGGGCGACGACACCGGTGCCGGCGAGCTCGGCGGCGACCGACTCGACCAGCCGGTGCACCGCGGTCTTGCCGACGCCGTAGCCGGAGCCGTGCGGGCTGGCGGTGTTGCCGAAGCCGCTGCCCAGGGCCACCACCCGACCGGCGCCCCGGGCGACCATGCCGGGCAGGGCCGCCCACAGCGCGAGCTGTACGCCGCGCAGGTTGACCTCGACGTCACGCCACCACTCGTCCGGGTCGATCTCCCACAGCAGACCGCCGGTGGCGAATCGGCCGGCGTTGGCGACCAGCAGATCGAGCGGGCCGAGCTCGGCCTCGGCGAGCAGCACGGCCTCCTGGACGGCCCGGCGGTCGGTGGCATCACCGGGAAGCGCGAGCGCGGCGCCGTCGGCGACGACGACGTCCAGGCTCGCCGGGTCACGGCCGGTGACGGCCACCGCCCATCCGTGCTGCACCAGGGCGAGGGTGATGTCCCGGCCCAGCCCCCGGCCGCCACCGGTCACCAGTGCCGTCCGGCGGCCGGCAGGGCTGCTCATGCGCCGCGCAGGACGGCGCCGGTGCGCCGGCCCGCCTCGGCAACGGCCGCATCGCGGGCGCCCAGCACGTCGGAGTCGGCCAGGGTGCGATCCGGGGCCCGCAACCGCAGGGCGAAGGCCAGTGACCGGCGGCCCGCGCCGACCTGCGGCCCGGTGAAGACGTCGAACAGCCGCAGCCCCTCCAGCAGCGGCCCGGCGCCGTCGCGCAGCGCCGCGGCGACGTCTGCCGCAGGAGTCGCCGCGTCGACCACGAGCGCGACGTCGACCGTTGCGGGCGGGTAGTGCGACACCAGTGGCGCCGGGGCCGGCGGGCGGGCTGCCGCCGCCGCGATCAGGACGTCGAGGTCAACCTCGCCGGCGACCGTACGAGCCGGCAGGCCGGTCGAG
>ENA-OFCI01001272-OFCI01001272.1-metagenomes-genome-assembly--contig:-NODE-1272-length-11690-cov-3.748088_pt1 | contig 11690 bp, 8 predicted proteins | sample MGYA00153391_OFCI01 | MGnify analysis MGYA00153391
ATCCTATGGCTTCGTTTTAATTATTTTTTGATCGCTTGGACTAGCGGAATGTGGGTTAAAACTATGCTCCAAAAGTGGATTGCCAAGATAGGAATATAGTGCTAAGGTTACTCTTATTTTTTACGTCGTGGCTTCTTCCATAAACGAGCAAGTAATTGAGTGCCATCATCGACGATCGAGTGCATCACCGGAATCACAATCAGCGTCAACAGCGTAGAGATACTCAATCCACCCAGAATCACAGTCGCGATCGGGGAATAGGCATCCATCCCAGTATCGGGGAAAAATGCCAATCGAATAATTACGACTAAAGTAATAATTACCGTCATCAAAATCGGTTTGAGTCGAATCGGTGCTGCTAACCGAATCGCGGCATCTCTAGGCATACTCTTTCGTTTAGTCAGAATTAAATCGATGAGTAAAATCGCTCCAGCCACATCAATTCCTGACAAGATAATAATCCCTAAAATTGAAACTGTTGAAAACGTCTGTCCGGCTAATAATAAAGCACCAAAAACTCCCGCTAGTTCTAACGGAATTGACAGCATCATATTAATCGGCTGGATGAATGAGCCAAACTGCACTACCAAAATGATATAAATCAGCACGAGAGAAAGTACTAAACCCCTCAATAACCGACCAAATTCAATCATCATATCGGTCATATCACCCATTGAATCTAACCCATATCCAGGCGGAAAAGTAAGTTCAGATCCAGCCTTCATTGCTACTGACATTGATAAATCCATCGAAGCAGGGCTATTCTTGCGGTAAAATCCGTTCGCGTAGACAACCCGATGACCATTAACGTGTTCGATGAGGCTGGCTCCGTGATGCTGCTCCAGCCTAGCGACTGTATCGAGTGGTACTTGTTTGCCGTCTTTGGTAGTGAGATAGGTAGCGGCTAAGTCTTGAGCGTTGCCCCGATTTTTCTGGTCGTAGCGGACTAAGATCGAGTTGAGTCGGCGGTTGGGTAAATTGTAGTATTGCTGCGTATAACCCCCCTGTAAGGCATAACGCGCCTGTTCGGTGACTTCCGCCACACTTAATCCCAGTTCCATCGCCCGCCGCCGATCGACTTTGAGCTGATATTCGGGTTGAGTCATCGTCGAGCTAGTGTGAGCCATTTTCAACCCAGCGGTTTTTTCGGCGATGGCTAAAACCTTATCGGCAAGTCCGTGTAATACATCTAAATCGTCCCCGTAGACTGCTAACTGGACAGGTGCGGCGGAAGTAGCCATCACATCGACACCCATTGGTTGCATCGCAATCCGCCGAATCCCCGGAATAGTCCGCCGAGCGAGAGTATCGACTGTATCGATTACCTGCCAGATATCGCGGCTTCTATCGCCGCGATCTTTGAGCGTCACAATCATTGAGGCACTATTCACCCCACCCATGCTGTAACCGCTAAAGTAAGTACTGTTGCTAGTAAGTTCAAACCCGACTTCGGAAGAGACTTTCTCAACTTCTGGCTGCTGCTGGAGCAGTTGCTCGAATTGCTGCGAAATGGCATCAGTCCTAGCGAAAGAGGTGCCTGGTTGAGCTTCCACCGTCACCATAAATTGACCAGAATCCGCCAAGGGCATCATCTCTTGACCGACGAATGGGTATAAGACGTAGCCCAAATAGATGAACGCGATCGCAATTGCTAACACGATCCCCCGATTTTTCAATGCCAAATCTAAGAGAGCTGAATAACTACTTTCCAACCATCCAAACCCCTGCCGAAATGGAGTCAGCAGCCGTTTGAGCAAGGGTTGCTTACGTTGATCCTCGTTGTGAGGTTTTAGGAAATAGGCGGCCATCAGCGGGGTTAGAGTCAGCGATACGATCAGGGACGCTAACAAGGCATAAATAATCGGTAAGACAATCCCGACAAACATAATGCCTGTGAGTCCCCCAGCAAAAGTCATCGGAGCCAATGCTGCGACCATTACCGCCGTAGCTGCGGCGATCGCGAGGAAGACTTCCTGTGTCCCTTCGATCGCGGCTTGGTGAGGCTTCCTCCCCTCTTTGAGCTTACGTTCGACCGATTCAATCACCACGATCGAATCATCCACTAGTCGCCCGATTGCCAGTAGTACACCAATCAAGGTGGAAGAATTCAGGGACATCCCCATTGGTACAAACGGGAGAATTGACATTGCCAATGAGGTAGGAATGGAGATCAGTACCATCGCCGTTGCTCGAAAATCTTCCAGAAAAATCAGAATCACCAGCCCAGCCAGAGCCACGCTAATTAGTAGTTCTGTAACGGTACCCGATTTGATAATCTCCACCAAATGGGAATTATCATAGGCTTCTTTAAATTCAATCCCAGGATACTGAGTAGTAATATGCTTGAGTTCGGTGCGGAGCCGATCGATCGTTTGGGGCGAACTAGCATCCGGCTTTTGGATAATATTAATGCCTAATGCTGGCGCACCGTTGTAACGATAACTACTCCGTCGTTCTTCATGGGTGTCTTTGACTGTAGCGACATCGCGGACATAAACAATCCGATTGCCCTGATTGAAAATCGGATAATCGAGGACAGTCTGACTACCCACAGCACGTTCATCGCTCCGCACCAAGATTTCGCGATCGCCTTTAGTGATTATTCCCGCACCCTTAGAAATATTATTCCGATCGATCGCATCCCGTACTTGTAAAATTGACAGACTGTAGGCGGCTAACTTATCTCTGTCTACAATTACTTGCAGTTGCCGCTTGTAGCCACCAAAGATCGAGACAGCCTGAACATCAGCAACTTGTTTCAATCGATCGACTAAAATATTATCGGCAAAATCCCGCAGCCTTACCGCGTCCCATCCTTTGCCCTGCAATGCTAAAGTCAACACCGGACGATTGAGCGGATCGATCGGTAAAACCCAGTAGGAACGGGTGCTAAATCCATCGATGGTAATATCGCCTTCGGCTGACTTCATCACGCTTTGGACAGCCGCCAGGGATCTCTGCATATCCTGACCCCAAGCAAACTGGACTGTCACCAGCGACATATCTTGCTGGGAACTAGAGCGGACAAAGCGGACACCATCGAGCACCGTCATTCGCTGCTCGATCGGTTTGCTAATATACGTCTCAACCTCTTGCGGAGCCGAACCCTGAGCCATCGTCACGATCGCCACCAGCGGACTTTGGAGATAGGGCATCATCCGCACTGGTAGCTGAAATAGTGCCAGCAGCGCGAGGGCAAGAATCCCCAGATACAACGCTACCAAAATTACTGGGTTGCGAATCGACCAGCGTGGAATTGAGCTAATTTTCATTAGTTTTGTTGTTTACTTGCACTGCTCGATCGATTTCATCGGGAAATGTTTCAGCATAAAACCAAGCATTCATTTTTCTGAAATTAAATACCATTTGCTGCCGTTTCTTCAACTTTATGTATATCTAATTCTAACAGTTCGGCTACTTCCTGAATACTCAATCCTTTATCGAGTAACTTGGGAACAATTTGCAATTTACTATCTTGTTTTCCTTGTTGATAAAGAGCAGTATCTTTAATATTATCTAAATCTAGATTATCTGCATTTTCTTGAAACAACTCTGGACAATATTTTCTGAGATTTACCTCAAATTCATCTGGGGTGAGATCTGCAAAATGTTCAGTTAATATTTTTGTGGCTTTGTCAAAATCTAACATTATTTAAATTGCTCCATTTATTTCTACTAATTGACAATCTTTAATTAATGCAGTGTTTTTAACTGCGATCTGAACGTGAGCTAAATCGAAAATTGCCGAACTGGGGAACATATTCTCACCTTCGATAAATACGGCTCTAATGGCTTCCATTTCTTGCCCTTGGCTCCGTAGTAATTCGGTGGCATAGTTAAAGAAAGCACAGTCTAAGCGATGGGCTTTTGAGAGGGTGGGATTTTGTTTGGGTAAAGGTCTCTCGAATCGTTGATACCCTTCTCTAAATGAATTGTAGACAATTTTTAATGGCGGAAACCACTTGATGTCGAGTAAATCGATGCAATTGTCCAGTTGAATGACGGCGCGAATAACGGCAGGATTTTGGGGATGCTGTTGGGTTGCCCACTGCATTGCTCGATACGGCGCATCTTGGAAAAAATATACACCTTCACCCAACCAGTCGTATTCGTTGTCGCTGACTCGGAATCCTTGTGAGAGGATTGTGTTGGCTTTTTCTTTGCTGGTGCCATGATAACCAAATACTTGGATGGGCGGGTTTATCATTACGTTCTCGTAGCATCGGCTTTGCCGAATCGAATGTAGAAAAAGGTTAACGCTCGCGTAACTATATTTTTAAAATAGCCTCTAAGGATGATTATCTAGCGCGAAAGAACCACTACCACTGCGGGACTTATCCTTAACCTTTGCAGTGACTTCCCACTTACCATTCATCCCTAGATAAGCATTGACTTTAAACCGCCCAGGTTGAGCGTCGGGTTTGATTTCCACATCCGTAGACATCGACGCAGCATTCTTCATCGGCATCGTGACACTCACATCCAAACCCTCAACCTTCACAGGCTGCTTGGTTTTAGCGTCTTGGACTTCTAGAATCAGTTGATTATCGCCAGCGGATGCTTTGCCTTGCGGACTGATTAACTTGATTTGAGTATTCCCCTCTGCTACGATATTGCTCAAGGATGTAACTGGTTTACCAGCATCATCACTAGCTATCACCAGGGAGTTTTCAATCAGTTTTTCCTGTCCAGAAGTAATGACTAGATCGCCAGCTTTCAAACCGCTAATTACTTCAATTCGATCGCCACTAGTTAAACCTGTAGTAATAAACTTACGTTGAGCCGATTTACCTGCTAATACCCAGACAGCTTGCTTACCTTCAGATTCGATCGTCGCTGCTTGGGGCACAGATAGAGCAGAGGATTTACGTGCTGTAATAATTTGCATCTCTACAGCTTGTCCGCCTAAAAGTTGTCCGTCAGGGTTATCGATAACTGCTTCCACCGTCACCGTGCGAGTTTCTGCCCCAGCCTTGGGAAAAATGCTGGTTACTTTACCTTGGATGGTTTTATTGGCGTTGCCAATTACCCGCGCGACAATTGGCGAACCAATTTGGACACCTGTTAAATTTTGCTGGGCAACATCAGCCTGGAGCCGAACTCTACTATAGTCGCCGATTTTGAGAATTCCCATCCCTGCTTGAACTACTACCCCAGGATCTGCCATCCGCTCTTGGACGATGCCTGTAATGGGGGATGTAATAATTTTATAACCTTCGATCGCTTTGAGCCGTTGAATTTTGGCTTGAGCCATCCGCACTTGGGATTGAGCCTTAGTTATCTGCGCTTGCATCCGTTCCAATTTAACTTTGGCACCACCCAGACTCGCCTTGCTTGCTATCACCTCACTTTTTTGTTTATCGACTTCATTGAGAGCAATCGCCCCAGAATTTAATAACACCCGTTCGGTGCGTTGTAATTTTGCGGCTAAATAAGTGCCCTCGGCGGCGATGCGGGCGATTTCTTGCTGTTGTTCGCCCACTTCCTTCCGGCTTGCTTGCTCGTCAGCTTTAGCCGCCTCCATTGTCGCGATCGCTTCCTCAATCTCACTCGAAAGTTCCGTCGCATTCCGCCCCGCCAACCCTTGGATTCCGCCAGCATTTAATGATGCTGAAACTCGTTCGGTGCGTTGTAATCTTGTTGCCAAATATCCGCCCTCAGCAGCGATGCGGGCTACTTCTCGCTGTTGCTCGCCCAATTCTTTGCGGCTGGCTCGTTCATCAGCTTTCGCCGCTTCCATAGCTGTTACTGCTTCGGCTACCTCACTTGAAAGTTCCGTCGCATTCAGCCGCGCTAGTACTTGTCCGACTTTTACCTTACTACCTGGATAAACAGAGTAGTCCGTCAACTGCCCACCCACTCTAGGGTTTACCATCACTTCCTGGTAGGGACGCACTGTTGCAGTATAACGGATACTTCCTTCCATGACACCAGGTTTAATCGATTCAACCTTAACTGGAGTAGCATTAGCAGCACCATCCACTTTCATCATGTCTTCCATGGACATCCCTTTCATATCTTCCATCCCAGCCATAGAAGATGCGGGTTTGAATTGGTTGCTGACGATCGAGATCCCCCCGATTAATGCTGCGAGAACTCCAACTGTGGCGATCGTTTTGATGGGTAAAACTGACTTTTTAATCGGCTTGTTTTCATCATCATAATTATCATCATCGAGTGTTTCCGTCTCAACCGGAGTTTGCTCATCTTCTACTTCGATCGGATTTTGATGTTCGTCAGTAATTCTAGACACTATGCTCTCCCTGTAAGCGATGAGTAGGTACTCGATCGGCAACTTCCTCAATCATGCTACAAACCTCTTTGCTACATGGATCGTCAAAGGGGCGGCTTTCCCAGCGCGACTGATATGTTTCTAGCTCCTGCTTCATCTCCTTCATTCGATCGATCTGCTCCTCCAGATTAGCTATTTTCTGTTTGAGTAAATCTTTTACCAGCGGACAAACAGGGCTACCGTGGGTGCGAACACCAAGTACTTGATGAATTTCGGCGAGGGAAAACTGTAAGGATTGAGCTTTGCGGATGAATTGAAGTCGCTCGACGGATTCTTCGTCGTAATAACGGTAGCCATTGTCACTTCTTTCAATTGGTACTAGCAATCCCAAGCTTTCGTAATACCGAATCGTGCTGATCCCCACATCAGTTTGCTTGGCAACTTCACCAATTTTGAGGAGCTTTTTTGAGGATGATTTCTGTCGATCGATTTCTTTGGTAATGGCAATCATAATTGTTAATATCATCTGCACTGTGATTAAAACGATCGAACTATGAACTATGATTGTCCGGTCGAACTATCTTGGAAAGCACCTTTTCAAGATCGCACTTTTCGCTAATCATAGTTCATCAGTTAATCCGACCCATAGTTTAGATAGTATATTTTCTCTTCCAAATCAACTTACTTAACCGCTAAATTAAAGACAGCACTACTAGGCTGGGCATCTTTTACGCTGACATTTAATTCCCAATTACCCCCATAAGGTAGGCTGGTTTGAACTTCAAACATCCCAGGTTTAGCTCCTGGCTTGACTTGGGTTTTGGCAGTACCTGCTCCCATTCCTTCCATACCCATTGCCTTCATTTCTTTCGCAGTCATCGCCATCTGAGCTGTGACATTTTTAGCCGCTAAAGGTTTGCCCTTAGCATCTGTCACGGTTAACATCAGCGTACTTTTACCTATTTTAAGCGGTGCGGATGTTTTGAGGGTGATGTGAGCTGTTCCCGTGTGGGTATTTGGTTCGATCTGTCCGCCTGTTGAGGCTTTTGCAACTAAGACGGAGGGATTAGTTACTGGGCTATTTACCTGTTGGGCATTGCTACAGGATGCTAAAAGACTTACTCCCAAGCTGGTTAAAACGATTAATGGCAGTCTCAGAAATTTCATATTATTCACTCCTCACAGGTGATAACGATTCGGCACAGCCGACGCTACACGAACGATTTGACAATGGTTGACTCATTCTAACCCAATCTTAAACCCTCAAGTCGGCTGTAGAGTCAAGCAAATATCGAAATTTGCTGCCAATCCTGGGCAATAGGTACACAACATACCACTATTGCCATGCCCATCCATTTTGTGATGAGATCTCGATCGTTCATGCTCATGATTTTCTATTTTGATATCGGGTTATTTACTTATTTGCCTTAATTAATAAGATTTATCAAACTAAATACTTAATTTCATCTTAATTTCATCTAAATATGATAGCTCAAAAACTAATATTTTGAAGAGCTTGAAAATAATAAATAAACTAAATAATCTATGCCTATATACCGATCTATTCACTCCAGATTATCAGCAAAGATTAGAATAGCAAATATCTAAAAATTATGACTGAATATCACAACAAAGCTAAATCCTCCGTCTATCGCCAAAGAATGGCAAATCCAGCAACATTTCCACCGAAAATATGGGGAGGATTCGCGATCGCTGTCATCTTTTTAAGCGGCGGATTGGGATCGTGTTCTAATGGTACAGCGCGCTCGCCGTCAACAACAGAGACTACGCCCACGACTAATCCAGCCGTAAGTTCTCCCAACTCATCTAGTCAAACTATCTCCGATCGAGATTTTCTGACGATGATGACTGCCCATCACAAGCAAGCACTTGAGATGGCGAATTCAGCCCTAACCCGTGCGAAGCGTCCTGAAATAAAACAACTCGCTCAAAACATTATCAAAGACCAAACCAGCGAGATTCAAACAATGGCAACTTTATACAAAGCAGCATATGGCAAAGAAATTCCCACGATGGCGATGGGTGGTGGCATGATGGGCAAGGATGGCAGTTCGATGAATAAAGATGGCAGCCAAGGGATGATGCAAATGCCGATGAATGGCATGAAAATGGATATGAATGCTCTCAAAAATGCTGCCGATTTTGATAAAGAATTTCTGCGTCAGATGAGTGCCCATCACCAGACAGCAACCCAGATGAGTCAGATGGTGCTAAAGACGACCAAATCACCAGAAATTAAGACATTAGCTGAGTCCATCGTCAAAGCTCAAACCGCCGAGATCGGTCAGATGCAACAATGGTATCAAAGTTGGTATAAATCTAACCTGTAAAATAACACTTCAAATTCAAGTTTATTCATCCTCTTGACTCTATAGTCAGCTAGAGAGTTGAGAATAAGCATAAGTACATCTAGAACGCGCTCATCGAAGTGCGAGCAAACAATGAATATCCAACTAAACATTCCTAACATGGCTTGCTCTGCCTGTGGCGAAACGATCTCCAAGGCAGTAATAGCGATCGAGAAAGGCAGCAACCGTACAAGCCGATCCCACAACCAAGCAAGTCAACATCGACACTCAAGCCTCTCAAGCAGCGATTGAGAGTGCAATTTCAGCGGCTGGCTACCAAGTAGCGTAGCAAGATCCGTTCGCTCTGCGAGATTTAGCCACCCACCAACATCCCCTCACATCAAAAGTATATGGAAGATCTAAATCTCAAGCTCAAAGGGATGAGTTGCGCCTCCTGTGCGAATAATATCGAGCGGGCAATTCGGAATGTACCAGGGGTGGTGGAAGGTAATGTCAATTTTAGTAGCGATCGAGCAACTGTGCGCTACGACCCCAAGCAGACTAATATCAACATTATTACTAAGGCCGTTGTCGATGTTGGCTATGAGGCACAAATTATCCCCGCAGATCTCGGCATTGAAGATGACACTGGAGACAAGGAACAACAACGAGAAGAGCGAAATCTTCAGCGCAGAGTTTTAATCGGTGCAATTCTCAGTATCCTACTCGTCATCGGCAGTCTGAGCCATTTCAATCTTACCCTGCCATCCTGGTTAGCTCGGCTCGAAAATCCTTGGTTACAGCTAGCTTTAGCATCACCCGTACAGTTTTGGGTGGGTAGGGAATTTCAAATATCGGCATGGAAGGCATTCCGTCACCGTACCGCCGATATGAATACCCTAATTGCGCTCGGTACGAGTATCGCTTTTTTCTATTCACTTTGGGTAACTCTAAACCCTAATTACTTCACAACCCAAGGATTATCCGCAGAAGTCTATTATGAAGCGACTGCGATGATTATCACTTTGACGCTATTGGGAAGATGGTTGGAAAATCGTGCCAAGGGAGCTACCTCGACAGCGATTCAGGCATTGATGGGGCTACAAGCGAAAACAGCGCGGGTGGTGCGGGATGGTAGCGAACTTGACATCCCGATCGCGGAAGTCGCCCTTTCAGATATTGTAGTAGTACGCCCTGGTGAAAAAATCCCCGTGGATGGTGAAGTGCTATCGGGATATTCCACAGTGGATGAATCGATGCTCACGGGTGAAAGTTTTCCCGTGACTAAACAAGTCGGCGATGAAGTTGTCGGCGCAACTCTCAATAAAATGGGTAGCTTTCAGTTTCGGGCGACCAAAATTGGTAAAGATACCGCGCTGGCGCAGATCGTCAAACTAGTTCAACAAGCCCAAAATTCTAAAGCACCGATTCAAAAACTAGCCGATAATATTACTGGCTGGTTCGTTCCGGTAATTTTGGCGATCGCGATTACCACCTTTGTAGTCTGGTTTCTGGCGATCGGCAATTTCACGCTATCGATCGTCACAATGGTCGGTGTTTTAATTATCGCTTGTCCCTGCGCCTTGGGTCTAGCAACGCCCACATCAGTGACTGTCGGCATCGGCAAGGGGGCAGAAAATGGCATTTTGATTAAAGGCGCAGAAAGCTTAGAACTCGCTCGGAACATCCAGACGATCGTGCTGGATAAGACGGGTACGATTACTCAAGGTAAGCCAGTTGTTACCGATACTACCTCAATCCTGGATCTGATTCCTACCCGCCCGAACGTTCTAGCTCCGCTGACTTTATGGCGATCGATCGGTGCTTTAGAAAGCAACTCCGAACATCCGCTAGCTGAAGCCTTGCTGCAATATGCCCGCGAACAAAATAAAGGCTTACAACTGCCCACTGTCGAACAATTTGAAGCGATTGCGGGAAGTGGTGTAAAAGGTATTGTCGAACAGCAACAAGTTCTGATCGGCACTCAACGCTGGTTCGATGAAATGAACATCAATTCCGCCATATTCCAAACACACAAAGAAGGTTGGGAAGATGCCGGAAAAACGGTAGTTTTTGTAGCGATTGATGGTCATTTGCAAGTGGCGATCGCCGTAGCTGATACTGTCAAACCTACCTCGGCTAAAGCGATTCAGACTTTACAGAGAATGGGCATCGAAGTAGTGATGCTCACTGGTGATAATCAGCGTACCGCCAAAGCGATCGCCGATCGAGTCGGGATTAAACGTGTCCTCGCCGAAGTCCGCCCCGACCAAAAAGCCCAGACGATTCAGACTTTGCAGCTTGATGAGAAGAAAGTTGTGGCAATGGTGGGAGACGGAATTAATGATGCCCCTGCTTTGGCTCAGGCTGATGTCGGGATGGCGATCGGCACGGGTACGGATGTAGCGATCGCCGCGAGTGACATCACGCTGATTTCGGGGGACTTACAGGGGATTGTGACGGCAATTCGGCTCAGTCGTGCCACGATGCAAAATATCCAGCAGAATCTGTTTTGGGCACTGGGCTATAACGTGATGGGTATTCCGTTGGCGGCGGGAATTCTATTCCCAATAACAGGCTGGTTGCTCAATCCGGCAATTGCTGGCGCAGCAATGGCATTTAGTTCGATTTCGGTTGTCCTGAATGCTTTGAGATTAAAGGGGCTTAAATTCAGTTGACAGTTGCGGATGCAACGCACGCACTCCGGCGTTGGCGCAAGCCTGCCGTAGGCACAGACGTGTCGTTAGACGGTTTCCTCGTGCCAAGCGTTGCACCAAGCAGACAGCTAAATTTTGACAGACAGCAATTAAGCTCCCGATCTTGGTTGAAAATATGAAACTTGCAGCAGTTTTGGTTGGTACGATCGTCTGATGTTGACGGCGGCTGGGTTGTTCCACTTCTAAGCGTTGCTGATTTGAGGGATGATTTCCTGTTTTGCCACAAAATTACCTCTTCCTTTTGCTGCTAGCTATTTCATCCTCCGATTCAGCAAAGTCGTGCCGCACTGATGGTCACTTAACTACAGAAATAGCTGACTGCGATCGATCGATTGATATAATCGCATTAAATATATTAAATTTTACGGAAAAAGCACTACCATGACTATTCGCCGTCAGTATAGTTTGCCAAACTGTACCCTAATTTTGGAC
>ENA-OFCI01001274-OFCI01001274.1-metagenomes-genome-assembly--contig:-NODE-1274-length-11677-cov-3.266305_pt1 | contig 11677 bp, 10 predicted proteins | sample MGYA00153391_OFCI01 | MGnify analysis MGYA00153391
CCGCGACCTACCTGACAAGGGCCGTCTTCCAGCCAAACGCGGCACCTGGCCCCGCGACCTACCTGACAAGGGCCGTCTTCCAGCCAAACGCGGCACCTGGCCCCGCACACCTACCTGACAAGGGCCGTCTTCCAGCCAAACGTGGCACCAGGCCCCGGGGCCGACCTGACGAGGGCCGTCTTCCAGCCAAACGTGGCACCTGGCCCCGCACACCTACCTGACGCGAGTACAAGGTCGGGCGGTCAGTGGAAAGGGATCGTCACCGTGTAGGCGAGGGCAGCCACCAGGCCGGCACCGGGGAATGTCAGCACCCAACCAGCGACGATGTTCTTGGCCACACCCCAGCGCACCGCAGACAGGCGCTTGGTGGCGCCGACGCCCATGATCGTCGAGGTGATGGTGTGCGTGGTCGATATGGGGGCACCGAAGGTCAGGCCGGCGACATACAGAATCGATGCGGCCGAGGCTTCTGCGGCGAATCCTTGGGGCGGGTCCAGGTGGATGATCTTGCGCCCCAGCGTCCGCATGATCCGCCACCCGCCGGAATACGTCCCGGCGCTGATGACCAGAGCGGTAGAGATCTTGACCCAGTTGGGGATCGACGAGTCGTGCTGATAACCGCCCAGGGTCAGAGCGAGGACCACGATGCCCATCGTCTTGCCAGCGTCCTGCAGACCGTGACCAAGTGCCATCGCCGCCGCCGAGAAGGTCTGCGCGTAGCGGAAACCGCGCGCCGTGCGCCCGGGGTTCTTGCGGCGGAAAAGCCACAGGATGATCGTCATCACGATGTAGCCCAGGAACAGCCCGATCACCGGTGAGAGGACCATCGGGATGATGATCTTCTCCAGAATTCCATGCCAGAGCACCGGAGCCCCACCGGCGAGCGCCGCTCCGCCCAACCCGCCGAACAACGCGTGCGACGACGACGACGGCAGACCCAGCCACCAGGTCAGCAGGTTCCACGAGATGGCACCGACCAGCGCCGAACCAACGATGAGCAGACCGGCGGCACCGTTCGGTGGGGCGATGATGCCCTTGCCGACAGTGGTGGCGACCTTGGTGCCGATAAATGCCCCGAGGAGGTTGAAGACCGCAGCCATCCCCAGCGCGATCCGAGGTGTCAGGGCGCGGGTGGAGATCGACGTCGCAATCGCGTTGGCGGCATCGTGAAAGCCGTTGGTGTAGTTGAACCCCATCGCCAAGGCGATGACGACGGCAACGGGCAGCCAGTCCACGAGAGGTCAGGACTCCTTGACGGCGATGCTCTCGACCTGGTTCGCCACAGTCTCGAACGCGTCCGCAGCAGCCTCAAGCTGGTCGGTAACCTCCTTGAGCTTGAGCACCGTGATCGCGTCAGCGCCGTTGTTGAAAAGCTCGGCCAGCAGCTCGCGGTAGATGTGGTCGCCCTGGTTCTCGAGACGGTTGATCTCGATCCAGTACTCAGACAGGTTGCGCATCGAGCGCAGCCGGGGCATCGCCTCAGCGGTCAGCTCGGCCATGCGGCCCAGAACCTCGACCTGGGCCGAGATCCCGTCCGGCAGATCACCGATGCGGTACAGCACGATCAGGTCGGCCGCGGCTTCCATCAGGTCCATACAGTCGTCGAGGTTGGACGCCAGACGGTAGATGTCCTCGCGGTCGAACGGCGTGATGAACGACGAGTTCACCATCCGCATAATCGCGTGGGTGGACTCATCAGCGGCATGCTCGAGGTCTCGCAACCGTGAGGCGACGGCTTCACGCTCGGAGCGCTCGGCCCCCAACAGCTTGGTCAGCTCGCGCGCGCCGTCCACGAGGTGGCTGGCCGACGTGGCGAACAGGTCATAGAACGAGGAGTTGTGAGGCGTAACGCGAAAACCCACGGGAGACTCCGGTTATCGGGGAGGTGGCCGTACCCGATGCTAGAGCCCCCGGAGTACGGCGCCGCAACCGCCCGGTCCTCAACGGGATAATCGCAAGGAGTCAGGCCCTGCGCTAGTTCTCTGGTTCGGGCTCGGGATCGGCTCGGGAATCGGCTTGGGAATCGGTTTGGGGTGCTTCTTCGGCTTTAGGTGCTTGTTCGGCTTCGTGCCCGGCTTCCGCCTCATCCGCGCCAGGGTGAACACCGAGGAGCCGATCTATCTCGTCCTGGGGCATCGGTCCGTCGCTGGAAGTCGCCGCCACCACGAGATCACCCACCAGCTCAATCTCGGACTGGAGGTCATCATCTGTGAGGTTGCCACTTTGACCTTCGGCTGCCGCCATGGTCCCAATCTACGTGCTGACGGTCCCTGACTGCAGCAGTTACCCACAAAGGCCCGTCATGGGGTGCTCCAGCAGACCGCCACAGCCGCCAAGCTTGTCGCGTCGGGCCGGGAGCGCCTCACGGCACGTGGCCGCTCGTGGCGGCTTGATTTGGGACCCGGGGCTACCGCGGCCCGACGCAGGAAAAATCGTAACCCGCCGCAAGCCCTCAATGTTGCCGGACGCTCAAAGAAGGTCGTCCTGGCCCCACAGCCGCGCACAGGCCTCGAGGTCGTCGCCGGTGGTCAGCAAAGACGCTGCGCGCCGGGTATGGGTCGATCCCCACTGGGGGTCGATGGCCTCGACGCCGTTGGCGTCAGCGTCGTTGGCACGCTGGGCGCGTCCGGCGGCGACGACCCTGCAGAACGACGAGGCTCGCTGCAGGGCAATCGCCAGGTCTCCCTCGAAGACGCCAGTCAGGATGGCGTCCGCGAGCTCCTGTATCTCGACCGGCCCGGGCGGATCGGCGACGCCCGCCACGACGTGCGGGACGTCGGCATACCGTATCCCGGCGGCATAGTCCGCGCTCGCGCCCACAGGGTCGCGGCGCACCCACTCACGCAGTACATAGAGGCGCCATAACGCCCCGGGCAGACTGCGCGCCGGGCGGTCGGCCCAGAGCTCGGCGAGGGTGGACAGCCCGAGGTCGTCGACCAGCTCAACAAGCTTGGACGTCAGCTCAGGATCGTGGGCGGCCCTGCCCGTCCTGACGATGGCGGCGGCGGTCTCGTGGGCGACCTCCGTCACCCTGGCCGGGTCAAGCGACTCCGGCCCACCGCGCGAGTCCATCGAGACAGGGGTGAAGAACGCGGGTCGCCGAGGATTCGACCGGCCTTCGCTACGCTCTGACATCTGCCGATTTTCGCACGATTTTCAGGCTCTGGTCCGGCCATACCCGCCTTGGTTCGTGTCGGGCCGGTCAGACACACCGGCTTCGCGTAAGCCCACGATCGCCTCGCGAGCGCTGACGTGCGGCGTTTGACCAAAGGGTCTCGACGCCCACGAAGGCGGTCTGACCCGGGCAGAGCAGCCTCAGGTGGGCAAAGCCCTGCTCACATCGACTCGAGGCCAGTGACAGTCACGACGGCTTCGCCTGCCTCATCGGAGGCCGCCAGGTCGATGACCGCACTGATGGCCCAGTCGTGGTCACCCTCAGGGTCGTCGATGACCTGGCGAACCACCCACCGCCCGGACTCCTTGGCAATCTGAAGCATCTGCGGGCCACGCGCGTCCGGTCCGGTGCCCATCTCGTCGTGCTCGGCGAAGTAGGCTTCGATCCCGCTTTCCCAGGCGTCCTGCCCGAACTCAGGGTCGAGCTCACCGAGGTCGATCCACCGTCGCAGTGAGGCCAGCTGCACCCGCCGGAACATCGCATTGCGGACGAGAACGCGGAAGGCGCGTTCGTTCGCGGTGATCGGTTTAGGTTGTGCTGCACGGGAGCTCGCGGCGACCTCCACCTCTGGATCGTCGGGGTCGGTCAGCTGCTCCCACTCATCGAGCAGGCTCGAGTCGGTCTGGCGCACGACCTCGCCGAGCCACTCGATCAGGTCGATGAGCTCCTCGGTCTTTGCGCCGTCGGGGACGGTCTGGCGCAGCGCCTTGTAGGCATCGGACAGGTATCGAAGCACCAGTCCCTCCGAACGCGTCAGCCCGTAGAACGCCACGAACTCACCGAAGGTCATGGCCCGCTCGAACATGTCCCGAGCCACCGACTTGGGCGACAGCTCGGTCTCGGCGATCCACGGGTGACCTTGGCGATACAGCTCATACGTGGCCTCGAGCAGCTCGAGCAGGGGCATCGGCCAGGTGATCTCCTCGAGCAGCTCCATCCGCTCGTCGTACTCGATGCCGTCGGCCTTCATCCAGGCCACGGCCTCACCCTTGGCCTTGAACTTCTGGGCAGAAAGCACCGGTCGGGGGTCCTCGAGGGTGGCTTCCAGGATCGAGAGCATGTCCAGCGTGTATGTCGGCGACTCGCGATCGAGCACGTCGAATGTCGCGAGAGCGAAGGTCGAGAGTGGCTGGTTGAGAGCAAAGCCGAACTGCAGGTCCTCAGTCACCCGCATGGTGCGACCGGTCTCGTCCGGCGGCTCGAGCCGCTCCACCACCCCGGCGCTCAGGAGCGTCCGGTAGATCTCGATCGCCCGCAAGGACAGCCGTGCCTGGTTGCGGTGCTCCTCGTGGTTGTCACGCAGCAGCTTACGCATCGAGAGGAACGGATCGCCCTCTCGTGCAATGACATTGAGCAACATAGAATGACTGACCCGCATTCGCGAGACCAACGGCTCTGGCTCTGCATCGACCAGCTTCTGGAAGGTCGCCGCATTCCAGCTGACGAACCCCTCGGTCGGTTTCTTGCGCTGGATCTTGCGCAGCTTCTTCGGGTCATCTCCGGCCTTGGCCACGGACCTGGCGTTCTCGACGTCGTGCTCCGGGGCCTGCACCACCACCGCTCCGGAGGTGTCATAGCCCGCCCGACCCGCGCGCCCGGCGATCTGGTGGAACTCGCGGGCCTTGAGCAGCCGCTGCCGCGACCCGTCGAACTTGGCCAGGCCGGTCATGACCACCGTTCGGATGGGCACATTGATGCCGACGCCGAGGGTGTCGGTGCCGCAGATGACCTTGAGCAGGCCGGCCTGCGCCAGCTGCTCGACGAGACGCCGGTACTTGGGCAGCATCCCCGCGTGATGGACGCCGATCCCGTGGCGTACCAGCCGTGACAGCGTCTTGCCGAAACCCGACGAGAACCTGAACCCGCCGATCAGGTCGGCAATGGCGTCCTTCTCCTTGCGCGTGCAGACGTTGACCGACATCAACGCCTGGGCGCGCTCGAGAGCCGACGCCTGGGTGAAGTGCACGACGTAGATCGGAGACTGGTGTGTGTCCAGCAGCTCCTCGATCGTCTCGTGCAACGGCGTCATGACGTAGGAGTAGCTCAAGGGCACCGGCCGCTCGGCAGACGTCACCACAGCCGTGGTTCGCCCGGTGCGTCGGGTCAGGTCGGCCTGGAACCGCTCGACGTTGCCCAACGTCGCCGACATCAGGATGAACTGGGCCTGGGGCAGCTCCAGAATCGGCACCTGCCACGCCCAGCCTCGGTCGGGCTCGGCGTAGAAGTGGAACTCGTCCATGACGACCTGGCCGATGTCCGCGCTCGCGCCCTCTCGAAGCGCAATGTTGGCCAGCACCTCGGCCGTGCAGCAGACGACCGGCGCCTTCGCGTTGACCGACGCGTCCCCGGTCAGCATCCCGACGTTGGCCGCGCCGAAGATGTCACAGAGGGCAAAGAACTTCTCCGACACGAGGGCCTTGATCGGCGCGGTGTAGTACGTCCGTCTGCCCTGGGCCAGCGCAGCGAAATGCGCGCCCGTGGCCACAAGCGTCTTGCCCGAGCCTGTGGGCGTCGACAGGATCACGTTCGACCCCGTCAGGATCTCGATGACGGCTTCCTCCTGGGCCGGATACAGCGTGATCCCCTGCTGACGCACCCAGGTCTCGAAGGCGTCATACAGGGCGTCGGGATCGGGCGGGGACGGGATCAGATCAGTGAGCAGCATGAGGGCACCATCGTGCCTCACCACCGAATGGACGGCATACGGGTCACGATGCGCCGGCACTCCTGGAAATGTCCTCCTCGCGAAGGCGAGGCTCCGTACGCAGCTGTGGATGGACCCCGTGCTTGTCCGAGTAGAAGGCGCGGACCACGTCCATGTCGGCCACGACGTCGTCGGTCGGTACCAACGAAGGGCCGAATCCCATCGTGCGAGTGGGCCCGTCAATGAAGCCCATGCTGATTGGCAGGCCCGACTCCTTCGCGATCCGATAGAAACCGGACTTCCAGTAGTCAACCTTCTTGCGGGTCCCCTCGGCGGCGATGATCAACAGGAACGGCTCGCCGCTCTGGGCTTCGGCAACGAGCTTCCGAACCACGACCCCCGGGTTCTGGCGATCCAGGGAGATGCCACCGTTGGCGCGCAGCAGCGGGCCGAGCGGCGTGCGCATAATCTCGGCCTTGATAAGTACGCGCGGGGGGACACCACCGCTCCACATCAGCAAGAGCATGGCGACCCAGTCCCAGTTGGACGTGTGCGGTGCCCCGACCAAGATGCCCGACCGGGGGACCTCTCCGACCGTGCGCCAACGGGCCAGTCGTAACGCCAGACGAGCCAATGCCTTTCGCACGATTAGGCCTCTCCTTGTCCTCCGCAGCCGAGGCCAAGGATATCCGGACCCAGCCGATGGCGGTCCCGGGTCGCACCACCCTAGGCACGCGGTGGACGTTGGTGGGTCGTCACACAGCGCGGATGAGGGGGCACCTGACTTGAAAGTGGTGCTCCGCATGGGCAGCTGGAAGCGTCAGGTACCAGGATCGTTAGCCGATGGTCGTAAGACCATAATCGTTTAGTTACGCGGGAGTCCTGGTCTGGTGAAGACGAAGTTCACCCTGGCCCCAAAAGCGCTGTGAAATCCATCAGGGCCAACACTTCTCGTTTGGCGGAGGCAATCATCCGCGATCGACAAGAGCCCCCTCACAATCGCCAGACAGCCGTAGAAGGCCTCCCAAGGGTGACTTTAAATGAACGAAACAGGTTGTACGACCATCGGCCGATGGCATTAGCACCTCGCAACCTGTCACGGTTACACCGGGTTGAGATTCGAAAAGCGACACGAGCCCTCATGAGCCAAGGAATCCCGAGGCTCGACGGGGGAAGGTCGCCGGTTGGATCCCCTCACCCGCTGACTAAACGTCCTGGCGACGCGGCACCGCGGCGCTGCCCAATGGTTTCTTGTGGAAAGAGGGTCCTGTGATGTCTGAGGAAGAAGCGACAATGATGTCTGAGGAAGAAGCGGCAACTGATGCGGGCGGGGTGTCCCGGCGCACGGTCTTGAGGTTGGGTGCGGCTGGGGGGGCTGGTATTGCGCTGGTCACCGCCCAGGGGGTGGGTGTGCCGTTTCTGGCTCAGAAGGGTCTGCTTTCGGGGGACGGGGCGTTTGCGGCTACCTCGACCAGTCTTGGTGACAAGTTGTTCTACATCGAGACGTTCCCGACGAGTCCGCTGATCCTCTCCCCGTTCACCGACCCGCTGGTGGTTCCCAAGGCGCTGGCACCGGTGCCGAGCTCGGAGTACAGCACCTGGGCCAAGCCGCCCGGACCAGGGGTCGGCCAGCAGAACTCGTTGGGTAACCAGCAGCATCAGATCTACTCCGACCAGATTGGCGCTCCGGAACCGCTGGTCTACAAGATCGACCAGGTGGTTGATACCCACTCCTTCACCACCTCCCAGGTGCTTCCGATCGACTCCAGTGGGCGCCCTGCGGTCTCGTTCGACGCTTCGGGTGTTGTCGGTCGCGTCTCTTGATGACGGCGGCGCCGCCGGCAGTGAGGACGTGTTGAGCTGAAAAAGGGCCCCGCCGGATGGTTCCAGCTGGGCCTTGGCGTTCATGGTGTCGCGCTGGTGGCCGTCTCCAAGGTGGTCACGGTCACGGTTGCGGCGGCACCCACCGCGGCCATCGCGATCGCGGGCAACGTAACTTCGGTTCACGTTGGTGTGCCGGTCACCTTCACGTTGAACTCGTCCCACGCCCCCCGGCACGGCGATCACGAAATGGACTCTGTACGGCGAGTGGTTGGATGGCGGCTACGGCAACCTCCCGCATGCGACGGTCACGCACACCTTCGACGCGCCCGGCACGTACTCCGTCCACTTCGACTTCAGCAACGATGCAATGGGACTGGCCCAGTCGTCAATGGAGGTCACGGTCGTTCCGTGAGCTAGCCGATCGTCATCCCGCAATGGGCGACTGTCACCTCCGGGAATGGAGGTGACAGTCGCAGAGGTCATGGAGCGGCAAATCCGGGCCGCTGTCCCATCTGGGGTCGCTGTGCTTCACACAGCGCGAAGGATCCCGTGGCCCGCTTACTCGGGTAGCGGTTTCATACGCGACGGGTCGTGTCGTGCCTGAGCCTTATCGTCAACGGCTTCGAGCGAGGACAAGGCATCTGGAGAGGCAAGAAAGAAGTTGACCTCGCCGTCCTCGACCTGGGCATCAAGGGTCTGCGCATCGAGCAGATGCGTGGCCTGGGGGTCCACGAAAACCCGCGCGCCGCCGTCATCAATGAGGGCGTCACCGGGCACTGGCTCTGCGACGAGCATGAGTTTGAGGCCCTCGTTGCCTGGCATGATGCGCAGTCCGGCGCTCGCCGGAGCCCGGGGCTCTTGGGTCAGGGTGCGGACGGCGGTCTGGGCGTTCTCGGTCAAGTTAAGCAAGGTTGCTCCTGTCTGGTGGGGTCTTTGAGAAGCCCTCTACCCTCTGACGAGCCGCGAACCATGTCAAACCAGCAGCACGTCCGTCGGCATGCCAGGGCCGCAAACCCAAACACCACCAACACCATCTCAACGTCCACTTTGAGGTCTGACTCCGAGCGTCGAGGCCCACCAGGACCTCACCAAGGCAGCCTTCCACTAGGCTACGGGCGGTGTATGGCGTTCTTCCCATGGTTGTTCCCATTTCCCGGGCCTCTAGCTCAGTTGGTAGAGCTGCGGACTTTTAATCCGTAGGTCGTCGGTTCGAGCCCGACGGGGCCCACTAGTGTTTCCGCAGGTCAGCACCCTGCAGGCTCCTTTGGGTATGAGTTCTCATCGCGCCAAAGGCACCTCGTGGTAACGGATTGGTAACTTGGCCGTTCACGTCCCAATCCGGCCGCCCTGAGGGGTCACGCGCATCCGTGACAAGAGCCAGCGATCCAGGGCCGCGTGGGTGGCCACCCTTGAGGTCGAACCCATTGAGGCAGCCACACGTCACCGTGGCACCGACATCTTGGGGCGTGTGGAGGAGAAGCACCCAGTCACCGCATGTTGTCTCAGTAAACATACGCACGAGGCGCTCGGGTACGAGTCTGCCCGTGCCTGCCTGCTCTGGTGAACACCCACCGACCGCGATGAACGAGCCATTTACTGCGAGACTTTCCGCAGCGCCTCGGCAGTCCTCAGCCCCTCTGGCTTTCGTCGGATTTCGGCGAGTCCTCGTCGCCAGACTTGACAGCAGACTCGACAGCAGACCCGTCAGTCGATGGTCCCGTGCCAGCCCCGCCCACATCCGACCCTGAGGCGCTCAGGTCCCCACCACCCTGCGACGCCTCTTGGGTCCCCTCCCCGTCTTCCTCCGTTGAATCGGTATCTGGGGCGTCCACCTGTCGAGGGTTTGTCACTCCCCTCAAGGTCTTGAACAGGTCGGGCGAAATGAGGGGCTGACGCAAGTTCTTGAACAGGTCAACCGAGATCGCGGGCCGAAAGAATTTCCGGTAGACGTCCGGCGAAATGAGCGGCTGACGCAAGTTCCTGAACAAGCCTGCCGAGATGTCGGGTGAGATCAAGGGTTGGCGCAAGTTCTTGAACAAGTCCGCCGAGACCTGAGGCTGACGATACTCGCGGAGCAGGTCGTAGTAGACACCTTCCATTGAGTCGAATGACTTCCACTCCTCCCGCCCGGGGTCGTCGTCCGCGGCCTGCACTCGCGTGATCTCACCTCGCGAGACGATTCAGGGAGGACCGATGACCAACACAAACATGACGCCCGAGCAGGAGAATGCCTTCTACGCCGACCCAGCCAATCAGGTGCCCGAAGGGCCACCTGTGCGTCGTAGAGCGAAACTCAGTGAGCCGGTGCCCGTGCGGTTCCCCGAGGAACTCCTCAGCGAAATCCGCAATCGCGCGGCCGCGGATGACCGCTCGGTGTCCAACTGCATCCGGCGAGCTGTCGAGCACGAGCTCGCTCGAGAGGCGATCTAACGGTCACAAATGGGGATCGGCTTCGACATCCGGGCCAGCCGGTGAGGCTCAGGAGTGCGCGTAGCAGCTGTGAGGACGTTGCGTGAATCTCCTTCCTCATCCTCGTCTCCATCCTCGTGTCCATCCTCGGACTTGCCGGATTCGCCTCTAATAGATCAAGAGAGCCGGGCTCCGCCCGGCTCTTCGCGGTCTCTGCGGACGCGGGACCCGAGGTTCGCACCGATGACGCCGGACGAGCTTCCCGCCGTCGCGATCGAGGTCTCTGTCATGTCCGCGCCCCGACCACTGCGTGTGTCCAGCCCGGGCGAGGCGTACGCCGCACTGCACCCGGGCGTCGACGGTGTGATCCTGGAGTCAGGCGCCTGCCAAAACGGCGACACTGCTGCCCCAGATGTGGCAGCAGCTGCCGGACCCGGAGCAGTTCCTCGGGCACCTGTGGCTCAAGCCGGGCATCCCGCCCGGCGTCTGGCCCGAGGGCACGACGCTGCAGACGTACACCGTCCGCGCCTGGCACGAGGTATCCGAAGCGCCCAGAAAGGGGTGAGAGGCATGCATGACGACAACCCACTGGCATCCCCGGCCAGCGATGCGGCGTCCCCGGGCGTGGCGACCTGGCCCGACGCCCCGACCACCCAATGGTGGTCCGCGCGGGATAAAGGGCGGCTGCGGTGCGACCTGTGCCCACGACGCTGCCGGCTAGACCCGGGACAGCGTGGGTTCTGCTTCGTGCGTGCCCGGGACGGTGACCGGATGGTGCTGACCACGTACGGCCGCAGTTCCGGCTTCGCCATCGACCCAGTGGAGAAGAAGCCCCTCTCGCACTTCTGCCCGGGAACCGCCGTGCTGCCCTTCGGCACCGCTGGCTGCAACCTGAACTGCGGGTTCTGCCAGAACTGGGACATCTCCAAGTCCCGCGGGTGGGACCGGCTGGCAGCCGTCGCCACACCCGAGGGCATCGCCCGGGCCGCCGAGTCCGCGGGCTGCGACTCGGTGGCGTTCACCTACAACGACCCCGTGATCTTCGCCGAGAATGCGATCGACACCGCCGTGGCGTGCCACGAACGGGGCCTGCACACCCTCGCCGTCACCGCAGGGTACATCGCCGCGCAGGCGCGCGCGGAGTTCTTCACGCCGATGGTCGCCGCGAACATCGACCTCAAGGGGTTCACCGAGGACTTCTACTGGAAGGAGACCGGCTCGCAGCTGCGCGACGTGCTCGACACGATCGTGTGGGTGCACCAGCACACCGACACCTGGCTTGAGCTGACCACCTTGCTCATCCCCGGCTGCAACGACGCGCGTGACGAGGTGGAGCGCATGTGCCGGTGGATCCTCGCCGAGCTCGGCCCGGACGTGCCGCTGCACTTCTCGGCCTTCCACCCCGACTTCGAGATGCTCGACGTGCCGTCGACCCCGCCCGCCACGCTGGGCACCGCGCGGGCCACCGCGATCGACGTCGGCCTGCACTTCGTCTACACGGGCAACGTGCATGACCCGGCGGGGGAGACGACGCCGTGTCCGACGTGCGGGCACGTGCTGATCGAGCGCGACTGGTACGCAGTCTCGGCGTACGAGGTGACCGCCGATGCCCGGTGCCCGGGGGT
>ENA-OFCI01001275-OFCI01001275.1-metagenomes-genome-assembly--contig:-NODE-1275-length-11654-cov-3.260626_pt1 | contig 11654 bp, 8 predicted proteins | sample MGYA00153391_OFCI01 | MGnify analysis MGYA00153391
ACTCGGCGTCCAGATCGGCGGCCAGCGACTCCGGCATACGGGAGTTGCGGGTCATGATCTTGAGTGCGGCCTCGTTGGGAACTCCCCTGTCCCACAACCGGATCGGGGGCACCATGAGCCCCTCTTCGAAGACGCTGGTGGCGCTGGAGGGCATCGAGCCGGGACATGCGCCACCGATGTCGTCGTGGTGGCCGAACGCCTGGACGAAGGCCACGACGACACCTTCGTGGAACACCGGAACGGTCACGCACAGGTCCGGAAGGTGACCGATTCCGCCTTCGGATGCATACACGTCGTTGTGGAAGAAGACGTCGCCCTCGTGCATGGTGTCCAGCGGGTAGTCACGCGCGATGGGGTGGACCAGGGCGCTGTATGACCGACCGGTCAGCTTGCGCAGACGGCGGTCGTGGATGCCGGCCCGGAAGTCGTGCGCGTCGCGGATCATCGGCGAGCGGGAGGTCCGCGCGATGGCGGTCTCGACCTCCATCTCGACGCTGGCCAAGGTGCCCTGGATGATCTCCACGGTGATCGGGTCAACGAGATGGGTTGCGGTGAGGGCGTTCTCGGTGCTCACTTGGCGCCCTCCCTGGTGATCACGAGGTTGCCGAACGCGTCGACGCGGAGGGTGAAGCCGGGATGCACAGGAATGGTGGAGCCGAACTCCTCGACGATCACCGGGCCCCTGAGCTCGTCGCCGGCGCACAGGTCGGGCCGCCAGTAGATGCCCGCGTCGAGGCGACCGTCGGCGGGTTCGAAGCACACGCCACGGGTGCCGGTGCGCGCTCGCTCCGCGCTGTCGTGGGCGGTCGAGACCTGAATCAGCCCGGGCCGGGTGATCGGTCCGATCCCGGTAACCCGGAGGTTGACCCATTCGACCTGCTGGCGCGCGTCGTCGCGAAAGTCGTAGCCGTAGAGGGCCCGGTGCTCGTCGTGGAACGAGGTGGCGACGGCATCAGCGACACAGGCATCGACCGCGCCCTCGGGAACGCTCACCCGAACCTCGAACGCCTGGCCGAAGTAGCGCAGGTCCGCGGTCCTTGTATAACGATGATCGGCGCGGGCGAAGCCCTCGGCATCCAACGCGTCGCCGGCGCGACCGGTCAGCTCGCTGAAGGTCTTCTCCACCGAGGTGTACTCGAGCTGGTCGTGCCTGCACACGGAGGTCTGGACATAGTCGTTCTTGACATCGACGGTCAGCAGACCGAAGGCCGAGACGTTGCCCGGGTTCAGCGGCACCACCACGCCGGCCAGGTCGAGGATGTCGACCAGCCGGCAGGCCAGCAGAGAGCCGGAGCCGCCGAAAGTGGCGAGGGTGAAGTCACGGACGTCCAGGCCACGCTTGACCGAGATCTGGCGAAGGGCATTGGCCTGGTTCCACGCCGAGATCTCCAGGATCCCCGCCGCGCACTCGTCGGCGCTGAGGCCGAGCCTTCCCGCGAGCTCCTCGATGCCGGCGCGGGCGCCGGCCGGGTCGAGGGGGATCTCCCCGCCCAGCAGGTGGGGCGGAATACGGCCGAGCATGAGGTGGGCGTCGGTGATCGTGGGCTCGACGCCGCCCTTGCCGTAGCAGATCGGGCCTGGATCAGCCCCCGCCGACCTGGGCCCGACCTTGAGAGTGCCCTCGGGGGAGATCCACGCGATGGAGCCGCCGCCGGCGCCCACCGTCACCACGTCGATCATCGGGATCTTGGACGGGTAGGCCCCGACCATCCCCTCGGTGGTCAGGGTCGGTTCGCCGCCGAGGACGACGCTCACGTCGGTCGAGGTGCCACCGCCGTCACAGGTGAGGACCTTGTCGTACCCGGCCCGCCCGCAGATGAGCGCAGCACCCAGCGCGCCGGCAGCGGGGCCGGACAGGACAGTGGTGAGTGGTTGGTGCACCACCTCGCCGGCCGACAGCACGCCGCCGTTGGACTTCATGATGTAGAACGGGATGGAGGTGCGTTCCTGGTCCTCTCCGGCAGGACCCGACCGGGTGAACTCCGCAAGGCGCGAGGCGATGTTCGCCACATATCGCGAGACGATCGGCTTGACCGCAGCGTCGACGAGAGTGGTCATCGAGCGCTCGTACTCGCGATACTCACGCAGCACGTCGCTGGAGATGGAGACGACGGCGTCGGGGTGCTCGCGCCGCAGGATCTCGCGCATCCGCAGCTCGTGCTCGGGGTTGGCGTACGAGTGCAGGAAGCACACCCCGATCGTCATGACCCCCGCGTCGCGAAACCACCTGGCGACACCGGTGGCGCCCTCCTCGTCGAAGGGCCGGACCAACTTGCCCTCGAAGTCGAGGCGACCACCCACGGTCTTGACCCGGTCGGGGGGCACGATCCGCGGGGGTTTGACCCAGAAGTAGGAGTTACCGTAGCCATCCGGCACGGCCTGGCGGGCGATCTCGAGGATGAACTCATAACCCTCTGTGGTGATGAAACCGAGCTCCTCCACCTTGCCCTCGAGCAGCTGGTTGGTTGCCACCGTGGTGCCATGGCAGACAGCGGCGACGTCCGAACCCGTGGCCTCGAGCAGATCGAGCACCTTGTGCATGCCAGTGATGAAGCCGTCCGCCGGGTTGGCAGGGGTGGACGGCGTCTTGGTCGTGACCAGCCCCCCGGAGTCCTGGTCGAAAGCCACGACGTCCGTGAAGGTCCCGCCCGTGTCGATGCCGATCCGGATGCGACGTGGGTACGCCCTCAGGGGCCGTTGCGTCACGGTGTCCTCGTCGAGAAAGTAGTCGGAAGATCTTCCAGACGTGTATGCCGCGCTGCTGCGAGGCCGCTCACGAGTTGATGATCAGGTGGGGGAACGACGAAGCGGCCGGGCCCTCGAGCTCCGCGCGATACCGCCTGAACAGGTCGAGGTTGCGGTCGGCCAGGTGGTCGAAGCCCTGGCCGACGTCGAGGTCGATCACGCCGAGGAACTTGCCGTTCGAGCCGCCATTGGCCACCAGCGTGCGCCCGCCGGGGTTGGTGACCACGCTGGGCTGCGGCAACGCGTCATGCGTGTGCCCGCCCAGGTTGCGGTCGGCCAGGTGGTCGAAGCCCTGGCCGACGCTGGAGCCCGCCGTCAACGAGGCGAGCGCGTCCTCAGGGTCGAGCCGCGCACTGACCCAGCTCTCCTGTGATGCCGCCTTGGCCAGGATGTGCGCGATCGGGGTGACGATGTGGGAGTTGCCGAAGTACAGCACGCCGGCAGGGTCGACACCGGTCGCGTTGGCGCCGATCACGTAGACGTGGTTGTCGTAGGCACGAGCCCGGGACGTCAGCTCCCAGATGTCGGCGCTTCGCAGCAGGGCCGAGGGGCGGCAGATGACCTCGGCCCCTTGAACAGCCTGGATCCGGGTCACCTCCGGATAGTCCCCGTCGAAGCAGATGATCATGCCGATCCTGCCCAGGTCGGTATCGACGACACAGACCTCGTCGCCGGGGGTGACCCAGCCACCACGAGCCCGGATCTCGCCGCAGAAGGGATGCGTCTTGCGATAGACGCCAAGCAGCGACCCGTCCGGGCCGATGAGGGCGCTGGAGTTGTAGACGACGCCGCGATCCTGTCCGCGCTCGTAGGTGCCCACGCACACGTGGACGCCGAGTGTCGCTGCGGCGGCCTGGATCGGGCTGATGACGGGTCCAGGCAGCTCGGAGACCAGGTCCCACAGCTCCTCCGGCGAGCAGTCAGGGGTGAAACCGGTTGTTGCAGACTCAGGCAGGACGACCAGCTCGGCGCCGGTCGCCTCGACGCAGCGGGTCAGCCAGTCCACGCACTTCCCGATGTTGACCTTGACCGCATCGGGGCTCAGTGGTCCCGCCGCGGGGGCGATCTGAACGGCAGCAGCCGTGAAGGCCCGCATGTCAACGCCTCCCTGCCAGGATGCCGGCGACCACACCAGCCAGGGCGATCGCGGCGCCGGTCAGGGTGCCGTAGAGGAAGTCCCTGCCCTGGAAGGGTGGGCGACCACCCGCGGCCGACCCTGCATAGGTGATCTGTGATCCCGGTGCCTGCGAGCCCGGGGCTCTGGCACCCGATCCGACAACACCCGCGTAGCCGACAGCGATGGGAACGCGGACGCCGGCGATGTCGGCATCGACCGCGGCGAAGAACTGACCAGCCATCTTCTTGGCAACCCCCGCGAGCATCCGCTGGCCGACGCCACCGATCACGCCTCCCACGACGGCATCAGCGTCGTAGCCAAGGTCCGTGCCACCTGTCGCGGACTCCTGCAGGCTGAACCTGACGTCCGCACCCACCGTCCCGGGCGCCCCTGCGCCAGAAGCCCTGAGAACAAACGAACCCGGCGGATTCTGCTCGATCAGCGCGACCTCGCCCTCGTAGGTGCCCTTGACCGAGGCTACTCCGGCCGTGATGGTCATCCCGTAAGAGTCAGGACCCAGCTCGCGCAGCTCCTGACACCCCGGGAGGGTGCGGGCGAGAACCGCCGGGTCGTTGAACGCGGCCCAGACCTGGTCGACGGGTGCGTTGAGTGCGGCGGTGCCGGAGATCTTCATCAGCTTCCTTGCTCTCAGACGATCGGAGTGGTCGGGGTTGTCTGCGTGGTCGTGTTCGTGGCCGCGGATCGGGAGCCGCGCCGCAGGTTGGGGATGAGCCCTTCGGCGTGCTGTCGGCGAAGGTCCCACAGCTCGTCCGGCGAGATCGGCATCGAGGTGATCGGGAAGCCCTCAGCATCCTCGATGGCGCTGGCGATCACCGCCGAGACAGGGATGCACCCGGCTTCGCCAGCACCTTTGATCCCCAACGGGTTCAGCGGGCTCGGCGTCTCGAGGTGGTCGGTCTCGATGTGCGGGACCTCGGAGGCGTAAGGCATCAGGAAGTCCATGAACGAGGCATTGAGCAGCTGACCGGCGTCGTCGTAGACCATCCGCTCGTACAAGGCACCCCCCACGCCCTGGGCGACACCCCCGTGCACCTGACCCTCGACGATCATCGGGTTGATCATCCGACCGCAGTCGTGGACCACGCAGTAGCGCAGGATCGTGATCTCCGCGGTCTCGGGATCGGTCTCCACGATCGCAGCGTGCATGCCGTTGGCGAACGTCGCCCGCGGTGGTGAGTAGTAGTCCGTGCCCTCGAGGCCGGGCTCCTCACCCTCGGCAACCGGGGGCCTGGAGAGGTCTGTGTTGCCACTTCCGACGAACTGCGTTGCCGCCCTTGCAGATTCGTCAAAGGCGTACCGCAGCGGATTGGACAGGACGGCAACAGTGGCCAGCGCTATCGAGGACTCGGAGTCACCCTTGACCCTGACAATGCCCTCGACAATCTCCAGGTCACCAGGGTCCACCTCGAGTGCTTCGCCGGCTATCCGAAGGGCCTTCTCGCGGACCTTGCGTGCTGCGAGGGAGATCGCATTGCCGCTCATCACAGCAGCGCGGGAGGCGAACGTGCCTACAGCGTAGGCGAATCGACGCGTATCGCCAGTCGTGACGAAGACGTCGTCGATCGAGACACCGAGCTCGTCGGCGACGATCTGGGCGAACACCGTCTGGTGCCCTTGTCCCTGGCTGGTCAGGCCGGTCGAGACGTTGACCCGGCCTGTGGTCTCGATCTGGATGTGTCCGCCCTCGTAGGGCCCGACTCCGGTCCCCTCGACGTAGCAACCGATCCCGAGCCCGACCTTGCGACCCTCGAGCTCGGCCTGCGCGCGATAGCCCGCGAAGTCGTCCCAGCCAACCAGGGCCTTGAGCTTGGCCAGGCTGGCCGGGAAGTCGCCGGAGTCGTAGATCAGCGGCCGGCCGTCCTGGAAGAGCAGGCCGTGGTCGTAGGGCATGTCCGCGACCTGGATGAAGTTGGCGCTGCGCACATCGGCGCGGTCCAGACCGAGGTAGTCCGCGATCGCGTCCATCGTGCGTTCCATCGCATAGACGCCCTGCGGCCGGCCGGCCCCCCGATAGGGCGTGACCATGACCGTGTTGGTGTACATCGAGAAGAACTCGCACCGGTAGGCGCCCGGCTTGTACGGCCCGAGCAGCTGGGTGGAGGTGATGATCGGGACGATGATCCCGTACGGCGTGTACGCGCCGTTGTCGTGCCAGAACTTCACGGAAAGCCCCAACACCCTTCCGGTGTCATCGAACCCGACCTCGACGTCCTGCTGCTGGACCCGCTCGTGGGCCGAGGAGATGAAGTGCTCCCGACGGTCCTCAACCCATTTGACCTCGGCGTCCAGCCGGCGCGCCGCCCAGGGGATGAGCACCTCCTCAGGCCATGGATGAACGATCTTGACCCCGAAGCCACCACCCACGTCAGGGGCGATGCACTCGACCTTGATCAGCGGCATACCAAGCTTGGCGGCAACTGCTGCGCGCACACCGGTGGAGGTCTGTGTCGAGGTGTACATCCGGATGCTCTGCTCGTCGCCGTCCCATCGGGCGTAGACACCCTTGCCCTCCATCGGCATCGACGCGCTGCGCTCGATCTGGAGGGAGAGCGACAGTCTGTGGGGGGCGCCGGCGATGGCGCGAGCGGCGTCACCGACCTCCTGCACCATGTGTGCCGCGACGTTGCCTGGCGCCTCCGGGTGAACCAGCACCTCGGCGGCGCGCGACTTCTCCAGACCGACCACAACGGGAAGCTGCTCGTAGTCGACCTTGATCCGCGAACAGGCGTCCTCGGCCACATAGCGGTCGGTTGCGACGACCATAACGATGGCCTCGCCGACGTGTTTGACGATTTCACGGGTCAGGCAGTAGCTGGTCATCGGGTTGGTCAGGCTGGGGTGGGGGATCAGCAGCGGCAGACGCTCAGCAGTCTTTCCGTCGAGGTCCTCATGGGTGTAGATCGCGATGACGCCCGGGACCTCTATCGCCGCGGTGACGTCGATGTCCAGGATGCGAGCGTGAGCGCAGGGACTACGGACGAAGGCGGCTGCGAGCGCGCCCTGCCCGAGGTCGTCCAGATAGCGACCGTTGCCGGTCACCAGACGCGGGTCTTCCCTGCGCTGGACGGGCGCGCCGAACATCTTCGTCGTCACGCGCCGGCCCCCCGTTCCTGGGTGATCTCGGCAGCCCTCAGGACAGCCTTGACGATGTTCTGGTAGCCCGTGCAACGACACAGGTTGCCCGAGATCGCCTCTCGCGCATCGGCCTCCGTCGGCTCGGGGTTCTCCTGCAGGTATGCCGTGATGGTCGTGAGGAAGCCTGGGGTGCAGAACCCGCACTGCAGCCCATGGCTCTCGATGAAGGCCTGCTGCACCGGGCTCATCGTCGAGACGCCGGTGCCCTCAACGGGTGCCAGCCCCTCCACGGTGGTGATCTCGTAGTCCTGGGCGGTCACGGCAAACATCAGGCAGGATCGCATCGGCGCCCCGTCGACGAGGACGGTGCAGGCACCGCACACTCCATGCTCACAACCGACGTGGGTGCCAGTGAGGCGAAGCTCATGTCGCAGGAAGTCCGACAGCAGCCTCCGGGCCGGTGCCATCGCGGTGTGCATCACACCGTTGACCCGCATGACGATCTCCAACAACGGTTCCGCGTCGGTGTCTGTCGACTGGCTGCGTGTCAACTGGCTCTGGGTCAACTGGCTCTGGGTCAACTGGCTCTGGGTCAACTCGATCATGGGTCAGGCCCCCGATCCGGTGAAGTTGACGCCTGTACCCGCAGCTGCCTGGAAGTCGGAGGTCGCGTTGGTGGCCGCCTCGGCGAGAACGCGGGCGGTGAGGACCCCGACGAGCATCCGGCGATAACCCGCGCCCGCGTGGATGTCGGACTCGGGGTCGACGTGCTCGCGGGCCAGATCGGCAGCGCTGGCCCAGTCGGCGTCCTCGGGGGCAAAGCCGGCGAGCAGCTCCCCGAGGTCCAGCACGTCGGGCCTGGGCGTCACCGAGACGAAGGACACTCGAGCCGACGTGATCAGGCCGTCGACCACCATGACGGCGGCAGCGACACCGGCCAGTGCATAGTCACCGTGGCGGCGGCTGGACTCGGCGAACGCCGTGCCGGTGCCAGCCGGGAAGCGACCGAAGGACGCTCCTGTAGCCAGCTCGTCCCCCTCAATGCAGGACTCCAGCGGACCGAGGAAGAAGTCCCCCGCTGCGACCCTCCGGGTTCCGCGCGAGGTGGCCAGGTCGACATACCCTCCGGTGAGTGCCAGCACGGCCGGCATCTCGCCGGACGGGTCGGCGTGCGCGAGGGAGCCAACAGTCGTGCCCCTGTTGCGGATCACCGGATGCGCGACGTTGACCAGTGCCTGACGCAGCAGAGGCAGGTGGGCGAACGCCTCGGAGTGCCGTTCGAGCTGCGCGTGGCGCACAAGAGCGCCGATGTGCACGGCGTCCGGTGTGACCTCGACCGTGTCGAGACCAGCGATCCGGTTGATGTCAACGAGGTGGCCGGGCGCCGAAAGCCGCATGTTGAGAATCGGGATCAGACTCTGACCACCTGCGAGCACCTTGGCGTCATCGCCTACCTCGGCCAGGACCGCCACGGCTTCGTCCACGCTGCGCGGTGCGTGATGAACAAAGGCGGAGGGCTTCACCGTTCTGATCCTGCCTGTTCGAAGGGATCGTGAATAGGCCCGGGGCGAGGCATCGGGCCACTTCTCAGGGCGCCCAGCTGCGGACGGATAGCTGGTTTGTTGCATCCATGGCACCGTTGCGACAGCCTTTCGTGCAACAAACCAGCTCCCGAAGCTTCCTAGTGGGTGTTGTCGTCTTCCCTCTGTACGTCCTTGTGGCCCACCACGATGATCGCGCCCCCGGCGCTGTTCTTCAGATGCTCGGGTGCCAGCGCGCGCGCCATGTGATAGGCCGCGATGGCCACGATGGTGCCGAAGGCAATCCCGCTGAGGCTGAACGTCTTGCTGAACACCAGGCTGGTGTTGCCGATAGCGATGACGATGCCAGCGGCCACCGGGACGAGGTTGACCGGGTTGGCGAAGTCGACGTCGTTCTCTTTCCAGATCTTCGCTCCGAGCAGACCGATCATCCCGTACAGGATCACCGTGATCCCTCCGAGGACGCCACCGGGGGTGGCTGCGACGAGCGCCCCGAACTTGGGTGAGAGCCCGAACAGTATGGCGACCGCCGCAGCGACGTAGTAGGCCGCGGTGGAGTAGACCCGGGTCGCCGCCATGACGCCGATGTTCTCGGCGTACGTCGTCGTCGGGGAGCCACCCACGGCACTGGCGAGTACGGTGCCGAAACCGTCAGCGGCGATGGCCCGGCCCATCACACCGTCGAGGTTGGCTCCGGTCATCTCAGCCACAGCCTTGACGTGGCCAGTGTTCTCGGCGATCAGCGCGATCACGGCGGGAAGGACCAGCAGGACCGCTGCCGTGGAGAGTGTGGGAGCGGGCCATCCGACGATCTCCTTGCCGGCGACGATCGAGGTGTGCGGAGGGAAACCGATCCATGACGCGCTGGTGACGCCGTCCCAGTTGACCCGGAAGTGCTGGGTGATCTTGCCGGCGCCGGGGTCCAGGGAGGAGATCATACCGAACACGCGGTCGAAGATCCACGACAGGATCGTGCCGAAGATCAGGGCGAGGAAGATCGAGATCCGGCCGAAGAAGCCACGCAGCCCCACCGCACAGGCGATGGCGAACACCATGACGAGCAACGCGACCCACTGGTCCTGGGGCCAGTAGATGTTCGCCACGACCGGGGCAAGGTTGAAGCCGATCAGCATGACCACCGCTCCGGTGACCACCGGTGGCAGCACCGTGTGGATGATGCCCGACCCCAGGAAGTGGATGGCCACGCCGACCAGAAGCAGGACCAGGCCGGAGACCATGATCGCGCCGGTCACCGTCGAGGAGTCACCGCCTTGTGCACGAATGGCCGCAACACCACCGACGAACGACGCGCTGGTCCCCAGGTAGCTCGGGACCTTGCCCTTGACGATGAGCAGGAAGCACATCGTCGCGATCCCGCTCATCATGATCGCCAGCTGGGCGTTGAGCCCCATGATCAAGGGGAAGACGAAGGTGGCACCGAACATCGCCACCACGTGCTGAGCCCCCAGGCCAACGGTCTTGGGCCAGGACAGCCGCTCGTCCGGAGCGACGACCTCGTTCGGGCCAAGAGTGCCCTCGTGAAGCTTCCAACCGACCGACATGAGTGCCCTCCCTAGGTCGCGGCCGGTGGGTGACGGGGGTCACACGATTCCGCGATGGTCGAAACCTATTGCCATGCCACACCCCGAGCATAGGAAAGTCACTGACTTCCGACTTGGGCGTGTCTTGACAGGATCGGCCATGATCGCAAAGGAAAGCCCACCACCGCACACGAAGACGGGACTGGCCACGTGACTCCTCGGGCTCCGCACCGCGAGGTCCCGGGCGCCGGCTCACCACTGACCCGGGCCGTCCTCACCGGACCTTCGAGACAAGCGGTGGTCCTGGCCAGCTTCCCCACTGCCCTGTATCTGTCGGTCGGCGGGCACCACGAGGTTCTCCCGGTTCTGGCCTCTGACGCGTTGATGCTCCCCACGGGCACCCGTCTGTCCGCGCCCGGAAGTGACGTCTTCTGGGGCGTCGAACCAGGTGACACGGTGACCATCGGAGAAGCAGGGATAACACTTCCGGGCTGGCGGATTCAGCTGGTCCGCGAGTGGCGTCCGGCGCGCGTCCATGCCGTTTCCCGGCCGGGCGAACCCGGGCTGCTCTCCGAGCTGGCCAGTACCTTGTCACTTCAGGCGAGTACGCCGGCGCGGGTTGCGCAGGCAAGCTCGGTATGCCGCGCTGCTCGCCGCGGCGACGACGCGGGAGTCAGTCGTGGCGTGCGCCATCTCCTCGGCGCTGGCGAAGGTCTCACGCCGAGCGGCGACGACGTCCTGTGCGCAGTGCTCCTTGTCCTGGGCGGGTTCGGGGATGCGGCGGCGATCATGCTGCTGGGCGCAACCGTCCGGGAGCAGTGGACCCGCACCACCAGTCTGTCCGCTTCGCTGCTCGACGCAGCGCGGTGCGGTTACGCGATCCCCCAGGTCGCCGCTCTGGTGGAGAGCAGCCTTGGCGGTAACCTCGCTGGGGTCAGCGAATCGCTCACCTCGACGCTCGCCATCGGTCACTCGTCCGGCCGAGATCTCGTCGCCGGCCTCGCCGGCTGCCTGCTCGCCATCACCGATTCCCGACCGAACACCCGGCCGGCACCGTCTCGGGCCGGCAACGGCCTCGAAACGGTGCCGAAGCGGTGTTCGGAGAGGTCGCTCACACGTCCCGGCCCACGTCAATGGAGGAACCCATGACCGATCTCGTCGAGGTGCGGCGCGGCGCTTACTACGACTCGGTGAGCCTGATGCAGGTCTCGAAAGCGGTGCGCGGGGCCGCCGGCGTCGACGCCGCACTCGTAGCCATGGCCACCGACCTCAACATCGAGCTGTTGGCCGGGATGGCCTTCACCATTGATCAGGCCGTCGGGCCCAACGACATGTTCGTGGCGATCAGGGGTGAGAACGAAGCGGCAATCGAGGCCGGACGCTCTGCCCTGGTTGACGCGCTGGCAGGGCTCAAGGCAGCGGGCGCGTCAGCTGGTGGCTTCGGCGATGCGCCCCCGCCTCGCACCCTGGGTTCTGCGATCGTCAGGAGCGGGGCCAACCTGGCGCTGATCTCGGTGCCGGGCGCGAATGCGTTCGTCGAAGCCATGGATGCCGTGACCTCCGGTGCCTCGGTCATGCTCTTCTCCGACAACGTCAGCATCGAGCAGGAGATCA